>Ga0137372_10003764_pt1 | contig 14729 bp, 12 predicted proteins | sample SagtaG_6_FD_104911 | JGI IMG/M metagenome (GOLD analysis project Ga0137372, IMG submission 104911) | Vadose zone soil microbial communities from Sagehorn Ranch, Mendocino, California, USA - Sage1_R_60_16 metaG | ecosystem: Environmental > Terrestrial > Soil > Vadose zone | place: USA...
TCCACGATTCTTTTTGCGTAACTTTTGAATGCAGGGCAGTGGACGTTATGCGACTCAAGCAACTGGCGAGACTGCCTTGTGTCGTACGTCTGTTTAAGAAAGAAGTAAGGCACTCCGTGATGAGGCAAATTGGTGAGTCGTGGTGAAGGCGGCAACATTAAAAAGAATTGCACCAACCTTGCGGGAACGGTAATGCGCGACTGGCTATTGTTGAGACAACGGGCAATCGTGTTGAATAACTCGTGCGTTGTCAGGGGATTTGGATCGGCGAGTTGTACTGTTTGACCGATCGCCCGCGTATCCCTGGCCAGCGCAACCATGGCCCCCACAACAAAATCAACGGGCACCAGATTCAGGCTCACGTCACGGTTGCCGATGTTGAGCAGAGTAAGAAAACCCGGCCACTTTCGCAGATAATGGATAAGATAGTAAACACCGTCGTATTTTGCCGTCTCGCCAGTCTTCGAATCACCGCAAACCACCGACGGACGATGAATGGTGATAGGCAATTCAGATTTCAAAGAATCCACTTCCACTTCCGCCAGGTATTTCGACTCCTCATAGTAGTTGCGAAAGCCGGCCGAGTGGCGCAGTTCGGTTTCCAAAATCTGCCCTTCCCGCTTGCCGGCGACATAACAGGTAGAGACGTAGTGGTATTGACTGAGGTTCAGCAGCGAACGGGCAAACTCGTTGACATTTCGGGTTCCTCCGACATTGACCTCCATCGCTACGTCCCGGGCCACCGCCAAGTCATAGATTGCAGCGAGATGAAAGATCAAGGTCGCTTCGGAACGTGCAAGCCGGAGGTCTGCCGCTGAGAGCCCGAGGTCACGTTTTGTAATATCGCCCTCAAGCACGTGAAAATCTGACAATGGTTTGCCGATGTGCCTGGCAATGTCGCCGAGTTCCGCCTTTGCTCGCGCGAGCAGGGTCGGCTGGACGAGGAGCAAGAAACGAACGCCATCGAGCGCCAGGCGGCGCAGAAGACGGTTCGCAATAAATCCGGGAAAGCCCGTAAGAAAAACTGTTCTATTGGATGACATTACTTTCCAGAATCGCCCGGGTGTTAGCGTTAAAGCGAAAGCTGGTTTACTCCAATCGGCCAACCAAAGATTGGGCTAAGAACTTCACTTTCGCCCGAACTTTTATGGGTGAGTATAATTCAGCCACTCGGAAGCGACATAATTACGGGTCTTTAAAAGCAAGTGGATCTGAATTCTGATTCAAAAGGACAAACAAGATGAGCCTGAATAAAGCGTCGCGCAGAATGGCCCTTGCGTTCGCCCTAATCCTGATCACAATTTCTTCGCCAGTCGCGCAGGAGAAGAGGGAGTGCACAACCCGCATTACTCTTCTTCAGGTCAATGATGTCTATCAGTTTGTGCCCGTGGATCGCGGCACGCGCGGTGGAATAGCTCGCGTTCTGACTCTGAAGAAAGCGCTACAAAAAGAGTCGCCTAACACGTTATTCCTGCTGGCAGGCGATACAATCTCTCCCTCTGTTGAGTCGATAACCTACAAAGGCGCTCAGATGATTGAATCATGGAATACGGCCGGCCTCGACTACGCCACGTTTGGCAATCACGAATTCGACTTTGGCCCCGCTGTGTTGCTTGATCGCATGAAGGAGTCGCGCTTCGGCTGGTTGGCCGCCAACGTGATCGATCGCAAAACCGGAAAACCGTTTGGGGGCACCGAAGAATTCACAATCCGCGAATTTGATGGAGTCAAAATTGGCATCTTCGGCCTGGTCCTCCCTGAGACTAAAATGACATCGCGGCCTGGTCCAGACGTGGATTTTCTCAATCCCTGCGATGTCGCGAAGAGAATTGTTCCGGAGATTCATGCCCACGGCGCTAAGGTTGTCGTAGCGTTGACGCATCTCTCGATGCGTGAGGACAAGGAGGTAGCTCGCTGTTCGGACGTAGATGTAATTGTTGGTGGACACGAACACACCTTGCTGGAATCCGCGGCGGGCGGCGCGCCAATCTTCAAGATGACAGCAGACGCGCGGGAGTTGGGAAAAATTGATCTGAATATTTCCAAAACGACCGGTGAGCTGGAAAGTATCGATTGGAAAATAATTCCGGTAACCGCGGAGACGAAGGAAGATCAACAGTTTGCTGGCGTGTATCGCAAATACCAGGCGTTACTCAAAGAACTCTCCCAGCCGGTGGGCCGCTCGAACGTTGCGCTTGACGCCCGTAGTGCTGAGAATCGCAATCGGGAAACGAATGTCGGCAACTGGGTTACTGATGCCTTTCGCAGGGCCATTGGGGCGGACGTGGCGCTGATGAACGGCGGCTCAATACGCGCGGACACAATAATCAACGCAGGTCAACTGACGAAGAGAGACCTGCTTTCCATTCTGCCCTTCAAAAACAAGGTACTAAAATTGGAATTGACCGGAGTCGTGCTCCGGGCGGCACTCGAACATGGTGTTAGCCGAAGCGCCGAAGACAACGAACCGGGCAGGTTTCCACAGGTGTCCGGGCTTCGTTTCACTTTTGATGCCAGCCGTCCACCAGGATCACGCGTCATCAGCATCGCAGTGAATGGACAACCGCTCGACGAGAATAGAAAATATACGCTTGCTACGACCAACTTCCTGGCGATAGACGGCGGGGATGGATACGAAATGCTAAAGGGGGCGCGAATGTTGATATCGCCGGAGCAGGCGCAGAGCGATTACGAAATCTTGCGTCGAGCGATCGCTAACGCGAAATCAATTGCGCCGCAGATAGATGGTCGCATCAAACGTTTGGATAACGGACCAGGTCACAGGCCTGATTGTGTTGAAAGCAAATGACTAGTCGAACAGGGTATGAGGATGATATTTCGCCGGCTGCCAAGTATGAGGCCAGGGAGCTTTTCCAGGAGGCTTACGAGGCGCAGTTGGTGCAAAACTACGAAGGAGCGATAGAGCTTTACAAGCGCTCGATCGAAACCTATCCAACTGCCGAGGCGCATACGTTTCTTGGCTGGGTCTATAGTTTTCAAAGCCGCTACGATGAGGCGATAGCGGAATGTCTGGAAGCAATCCGTGTAGACGAGACGCTGGGAAATCCTTACAACGACATCGGCAGTTATCTTTTAGCAAAGGGGGATGCTTATGGATGCGTCCGCTGGTTCAAACGCGCGCTGTTTGCGCCGCGCTATGAATCCTACGCGTTTCCTCACTTTAATCTTGGCCGTGTTTACGAAATGCGGCGTAAGTATCTCGACGCTGCCAGACACTACAGCCGTGCTTTGGAACAACAACCAAACTTTAATGAAGCAGCAACCGCGCTGAGGCGAATGCAAGCAATGCTTAATTAGTGGAACCGTAAATCGTGAAACGTAAATCTGTGCCTTGTGAATTGGTGTCGCGGGCGAGCAGCACGATGCGTATTGCTGAATCGGTATAAGAGTTCATTCAGCTATCCTGGAAGTTAAGGCCTATCTAACTTGTACGGCGCCCGAACCTTCTGCGATCTGTTGCGTGACCCATTTTGTTATTACGCCCTTTAGTTCATCGAGATGGCCCTCAAAGAAATGGCCCGCGTTTGGAATAACGCTGAGCTGAACGGATGTTTGTTGTTCGAGCTCCGCGACCAGCGTTCGCAGATCGTTCAGATTACCAAACTCATCCTGTTCGCCATGAACAAAGAGTATGGGCTTCCGACAGTTGGCAAGAAAACTAAAATCGTATTTGTCTATCGGCGTGCCGATGCTTATTAACCTGGCGACGCGATCGTCGAAGCTGCCAATCTCCATACCCACTCGAGCGCCAAATGAAAACCCACAGAGCGTGATCGAGTTATCGTGATAGTTTGCTTCCAGGTAATCCAGGACAGCGCGGACGTCCTCGATTTCTCCTCGCCCTTCATCATGCTCACCCGTGCTCTGGCCCACACCACGGAAGTTTATTCGAAGCGTAGTTAGCCCGGCGTCATTCAAAGCGCTGGCCGCGCGAAACACTACTTTATTATGCATGGTGCCGCCACCGAGTGGGTGCGGATGGAGAACGAGCGCCATTCCACGTGCGGGCACTTCGCTAGGCTCTTTTAGAATGGCTTCAAGCCGGCCGTGCGTTACTGGAATGAAGAGATTGCCGGCTGGATACATGGCATTGGTTCCGTGCGAAGAATCTCGCATGTTTGGTAAATCGCGTTTGCTTGCGCGAGACCCTATCAAACTAACGCCACCGATGTCCACGCGCTACTTCTGGAGAAGTAACGGGCTTTGAGTGCGCGCCAGCGAGCAGTTGTGGCGTACTGAGGCAGACACTTTCCAAAATGACGCAGTAAATGGCCGGTCTCTCTGATGGCGTAGGATTTGCCGCGTTTAGCTGCGTAATATTCGGACCTTCTTCGCTCGTCAGGTAACTCTTGTTGTGCGCTCGGAACTTTCAGGTAAAAAACTGGACACACATCAACCCTTCGGCTACATTAGCTGTCCCTTGAACAATATGGTCCCCCCTTGGTGAGGGACTGAAAGGTCTGACGATGTACAGAAATCGCCTCTATCTACCTGTCTCTGACCCATCGTTTTCGCCCAGCCTACCGACAGCATTTTTCAGTCAATCCTCACGGCTCAAGCTCGACGAGGCGGCTTCGGACAAGGCGCTCTTTGTCGAATCAGGAAACAAACCAAAACGGAAACGGCAGGCTCTGGTTGTTGATGATGTCCCAGACGTCACCGATATGCTTTCAGTCCTGCTGACCTACGCCGGCTATGACGTTGTTACCGCAGATTCTGCCGCGGCTGCAATTGCTGCCGCGGGTCAGAAGCAGTTCGACGTTATTATTTCTGACATCGGCATGCCGGAGATGAACGGCTATGAACTCGCCAGAAGGCTGCGGGCCCATCCCGGTTATGAATCAGTGCCAATGGTTGCAGTTACGGGCTACTCGATGTTTGACGACCGCGAGCGGTCACTGAGCGCCGGCTTTAATGCTCATTTGACCAAGCCGATCGAGCCTCAAACACTTCTTGATCTGATCGAACAACTGTAAGATTCTGCGGCAGTAGTGGAAGACAGTCTGTCGATAGATGAAGACCTCGTTCAAGTTTTTCAGGACCTTTAAATCCGAGACTACATTGCGCGCCCTCCAGTTGGCTGGCGGCGCTATCCTGATCGGCCTGATCTTTTGGAGACTTCAGTTCTCGACCAACGCCATTTGTTGCGGAGATTTCGATGGTTATTACCACATTAAATGGAGTCGGATGCTGTGGGAAGCAATGCGCGCGAGAAAATTCCCGCCTTTGTTTACGTGGCTGCCACTGACAACACTCAATCCTCGCGATTACGTTGATCATCATTTTCTTTTCCATATCTTCCAGATACCGTTCACCTTTGGCGACTTACGCCTTGGCGCAAAGATCTCCTCAACTATCTTCGCGAGTGTGGCTGTCGTCTCCTGCTACTGGCTTTTGATCCACTTCCGCATTCGCTATCTTTTGGTTTGGCTCATAGCCTTGCTCGCTTGCTCGTCCCCTTTTCTTTACCGACTCAACATGGCCAAGGCCCCACCGTTTGCGATCATTTATCTGGTAATCGGCATATGTTTGCTCTTTAAGAGGAAGTACTGGCCCGTGCTGCCACTCGCTTTTGTCTTCGCCTTGACCTACGACATGTTTGTATTGCTCATTCTTGCTGTTTTTATCTGGGCCGCAGTGATTGGATGGACGGAGAGGCGATTCTGCTGGCGGCCGATCCTATGGGTCCTGTTGGGCACAGCAGCCGGCTTCATAATAAACCCCTATTTTCCTCACAACCTGCATCTCTTCTATGAACACTTGAGAATGAAACTAACTCCTGCGGACTTTTCTACCAAGGTTGGCCAGGAATGGTATCCCTACGATTCGTGGGAGTTTCTCTGGAATTCACTGGTAGCTTGTGCCGCGATGGTTATTGGTTATGTTGCTTTCGACCCCTCGGATCGGAAACGCGCGCACTTTCCGCTCTTCTTTCTGCTCTTCTCGACAGCCTTGATGATAATGACCGCGCGTTCGAGACGTATTGCCGAGTATTGGCCGCCTTTCGCAGTGATGTTTTCGGCGTTTGCGCTTCAGCCCTGGCTCCAGGGCGTTCGCTCGTCGTTTACCGGGCTGCCGATGGATGTCCTGGATGAATTGCAACCATATCTTGATCGCGGTAAGTCCACTCAACCAGTTAGAGCAGACGTTCGCAAAGAACAATGGCGAACTACCGGCGCCTTCGTTATCGGAGCCCTTCTGGTGGGCGTCTTATTTTTCAACCTGCGCGCTACGGCGGATGACATCAGCTCCAGCCAGCCGCATAGCTACTATAAAACAGGCGCGGAGTGGATGCGCACGAGTATCTTATCGGCCCAGACCGTTTTCAATACCGATTGGGATGATTTCCCCCGACTTTTTTATTATGATCCGAGTCACAATTACGTAACTGGCTTGGATCCCACCTACCTTTTTGACAAGGACCCGGCACTATCTCGGCTTTATGATCGAATTACACTTGGCGAGGAAGAAGATCCCGGGCCCTTGATACGCGATCGTTTCGGTGCGCGCTATGTCTTCACCGACAACAGCCACGACAAGTTTTTCAACAACGCAATCGAGAGCGGGTGGTTTGAGATAGTTTACGAGGACACGGATTGCAGCGTCCTCCATATACGTGATCGAAAAAGCGAGCCTCCACCAGAGGAACTGGAGAGGAATGATATTGAGGGTTTGACCCCACCTAATGATCAGCAGCAACAGAATGAGATACCTTGACCTATGAAGAATAGAGTGTGCCACTCGGATTTGCTGCTTCTGGTTACGATGATTGTGGGATTAACACAGCCAGCTTGCAGCCCGGGCAGCCCTAATCAGCCTCCTGTTAACTCCGCCTTAACGCAACCAACCCCAGCGCCGGTACCACGCACAGCTTTCGAGCGTGACCTTCAATTCATCCGCAGCGGGCAATTCAATCATGTTTGGGTTTTTTCCCGACCGGATGGAAAGCCGTTTGACAAGAGCGACGCCGCTTACTTACGAGTTAATGCGCCACAGGTTGTTGACTGGGTTACCACAGATGAAGGTAAACGCGTAATTGCAGGCACAAACTTCGATCTTGAGCAGGGGAATTTACCTCTTCTCAGAAAGCGATTCGTAGTTGAAGACTACACAGGGAAATGAAGCGTCGTGAATCGTAAATCGTGAATCGTTAGTCGTTGCAAAACCAGAGTTCTGCGGCTCGAAGACAAATTCCGATTCATTCACCGCTTCCTGTTTACGATTCACGATTCACGGAAGTAAGACCAGCTTCCCAAACTGCACGCGGTCTTCCATTAGCTCATGCGCACGTCTTGCTTCTGCTAGAGGCACGGTTTGATCCACCACAGGGTGAATTGCGCCGCTTTCGACAAACTTCATCGCTTCCAGTAATTCCGCCTTTGAACCCATGAAGGAACCAAGTATGGTCAGGTGACGGTAGAACACTTGTCTGAGGTCAATTTTAACGTCAAAGCCACTAGTTGCTCCGCAACTCACGATCCTACCGTTACGTTTTAGTGAGGAGACTGAGCCGCCCCAGGTATGTGCGCCGGTGTGTTCAAATACCACGTCAACTCCCTTTCGATCCGTCAGTCGCTTGACCTCTTTGGGCCAATCGTCATCTGTGTAGTCGATCACCTCGTCAGCACCTAGTTCTTTTGCTTTTTCCAGTTTGTCTTCTGAACCGGCCGTCGCTATCACCCGCGCGCCCCTTAGTTTGGCTATCTGAATGCCCATGGAACCTACTCCGCTGCCGGCCGCGTGTATCAGCACGTCTTCTCCAGGCTGAACGTCTGCGCGCGTGACAAGCATATGCCACGCGGTGACCGTCACAAGCGGCACCGCTGCTGCTTTGTCCCAACTCAGGTTCTTTGGTTTGGGTATCACATTTACTGCAGGGGCCGAAACAAGCTGCGCATAACCACCAGCACGACGATACCCAAGAATGTCGTAGTCACGGCAAAGGTTATCCTGGCCACGCAGGCATTCAACACAGTGTCCACACGAAACTCCGGGCTGCAGTATTACTTCGTCTCCAGGACGGACCCACGTTGCCTGTGCACCAACTTCTCGTACGACTCCCGCAATGTCGTTGCCGAGGATGTGTGGCAGCGGAATCGTGATTCCCGGTAAGCCGCCGCGGACCCAGATATCAAGATGGTTGAGGGCGCATCCGCGCACTTCGACTAGTACTTCGTCTGCCTTGATTTCCGGGTCCGGCACTTCGGCGTATTGGAGCACTTCCGGACCGCCATGTTGATGGAAGATGACTGCGTGCATCGACTGAATTGATCGAGAAGGTAGCTAGTCACGTTTAGCAGGCAGGCACTAAATCTGTTTCATGCGCGGACTTAGACTGAACCTGCTGCCGGGCATGATAAGACGATCGCGTCAAAGGGCTCGACTGGACGTGATGGAATCCGAGGCTCATTCCAATGTCGCGCCAGCGATCAAACTCGTCCGGCGTGACATAGCGTTCAACAGGCAGCCGCCGCTCGTAAGGCTGCAGATATTGCCCAATCGTCATCACATCACATGAGGAACCACGAAGGTCATTCATTAGATCGATAACTTCTTCAAACGTCTCGCCCAAACCTACCATGATCCCGCTCTTGGTAAGCATGCCGCGATTCTCACGATCTCGCCGGTCAGCAGCGCGTCGCAAGAGTGTCAGAGATTGCTGATAATCGGCATCGGGACGCACGCGACGATAGAGCCGGGTGATGGTTTCCGTGTTGTGATTGAGCACGTCCGGCTGCGCGTCGAGCACCGCGTTAAGGGCAGCTTCATCACCATTAAAGTCGGGTATCAGGACTTCGATTTTGCATTCGGGATTCAAAGCCCGCACCTGGCGGATCGTTTCGGCCCAGTGCGCTGCGCCGCCGTCTGTTAGATCGTCGCGATTCACCGAGGTGATCACGGTGTGCGCAAGGTTCAGATGCCGCACAGCTTCCGCCACGTGGCGTGGTTCTTCGCGATCCAGCGAACCGGGCTCACCTTTGCCTACAGCGCAGAAACCGCAATGCCGGGTGCAGATGTCTCCGCCAAGCATGAATGTGGCCGTACGATCTGACCAACACTCAAAAATGTTCGGACAACGCGCTTCCTGGCAGACCGTGTGAAGATTCAGCCCTTCGATCAGTCGTAGCACGTGATTCTGGTTGGTAGGGTCGCCCAGCCGGATCTTCAACCACTCGGGCTTGGGCTGTCGAGGCTTGGGAATGTTGCTGATTACGTGAAGTTCGCGAGCCAATGGTATTCACTCCGGCGGTTTTTTGTCGGGATCATTCTAGCACCAGGATCCCAGGTTGTCGTCCGAGGTCCAAAGTCGCTAATAGCATACTTGGAGTCTTATAGAAGACGATCCACGAAATTACACGAACCAACACGAATGGTTGGGGTTTAGTGAAATTTCGTGACGTTTCGTGGATCGTCTTGCCGGAGGCTCCGCTATGAGGCACTGAACGCTGGAAAGCATGACACTACCACCAAATCTCAGGTTTTGCTGAGTTAGTAGCCCTCGCCACGAAAGATCACGAGCGCGGTTCGCAAGATGATCTTCAGATCAAGCAAGAGAGACCAGTTTTCGATGTAGAAGAGATCGAGCCGAACCATTTCTTCGAAAGGCAAGCGGTTGCGGCCGGAGACTTGCCATAACCCGGTCAAACCCGGCTTCATATCGAGCCGCTTGCGATGCCATAGCTCGTAAGCTTCGACTTCGTACGGAATAGGCGGGCGCGGTCCAACAATACTCATATTACCCATGAGCACATTGAAGAGTTGCGGGACTTCATCAAGACTTGCGCGTCTCAATTTTCGGCCAAGGCGCGTGACGCGTGGATCCGCTGACAGTTTATAAGCCGGCCGCTCCGCGTTTCCCAGGTTTGCTTCCTGATGTCCGGCGATAAACTGCCGCTGATAGTCTCTATGCAGCTTATTGTCCGCACCAACGTGCATCGTGCGAAATTTGTAAAAGAGAAAAATGCGGCCATCCATACCAACTCGTTCCTGGAGGTAAAAGATCGGGCCTCTTGAATCCAACTTAATCACTGCCGCAATGATGAGCCAAAGCGGAGACAGCAGCGCGAGTGCAATCGTAGCGATTACGATATCTGAGGCGCGCTTGATGACTCTTGCGGAACTCGAGAGTGGCTCGCGAAACAGTCGAATCATCGGCAGCGCGCCGATTTGATCGATCTCGGTTTTGCGTGGCAGGCAGTTGAAGAGGCTCGGCGCAATACGAAACTCTACACCTCGACCCCGGCCACAGCGCATCATCACATCGAAGAGCGCATCCCCATCGACCCGCGGGTCAGCAATAATGACCTCGTTAGCTCCGGAATCGCGAATGGCTTCCGGCAGTCCTCTGAGATCGCTCACTACCGGCACGCCTTCGTAATCCTCCGGACCAGCTTCAGCGATCGCGCTGTTCTCGACCACGCCAATAACGCGATAGCCAAGCGACGGACGTTCACGCATCTCTTTAATGCAGAACGCTGCTTCCGAGCCGCGACCCACCACCAGTGTGGGAATTAGGTTTATACCGCGCTGTCTTACAGAGCTCTGCACGCTGCGCACCAAAAATCGCAAGACCGCGATGCTCGTGAAAGCGAGCAGGAAATCGAGGACAAAGACGCCACGGGCGTACGAGAATGCGCGATACTGAAAACCGCCACGATACAGAAAAGCCGCCGAAACAATAAGCAAAGAACCAATAGCGGTCGCTTTAAAGATCCTGATTCCGTCTTCAACAAATGAGAATTCGCCTCGCAACCGGTAGAGATCGTAGTAACGTAGAGTGAGGAGTCTGATGAGTATGACAAACAACAGTAGTGCTCCGTAAGGAGCAAATCTTCCAGTCAGTGCGAAGCTGCCGTCAGTCGCTCTACGAATGATGGGTTCACCTTCGCGGATAAAAAATGCGGCAATGAAAGAGCAGCCGGCTATTAAGGAGTCCGCTACGACCAGCGCTGCCTTGACGCTGGGTATGATCCACCGCGGCGCGCGTCCTGCGACTCGCACATCCCGCGCACTCGTTCGCACCTTTTGAAGACCCGTAGCGTACATAGTGGTTGGCAAGCTCAATAACTGGTCAGTAACTGGCCAAGTAAGATAACAAACAAAGACCCGCTATCAGCTTAAGACCGCATCAGCCTTGTCCCGTTCCAGAATGCGCTCCGTTGGTCCATGAAACACTAGTTTACCGTTCTCATTACCAACGTCCAGCGCCGTTGCGCCATGCTTCATTGCGGGCCCTTCGATTCGTTCCAATCCTCCTTCAAACACGATGCTCGATCTTTCCCTCGCCTTCCACCACTCTACCAACAATGCTGGAGTTCCATGCCAATAGCCGGTCCTGGTTCGGAGAAATCTCAGGAAATCCTCATAATAACCAAGCAACCTCTTGTCCAGCAGGTAATCTGGATGCGTGATCAGGCAGGCCATTCCGCGCTGCTGAATCAACCATTCTGTCTTTTTCCTCCAGATCGCGTTTGATTGCTCAGCCAGCGTAATGAAAAGCACGTGATCCTGTGGCAGCGTGTAGGGAAGCTCAATGAACTTACCCGCCCGAAATGGCCAAATACTTTTCGTTCCCCCTGGCATTGGTTGGAATGGATCCACATCGAAGCAGGAAGCGTCGTATTTAACGTCTAATTCCTGAAGCCACTCCAGGTTTCTTTGGCACGCCGGTGAGCGAAACCCCACAGCTCCAAATCTCCTAATAGCCTCGTTCAAATACTTTGCGCGCCTTCGAAAAACTCGCCGCGACAAATAGTCTCGGCCGTCGTGATTGTAGCCGTGAATGCCTACCTCAAAGCCTCGCGTTTTCAGGTCTTCCACGTATGCCTGGTCTATCGGATACTTTTTTGCCACCAGGTTCCAGGAAGAACGGAATCCGTATTGTTCCTCAATTCTAACGACCGCTTCGATATTATTAAACCCCAATTCTGTTTCGACATCGTGAGTCAGGACAATGGCCCATTGCTTCCCATCAGGCCAAAAGTTTATTACTCGCTTCCTTTGCCCGAGTGCTATGCGTCGAGCGTATTCATCCAGCAACTCTGTGTCTATGTACCATTCACGCGCGAATGCTCTGGGACGCGCAGCACGCTGCAAAAACTGCCGGGCCTTCAAAGGAATGAAAGGGCGCGCAAAGTAATACAGTTTGTTCTTTAGGCTAAGGCGGGGCCCATACCGTCGTTCGGTCAAAATGTCATAGAGCACGCCGGCGCTACTACTCTCGCCAAACAAAGGGTCGATTATAGTAATGGGTATGGAAGGCGAGTCAGTCGACTCTGTTAAAGCGTAAGCCATAACGCGACAGGAACTGCACTGCTTCTTCTCCGATATCACAGGATCCCGAACGCTCACGGCGCTCCAGGTCTAACCACATCGCCCCGGCGGCGGCGATTCCAGCCCGGGCGTCGTCACTAATTCGCTGCAGCGCCATGAAAACTGAACGTTCACTCAGCCCTGCCGGCGGGTCAGCAGAGTGACTCGTGTAGTAAAGATTGTGATCCTTGTCCGACGATTTAAATGTTTTCACTACTGCATGAAACAGGGGCGTCTCTTGCAACACCTCAGTGCGCAGGTCGTGATATGACAGATACTGAAGGAATTCTTTAAGAAATGTCAGTATAAGATCGTTCTGTTTCTCCGGCGTCTTTGGTTGTGGATACTCCGCCGCCGTTTTAAGGATCTTAGCCGGAGAACCAACGGCGAGACTGCCAACAGGTATGCTCCTATTTACTAATGAGTTTGCCCCGATTGTCGCGTCGTTACCAATCGTCACTCCGGGCATGATGAAGACTCTCCAGGCTATATACACGTTGTTGCCAATCGTAATCGGCTCAAACGTTGCCTGATAACCATCAAGAACGGAGTGCCATGAACCATGAGTGAAAATTAGGGTGTGGCCACCGACAACTGTGTCGTTGCCGATCATCAATGGCTTGGCAGGATTGAGAAAAGACATTTGCATGATCAGAGATCGCTTACCAATGCGAATATAAGAGTCGGGAGTTGAGAGTCCGCCAATGAACACCTGTTCATTAATCCTCGCGTCCTCCAGAATCTCTATTCTCTCTGTATCTATCATCGTCGTTGAGCGGATTGTAACGTAGCGCCCGATCTGGATTTGCCGGGCGCGAATGATTGTGAAGAGACCGATGCTGACCCCGTCGCCAATCTCCACATCTTTGCCGACTACCACCGAACCAAAGCCGATCGTCACCTTGCGGCCAATCTTGTATCCGCGCAGCCGGTAAATGAAGATTTTGAGGAATGACGGAAGAGGTCCGGTCAAGACAAGTTCCCGCAATGGCAATCTTGGTTTCTCAACCAGCATTTCTTGCCCTCTTCAATATCTCCGTAACAAGGCTTTCAAGCACCATCTCGCCGTTCTCAGGTTTTTCAAACGGCGCTTTTTTGCGAAAGCTCATTTTGTTTAGCTGCTCTTGGTTCTCTATGAAAACCAACTTGCCAAGAGATTCGAGATACTTGTCTACTGCGCACTTTTGCCCCTTGAAGATACTGAACGCGGGAATGCCCAGATAGGCTGCCTCCCGGGCCATCGTCCCACCCGAAGTTACCACGGCGTCCACGCCTTTCAAGAGTGAAACAAACTCGATTCCCTCAGCAAGGATGACGGGGGGATTTGACCACTGCTGCGAATCCAACATGCTAACTTGCCATGGGTAGCGAGGCGAGAAGATAACAACCAGGTTGCTCTGCGCAGAGAGATACTTAAGTACATCGCCGGCAAAGTCGTCGGAAAGAGGGGCATGGTAATGTGATTCGACCGCCGGTGGCCTGAAAAGAACCAATGCTTTGCCGGGATCTCGGACGTTGAACAGATAGGGTTCGTTTTTCTCAAAGTTAACGTTGGAAAACGACAAGTGTTCTTTAATGCCGTTAAAGGGCATCAGATGATCTGAGCTAAAACCCAGGTTCAGAAATGTATTCGCGCCAATCACGGATGGAAATACCAGGTGTGAGCCAAGGGATCGGAAACTACTTAATTCAGCAAATTCGTAATCGCAGAAAATGAACGAAGGGATATTCATAAGGCGCGCCGCCAGAGCAGAAGATCTGGAAGCTGAGATTAAGAAGGTGGGCCGCTGCCGCGTGAACCTGGCGAGCAATGCCGCAGTACGTTTGAGAGTTCCCCAAACTTTCCGGACTCTGCTTTTCCCGAAGCCTTTACCACAAGAGGAAAACTCGACGCCCCGTTGTCTAAGAATATCGAAGGTGATTGCGTAATCCCGCGCAGTAAGCGCGACTTTATACCCCCGCTTTTCGAACGCTTCCTTGAAAGGTAATAAGTACTGCACCTGAGGAGGATTATCTATATCGATCCAGATCATTGGTGGATCCGACGTATTTCTATAGAGCGACACTCCGCGCCCTTCTATGCAATCTCCACTAGTTCACCGCGCGCTCGCAGCGAACGTTCCGCCGCTTCGACCATGCGTACGAGTCTTAAGCCGGCCTGACCGTCGGTTTCAGGCTTCGTGTTGTTCTCGATACAGTCAATAAAATGCAGCGCTTCTGTGTGCAACGCTTCGCTGGCATCAAGGCGTGGCGCCCACATATCTCCAGATCGATAACTTACAAGCATCTCATAGACCGCTTCGGGACTCTGCGACACCGTAACACCCTTGTCGTAGATCTTGACCTTTTCACTCGGCTCCAAATCATCGTAGAGGATCATCTTCTCGCTGCCGCCA
>Ga0137372_10003774_pt1 | contig 14710 bp, 9 predicted proteins | sample SagtaG_6_FD_104911 | JGI IMG/M metagenome (GOLD analysis project Ga0137372, IMG submission 104911) | Vadose zone soil microbial communities from Sagehorn Ranch, Mendocino, California, USA - Sage1_R_60_16 metaG | ecosystem: Environmental > Terrestrial > Soil > Vadose zone | place: USA: California...
AACCCGTGCCAGTATTTGCGATCTCCGGTGAGTTGGTAGGCATTGAGCAGTGCGACTAGGGCTTCGACCTGCTGCCACCATTCCATGTCCTTGTCTTTCGCTGGTCCCGCGGCCGGGCCGTAGCGGTATACGCCACCACGCTGGTTGTCAAAACCGTCGCGCAGGGCATGATCGACGAGCATGAGACTGGCGCGTCGAATCTTAGCATCCTGCGGACGCCCGACGCGCTGGGCCGCCTCCACAATCAGCCAGCTTGCTTCGAGATCGAGTCCGTACTCGCACTCCTTGGAGTCACCATCGCGGTCGGCCACGCTCCAGTCGTCACGGAAGGAGGATCTGCCGTAGCCGGTGTCCGTATCGATGATCTTGTTAACGAATATGTCCAGGAGTTCTTCGAGACGCGACCGCACACGAGCGTCACCCGTAACATCGTAAAGCGTGGCGAAGGCTTCCACCAAGCCGAGATGCCAGTCGTAGGATTTCCGTCCGAATGACCCGGCTGCATTCGGCCCGGGTTTGTAATCCCTGATCCACTGCCAGTCTTCCGTGAAAGCAATGCGATAACCGCCATATTGGTTGTCGTGGGCGTGCTGGTCGATGACCTGGAACAGCTCCAGGGCGTCGCGTGCGGCTTGATCGTCGTGGAAGGCCAGAGCATATTCGGCCAGGCCTTCCATCACGTAGGACATGGGATTCAACTGCTTGGTGGAGTCGATGACATTGCCTTCGCGGCTGACCATGAAGTAGTAACCGCCCCGCTGCTTGTCCCACATTTTGTCGCGCAAGAATTTCGAGCAGGCTGCCGCCATTTTTTGGTAAGCAGGATCGGGATAACGGCGGTAAGCCTCGGAAAAGGACCACAGAGCGCGCGATATGAGGACGACAGACTTGTCGCCTGGCGGAATTGGCTCGCCCTGGCGGTTCAATCGTCCGAGCAGGCCGCCATATTTGGTGTCTAGAGCGTGATCGATCCAAAACTGCAAAACGCTGTGCTGGAGCGTGTCACGAAAGATGACCGACCAATCGCGAGCGGCTTCTCCGTTCATTTGTGCCGATGCAGCCGCTGCCGAACACAACAAGAACAGCAGCGTAAGAAAAAAGCCGACTTTCTTGAGATAGAGGTTCATCGCTCCGTCCTTAAAAAGTTTTGGCCCGGGGGAGCGACGGGCGTTCCCGCCCGTCCTTTGCGGAAACTCGGGGTTGTGCAGAGTGAAGAAACTGAGGGTACGTGCCCTTTGCCAACTGCGGGTCTCGTGATCTCAGAAAGAAAGTTTCAACGCCATCTGCCCTATCCGGCCATCACGGGCGCTAGTAACTTGGCCGAGGTTGCCGTTGACTTCGCCGGTGACTGAGCCGGTGTTCATGAACTGAGCATGATTGAAGATGTTGAAGAATTCTGCACGAAATTCCAGGGCAGTCCTTTCGCTAATCCGGGTGTTCTTATGAAATGCAAGGTCCCAATTATTGATCCCCGGTCCATGGAAGAAGCGGCGCTTTGCGTTTCCGACGCTGCCCAGGGCCTCCGGAGAGAAGGGGGAGGGATCGAAGAACAGATTCCCCGGCTTTCGCGGGTCGAGGAAATGAATCGGCTGACCGTTTTAGTTCGGCACATCGGCGCCGCTACAGCCACACAGCGAGTTATCGTCATCCTCGGTAAGGGTGACCGGGAAACCGGTATTGAAACGCGTGATTCCCGCAATTGTCCAGCCGGAGAGCAACTTACCCTGGACGCCGTGGGCCGATCTGGCGAAAGGCAAATCGTAGCTATAGCTGACGACAAAATTGTGTGCAATGTCGAACGTAGAGAGCGCCCTACTTAAGCTTGGATTGAAGGGGTTGATGGGGTCGTAGAAACCGGAAGAGTTATCGATGGACTTGGACCAGGTATACGCTGCCAACAGACGGAGAGCGCCAACTTTCTTTTCCAGGGTAGTCTGCAGAGCGTTGTAGGTGGAATTCGCGGCTGTAGCTTCCCAGGCGTTGTTCTGGAAATCGAGTGAACCGATGCCATTCGTTTTATCGAGTTCACGGCCAGAGGTCACCGAAAAGGGCCGCGTGCCGAAGGCAAAGCTGTTGCTACCCAAATCATAAATCTGGTCCTCGCCAAAAGGACCGCAGCCATCGTCCGGACCTAAGACCGCCCGGATCTGTAGACACTTGGCGGGGTTGCCCGGGTTCGACTCTATCGTAGAAAGCAGATGCCGGCCGCGTGACCCCACATACCCAACCGAGAGCACTGCACTCTTAGCAATCTCGCGCTGAATGGTAAGGTTAAAGTGTTCAGCATAGGGCAGCTTGTTGTGCAGATTGTAGCCGGGCGCATATGCGATCGGCAGGTACTTTGCCCAAATTCCCGTAGCTCCCGGCGCCGGAATGGTAAACGGGAAACGGTTCCCCGCCGGATCTGGCTGGCCAACGCGACGCTTATAGGGCTCCTCGAGGTAAACCGGGGACGGGCTCACCCAGAACAATCCGAAAGGAGCATCGCCGACCTCGTTGAAGAGCGTCAAGTCTTCAATAGCAGTAAAGTAGATACCACCTCCCAAACGGATGCTGGTCTTGCCCGGACCGCCAAAGATCTTTCCTGCCAACCCATCGCTCGCTCCGGGTGAGTACGCTATCCCCAGGCGCGGGGCAAACCGATTGTATTGAGTGGGCGCCAGAGTACGCGGCACACCCCGGTCACCGGGGAAAACAAAGCCTCTGGGTGAGTCCGGGTAAATGTTCGACTGCACATTGGGCACGAATGTCTGAATCCTGTCCTTCGTGTCGTAGAAAGGCTGGCTTGTGTCCCAGCGCAATCCGTAGTTGACAGTGAGGTTGGAACTAACCTTGTACGTATCCTGCCCATAAAGGCCGAAATACTTTGTTCGCGAGTCCAGCAGTTGCGGGCTGGTTTGATTAAAGAAGTCTGGTGCTCCCAATAAGAAGTCTGCGAAGTCGTTTCCTGTCTCGCCTCCGTCAAACTCGAACCAGCCGTTTGAGGTGTAGGTGTTGCGTTCGTTGACCTGGATGTAGCGAATGTCGCCGCCGAATTTGAGCGTATGTTTGCCTGTCACCTTCGAAAAATTGTCGGCGATCTGATAGGTGTTGTTGTACTGGCCGGTGGTGCCATCGGGCAAACCGAACTCGGCTCCCGTGTTGGCCAAGGTGATGATGGCGACCCCCTCGTACTTAGAACTTGTCGGGATCACTCCCAGCGGATTCGTCGCATCGCCCCGGATATATCCGAAGTCTTCGATCTTGCCGAGGCCACCCACAGGTTTGTTCTTTAAGAATGCGAAGCGAGTGTAGTTCAGACGCACTTCGTTAACGGTATTCGGATTGAGAATGGCGGTGTTGCTCACTTGGAATTGCTGCGCTCGCGAGAGGGTCACCGCGGAGAAACCCGGCACTTTCGCGGCAAAAACCTCGGGGAGGGGATTCAAGAAGTTCGCGTCGTCCCAGTGATAATAGCCGGACCAGTTGCCGAGATGCGCCGTATTCAGGTCAAGCTTGATCCCGAACTTCTCATCGCGCAGATTTAGTTTCTCGGCGGTGGTGGAAAAGTTCGGCGTTCCCCCTGAGTCTCCCGTCGGGGTTGGGATAAACTTCAGCGTTTTTTCCGCAACAGGAGACCAGGCGAATGGCGGGATAAACGGCCCGTTCACTCCAGGAAAGACACATTGCGTGTTGGCGGTACAGCCTTGAAACCAGTACGACTCACCAGGTGTGACCGCATATCCCAGGCGCTGGCTTAGCGTAGCGGCAAAGTTGGTTGGACTAGCATCGCCCCGAACCACGGTTGGGTTTCCATCCGAGTCGGTAAAGGTTGCAAATCCAGTCGTCGCCAGGTCGGAAAAGTCACCACCACGCTCGAGCACCGAAGGCACGTTAATCAGGCCTGAGGAGACTCCGCGCACTTCTCGGGTGCCTTGGTAATCCCCAAAGAAGAAAAGCTTATTCCTCACGATGGGACTGCCGATGGTGCCTCCGAACTGGTTGCGCTTGAAGTCGCCCCGCTCCGGGTCAAAGTAGTTGCGTGCATCGAGCTTCTCATTGCGCAGGAACTCGTAGGCCGAGCCGTGAATTTCGTTGGTTCCGCTTTTCGTCAAGACATTGACAATGGCGCCCGAAAAACGGCCGTATTCAGCGTTGAACGAATTTGTTAAGAGTCGGAATTCTTGAATTGAGTCAAGCGTGGGAACGATGGACGCGCCGTTATCGACACTTTCTTCGACGTCGCCGCCGTTCACCAGGAAGGAATTGGCGGACTCTCGCTGACCATTGACCGACACCTGGCCGGAGTTCCCATTGCCGGAAACTGCCCGATCGTTGACCGCCGCATCGGATGCAATGGGGACAACACCAGCCTGTAATCCCAGCAAGTCAATGTAGCTGCGCCCATTCAGCGGCAAGGTGGTCATTTTCTTGTCTTCGATGACGTCGCCAAGTTGTGTGCTGCTGGTATCCACTTGCGCCGTAGCGCCACTAACTTCGACGGTTTCGGTTACGGCACCGACGACAAGCTTGAAGTCAGCCCTGTACTTCTGGTTGAGTACGAGTTTGATCCCATTCTGAACGGACTTTTCGAACCCTTTCGCCTCGGCCTGGACACTGTATTTTTCTCCGACCGGGACTGCTAAGAACTCGTAGTCGCCCGATTCGTTGGTCTTCGCCCGGCGCTGCAGTCCTGTATCCGGATTCCTCAGGACTACTGTCGCACCGGAAACGGCGGCGCCGCTTGGGTCAACGACCGTACCCAGGACTCCAGCCGTGACTTCTGCAAGAAGAAGTTGACCGCTGAGGAGAAGCAGAACGAAAAGGCAAACCAGATTTCGATGTGATCGGCAGATCACAAAGCACCTCCGGGGGAGTTTGGAGAAGCAAATGAGTTCGACCCCGAGTTTGACACATACTCCATAGAACCACAGACGAAGTCAAGAAAATCTCGTTGAAAATCGCTAAATGTAATAATCTGCAGGTGATGAAGCGCGGCTGCGAGTGGGAAGGGCTTTCACAGGCTGAAAAACGCCATCGGCTGCCGCCTTATGTCTGGTCGACCGCAGGTCGCGGCGCAGTCCGCCTGCTTGCGATTGCATTCATCTCGCTGCAGGCGGCCCTATGCCTGGCGAACGCGCAGCAGTCGGCATCAAGCCGCTCAGCGGCACGCTCTTACGTCGCAAGCGCTCAGAAAGCGCTGGCCGCAGGGGATTCGGCCACTGCCCTTGAAAAGCTTAATCGGGCCGTTCAGGCGGACCCGAATTTTGCTCAAGCTTACCTTTTGCTGGGATTCACCGAGTTTCAGGGCGGCCAGACGGCAAAATCAATCCAACATTACAAACGAGCGCTTAAGCTGCAGCCTCGTTCCTACGCGGGTCACTACAACCTGGCTTTGGCCTACTTGCGGGAACGTAATTTTCAGGACGCGCGCGCAGAACTTGACCAAGCAGTGAGTTTGGACGCGCGACAAGCAGACGCCGCTTATGACCTCGGCATCGTGCTTTTAGAGCTTGGCGAGGCTTCCGCGGCACTGACACAGTTACGTCATGCAAGGGCACTGAAGCCGCGGCCGGATGTCGATTTTAATATCGTCCGCGCGGAGATCGAGGCGGGACGAGTTTCGGAAGCACACGCGGACGCCGAAGCGGCAGCGAAAGTTCTGGGATCTGATTTCCAGTGGAACGCTGCCATTGGCCAGCTATTTCTTAAAAATGCTCAGCCCAGGGACGCAGCAGTTTACTTGGGCAAGGCTTGTCTTATTCGCCCTGACGACGCGGAGGTCTGTCGCCAGCTAGCCGCAGCCTACCTGCAATCCAATCAGCCGGAACAAGTACTGAGCACAATCAGAGGAGCGAAAACACCCGAAGATCACTATTTGCGCGCGAGCGCGTATTACCTGTCTCACCGCTTTCCGGAGGCAGACCAGGAATCCGAACAAGCGCTGACTCTGGCGCCAGATAACCCTCAAATCTTGGCGCTGCGTACTCGCCTGCTGCAACGCGCGGGGCAGCAGGATGCAGCCCTCGAGATGGCGAAGAAAGCAACCACCGTGGCGTCAAACTGGGATGAACCTTACTATCTTGCCGGTGTGAGTTATTACTTCATTCGGCTCTACGACGATTCAGCACAGAGTCTTGCGCGCGCAGTCGAACTCAATCCGAATTCTGCAAGAGCGTTGTTCCTGGAAGCCATAGCGTTAGCGAATCTTGGCAAGACCGGTGACGCGGAGCGATGCCTTCGTCGCGCAATTACTCTACAGCCAAACAATGCCCGCTTCCACTGCCATCTTGGCATTCTTCTCGCGCGCACGAATGAATCCGGCAAAGCTGAAGACTCCTTCAGGAAGGCCATCCAACTCAAGCCAGATTATGCGCTATCGCACTACGAATTTGGAAAACTCCTCGCATCCACCAAGCAATTCAAGGAAGCAGCCGAGGAACTCAGCCAGGCTGTGGAACACGATCCATCTCTCAGTGCAGCGTATTACCAGTTAGTTCGTGTGTATGCCAGGCTCGGAGAAAAAGAGAAGTCAGAACGCGCTCTCGCCGACTTCGAGAAACTCTATCAGCGACAGACCAGCGAGTCTGAAGCCGTGGACCAGGCGGTGGACGAAGATACCAGGAAAGAAACCGAATGATTCTGAAAGGTTTAGAGTTGTTGACCGCAAATTGCCATTGAATGGAGTTACCGTATTGGGGCCCGAAGACCGTCGATTACCTGAAAATTCTGGTCGGATCACAAGCGGTTGCCGTTGACAGCCGCATCCTGAGATTCTTCGGCTCGGCCGGCCTGCTGATCAGCGCGGGGGACCAAGGGCAATATTTCACGAGCTATTAGAGAAGTGGGATAGGGCGACCCGTAGGGAGCCTGAACGAATTTAAATCGATTTCCAGCGAAGAAGTTGATGGGGCCAAGAACCGTCACGCAGTGTCAAGAAAAGAATTTTCGTGCCTAAGTTTTGGCTGATTCCTGACCGTTCATGTGAGAGAGTGCGGTGCTACCATCTACTTCACATCGGGGTGCCCCGTGAAAGGCAGGGACAAAAACGATCTCGCCAGGGTCAGGGCGGGAATCTGGACAAGTTGGCGCTACTTCCGCTTAGTTCTGATTGTGCTGGTGATTCTCGGATTCGCAGTGTGGTACATGGCGCATGTCACGGTGCGATGAGGAAGGGGACACGATGGGAACAGGGCATTCCACCTTCGAACCCGAGTTTAAGCTCTTCGCCACGGGGTGGCTAGTTTGGTTGGATGGGCCCATCGCAAGAAATCAAAACATTGAAAATGGTGCTCTCAAAAAGGGGTGTAACCCTTTTTCATTCGGTAGCCTCAAATTCGACTCCTGTGAGGTAGCCGGAGCAAGCTATGAGGAGAACGTCGTTCTCTGCCGAAACGGACATGCGAAACAGACATGGGCGAGTGACTTGTGGTCTGAGCGAGCGACAATCCTCGGCGGCTTCCCGACTTTGACATAATGCAACATTCTCTCCGGTTGATGTCTCAGCTTCCCAGTTTGGGATCTTTGGTTCGGAGTTTAGCTAAGACGCCTACTTCGGAAAGGGTGTTTGCTTTGCGTAGATCCAGAAATCGTTGTGGCGCCTTTTGCCGTATGCTGCCGTCGACGCAACTGGCCTCGCGGGTTCTATTTCGAGCACGATGCATGCTCCGCGCCAGCTTCAGTTGGCACTGAAGTTGTCGTTCTAAGCGCTATCAAAGCCTAAGGAGAGAGTAATGCGGCACAAACCGCTCGCGCGGTTCACAGCAGCAGCCATCTTGTTCTCAGTTGGATTGATTAGCTCATTTGCGGCGCAAACCGCGGCAAAGCAAAACGGTGAAGCAGCGCAGAACACAACCCAGTCGAACAGCGTACGTTTGCCAGAGGTTCATCTCGACGGCGCATATTTCACACGCAATGGGAAACGATTTATTCCCATGGGCGCACATTGGGTTCCAGCCAAAACTGCGATGCAGTGGCCTGTGCAGTGGGATCCCAAGGATATTGAAGCCGATTTCGCCAAGATGCATGAGCTCGGCTATAGCATTGTGCGCTTTGACGTGATGTGGGCTTGGTTCGAGCCGCGGCCCGGCGATTACAATCCGGTCGCGTTTCAGCAGCTCGATTATTTGGTATCGCTCGCACATAAGTACCAGATCTATCTCCATCCAAGTTTGTTTATCGGCGGTGAGGTTGGCGAAGCCTATTGGGACGTGCCCTGGCGACATGGACGCCATCCCCACGCGGATCCGGAGATGTTGCGCCTGGAAACCAATCTTGCCGCCGAGTTCGGCCGCCATTACGCGAACGAGAGTGCAATTATTGGGTGGGACCTTACCGACGAGCCACCCTTTTGGATCGTCGGTGGCATGACCACCGATGCCATGGCCGTCAACTGGACTCGCCTGATCGTCGATGGCGTCCGGGAGTACGACAAACTTCACCCTGTAGTCGTCGGAACCAGCGGCGAAGAAATTACACACGGGCCATTTCGCGCGGACAACATAGCCAAGTTTGTCGATTTTTTGAGCGTCCACCCCTTCACGCTCTATGCTCCTGACCTGTTTCCGGACGCACTGCTTTCCGCGCGTGGTACGTATGGAGCGGCCTTTGAGATCACACTCTCGCAGGGCGCCGGTCGTCCGGTGATGATTCACGAGATGGGTGCCTCCACCGCACAGTTCTCGCCCGAGCGGATTGCCTCCTACGATCGTGCCCAGATATATTCCGGCATTGGCGCGGGCAGCATCGGAGTGGATCTCTGGTGCTATACGGATGCCTCGCCAGAGCAGTTCCACAAGGTGCCGTATCTGCGCACTCCTCAGGAGACAGGTTGGGGCATGACGAGCTGGGATCGACAGGACAAGCCGCTAGCCAGAGAATTTAAGAAATTCTCCCAGGTAGTCGGTCAGCTTGATCTCACCGGCATTGCTCCGGCGCCCGCCGACATTGGTATCGTGATTCCCGACGAGTGGGCAAAAGCGCACGGTGACTTTTCTCATTTCGGCCTGACCGGTCCGGAAGTTACTCCTTACGTCTCTACTTCCGACGGCGATGCTATGCCCGGACGTCCACAACCGGATGTAAGCCGCGCGAATCAGTGGCTGATGAGTTCTGCGCTTACTTCTTTTATACTGGCGCGCCGTGCCAGCCTGAAGGCGGATTTCCCACGCGAGTATGCTGATTGGGCGAAGCGCCCCATGCTGTTCATGCCTTCCCCCATAACCAGCACAGCTGATCCGTTCCTGGCGCATGTGCACTCCGACTTTTACGAGAAGGTAAAACAATACGTGGAAAATGGTGGGTTTCTGTATGCGTCAGTGGCCTCCGATGGCTCAATTCCTGACATGGCTTCCCTATTCGGTGTACGCCTCGTTGATCGTGCGCCGAGTTCCGAAGTCACGCTGAAGATCGTAGCGCCTTTTGGTGACTTGAAGCCCGGCGACACTTTCCACTACAGCGTGCCTACGCAGACAATCGAGTCGTGGGGGACGCTTTTGGAAGTAACTACCGGGAAGGTCATTGCGGTGGATCAGAACAACCGTCCCGCGCTGGTCGCAAATACATTAGGCCGCGGGAAGAGTCTGCTGAGTGCCTATCCTCTCGAGCACTACCTGGCGAATGTGCCCTCAGTCTTTGATCAGCCCGAAAAAACGCACCGGATCTACAAAGCTTTCGGTGACTGGGTCGGGCTCAAGCCAGCCTTCCGTACCGACCAACCCTCTGTGGAGGTGTCGGCGCTGAACGGCGATCACCGCGGCTACGTCGTGCTGGTCAATCATAGCGCAGAGCCGCAGAAAGTAACGGTATTCACTACTTCGGGTGCGCATTCCGTCAGCAGAATCGCGCCTGAAGGGGTGAAGCCAATGCAAATCGAGGGTTCGAGCTGGAAGATGGAACTCGGTTCTTACGAGGGCGCGATTGTGGAGTGGAAGTAAGCATAAGGAGCCGGATTTCGGAGACGCATGGTCGGCGCGGTCGATATAGGAGGGACGAAGGTTGCGGTAGGGATCGTGGATCCCGAAGGCAAGCTATTGTCCCGTTTCGAATCAGCGACACAGGCGGACGGCCCCTACGAGAGTGCACTCGATCGCACGGCGACCATGCTGAGAGCAGCCATGGCCAGTACTGGAGCCAACCTCCAAGGCATTGGAATCGGGTCGACGGGGCCGGTGTATCCATTCACCGGCGAAATCGGTGACGTGAACTTCTTTCCCCATTGGCGGGGGCAAAATCCAGCCAAGGATTTGGAGAAGATATTCGGCGTGCCCGTCGCAATGGAGAATGATGCCGATGCCGCCGCTTTGGGTGAAGCCGGCTGGGGATCGGGAAGGAATAAGTCGCGGCTGATTTACGTGACGGTAGGTACCGGCATTGGTGCGGGCATTATTCTCGAGGGACATGTCTATCGAGGTGTGGACCAGGCGCATCCCGAAATTGGCCACCACGTGATCGATGCTTCCGGTCCGCTTTGCTCGTGCGGTTTCCGGGGGTGCTGGGAATCACTGGCGGCGGGTCCGGCTATGGTCAGCTGGCTGGAAACTAATACGCCCCCGGACTATCCGCATCGAGCAGAGCTGACCGCCAAGCGAATCTGCGAACTGGCGCGCAACGGCGACGAGTGGGCGCAGCGCGCTGTGAAACGTGAAGCGCACTATCTTGGCTTGGGTCTGGCCAACCTGGTCACCATGTTCGTCCCCGACGCAATTGTGCTGGGTGGTAGTGTTATGAAAAGTGCCGACCTCTTTCTGGATGAGATCCGCAAGGTCATCGCCGGCAGCTGCCGCTTTGTTCCCCACGACAAGACAGAGTTGCCCCTGGCTTCCCTTGGTGAGGACACGAATCTCATCGGCGCGGCTAGAGTGTGGTACTACCGGTTCGGTCCCGCTGGAGGACACCGTGCTATCTGAGTTTTCCGTAATCGAAGGCAAATATCTTCGGGACATCCTCAATCAACCCCAAGCGCTGGAGGACACGTTGGCCGGTTTGGAAGAACTGAAGAAATCTCGTGAACTGGCTGCACGTCTCGAGAAAGGAACGTTCAAGACTGTAGTCCTGACCGGCATGGGCTCGTCGTTCCATGCTCTTCATCCCTTGCACCTGGAACTGATCAATCACGGGTTGACGGCGATGATGGTCGAGACCTCCGAACTGGTTCACTACCAGAGCCGGTTGTTCGATCCGAAGACCCTGATCGTGGTGGTCTCGCAGTCAGGACAGAGCGCGGAGGCGGTCCGGCTTCTCGAAATCAATCGTGGCAAGTCGTCGGTGATTGCGATTACCAACACGCCGGATAGCCCACTGGCAGCGCAAGCGGACGCGACAATCCTAACGCAAGCGGGCAAGGAGTTCTCGGTGTCATGCAAGACTTACCTGACCGCGCTTATGGCCTTGAAGTGGCTGGGCGACGTTCTCTGTGGGCGTGACTTGCGCCGCACGCGCCAGGAACTGAAACAGGCGGCTCCCGCGGTTCAGCCCTACCTGGCGGATTTGAAAAATCATGTCCAGAGTCTTGCCCAGTTGCTCAAAGGAATTCGCCACCTCTTCCTGGTAGGAAGAGGATCGTCCCTGGCTGCCGTAGGCACCGGCGCCCTCATCGTGAAAGAGTCCGACCGTTTCCATGCGGAAGGCATGAGCAGCGCGGCCTTTCGCCACGGCCCTTTCGAGATGCTGAGCGAAGAAACGTTTGTGCTGGTTTTTTCCGGAGACAGCAGGACCCGCGATTTGAACCTGCGCCTGCTGGACGACATTCGCGAGCAGCAGGGAAGAACCGAGTTAGTGAGTGAAGATGCGGCGTTCGCGCCCTGCAGCTTGCCCGCTGCACCCCGGTGCATTCAGCCGATCCTCGAAATCCTTCCCGTGCAGATGATCACGCTCGCGCTGGCGGCGCAAGCAGGGCGGGAACCGGGCCGATTCGAGTTGGCAACCAAAGTGACTATCACGGAATAGCACAGAAGATGTCACAGTCTATGTCACGAAACCGGTACATGGTCAGCATCGTCTTCCTGACATTCTTCGTGATGTCGCTGCTGACCAACATTCTCGGGCCGATCGTGCCCGACATCATCACCAGCTTCAAGGTAAGCCTGGCCGCCGCCGCTTTGTTGCCGTTCTCCTTCTTTATTGCGTACGGAGTGATGTCGATTCCTGCCGGGTTCCTGGTGGAGCGCTTCGGGGAAAAACCGGTGATGATTGCGGCCTTCCTCGCGGGAACCGCGGGATCACTCAGTTTCGCGGTGCACCCCAGCTATCGCGTCGCGGTGATTTCCCTTTTCGTAATGGGGTCGGGAATGGCCACCCTGCAAACCGCAATCAATCCGCTGTTACGGGTGGCAGGTGGGGAAGAGCACTTCGCGTTCAATTCCGCGTTCGCTCAACTGATTTTTGGAATCGCTTCTTTCATGAGTCCATATATTTATTCGTACCTAGTCTTGAATCTTGGCCGCGCGACGGACCAGAACCTCGTGCTGAAAGTTCTTGGCAAGCTCACGCCGCCGGCTCTACCGTGGGCTTCGATGTACTGGATCTTCGCACTGTTCACGCTGCTGATGATCACCGTCCTGTTTTTCAGCAGGTTCCCCCGCATTGAGCGCACAGCAGACGAATCGGCCGGATCGTGGGAAATGTACGGCAGCCTGTTTCGCAGGCCGATGGTCTGGGCGTTTTTCGGGTGCGTGTTCGCTTACGTCGGCTCGGAGCAGGGGACCGCGGACTGGATTTCGAAATTCCTCTCGACCTATCACGGCTACGATCCGCACACCACGGGCGCAAGCGCGGTCTCGTGGTTCTGGGGACTATTGACCGCAGGTTGCTTGACCGGGATGGGGTTGTTGAAGATTTTCGACAGCCGGCACGTTTTGATCGGCACCTGCATTGGGGCGCTACTCTGTCTGAGCGCCGCACTATTTGGGCCAGCGAACGTGTCGGTAATTGCCTTTCCCGCGATTGGACTCTTTGCTTCGGTGATGTGGCCCATCCTGGTCTCGCTGGCGCTCAACTCTGTTTCCGAACATCACGGCTCGTTTGCAGGAATCCTGAGCACCGGAATTATGGGCGGCGCAGTAGTGCCCGTGACCATTGGCCGGATCGGAGATTACTTCGGCCTTCGCGCAGGAGTTGCATTCCTTTACCTGACCTTCGGATGCGTTCTGAGCGTCGGCTTCTGGGCAAAGCCTATCATTACCAATGCAACCGTGAGTCTCAGGAAAGCTGCAGCAGTCCAACCTACGACCTAGAGTTCTGAGGGGGAAATACATGTCTGTATGCGCCGAAGCGCATTGATTGCGATTGTCACGCTGGTCACGGTTTGTGCCTGGTGCCAGAAGGAATCGGGAAAGAAAGAAACAAAGACATATCTAAAACTATCTACCCCGCGGCACGTGCTGCCCACCGCACAATCCTGGGAAGGCAACGAATTCCCGCACACCATGTCGGTGCTGGAGATGAAACGTGGTGGTTATCGCTATTGGGGCTGGTATGGCTTGAACGAGGGCCGGGGCATCGGACTGGCGCGCAGTAACGATCTGTTGAATTGGACGAAGTACGAACAGAATCCGCTATGGACCAACGCGCGCTGGCCCTCGGTCCTGGCCAAAGCGAATCCCAAGGATAAAGGTCTTTTGTACTTCGCCATCACGCGGGATTACGACACACCGAGCAGCCACATCGTTCTGGCGAGTTCGCGCGACGGGTTTCATATTAATGAGGAAAAGGTGCTGGTACACGGCGTCCCTAACCAGCGCAACCAGAACCCGAATCTGTTTCGCGATCCCCGCTCCGGGCGTTTCTATCTCACGTTTTATCGAGGCAACGACCGTGACCATTTCGAGATCATCAGTAAGAGCGCTGGCTCTGTCCTGGACCTGGATAAGGCACCCGAAAAGGTGCTGCTGAAATCGGGTACCACGGTGGCAGCTCCTACGTTGCTCTATCTGAAGAAGGCAAAGAACGCCGAAGGCAAACGCACCGGAATTTACTATCTCGCTGCAGAAATCTATCCGCACCGCTACACCGACAATCCCGAGGGTGAGTGGCAGGTCAAGGTCTTCTTCTGCGACAGTCCGGATGGTGACTTTCAGCCGGTTGAGGGCAATCCGGCAATGTCGGGGCAACGCGCCTGCCTCTTCCAACACGTTTTCCATGGCCGATTCTACGGTTACGACTGCCATCTAGACTCGCCTGATCACTGGATGCTGGAAGAGGTTGAGGCTCCGTTGCCTTGATGGCTTCGAGATGAAAGTGAACCAGCGACGGTCCCTACCGCTCTCAGGCGGAACGATAACCGGCTTCCGGACAACTGGGCTGCTGGTAATTGTTTGTAAACAGGGGCCCTACCAGGACTCACCTTACTTAGTGACGGAGCTTCTGGAAGGCGAGACGCTTCGCCAGCGGATTCAGTCTCGTCCGGTGCCCGCCCGCAGAGCGACAGATTACGCGCTCCAAATTGTTCGGGGGCTGGTTGCAGCACATGATAAAGGCGTCCTCCACCGCGACCTCAAGCCGGAAAACATTTTTCTTACCCAGCGACGGGCGCATCGAAATCCTCGACTTCGGTGTGGGCAAAGTTCACGCGCCCCGAAGGCGATTTCGCCAGTGTCGATGCTCCAACCGTCGCCTCGCAAATCGGCGCCGGAGTCGTGTTGGGAGCGGTCGCATACATGTCGCCCGAGCAGGTTCGCGGCAAGCCTGCAAACATGGTGCGGCTTTTAGGTCCGATTTAACTCTAAATGGATCG
>Ga0137372_10003779_pt1 | contig 14705 bp, 17 predicted proteins | sample SagtaG_6_FD_104911 | JGI IMG/M metagenome (GOLD analysis project Ga0137372, IMG submission 104911) | Vadose zone soil microbial communities from Sagehorn Ranch, Mendocino, California, USA - Sage1_R_60_16 metaG | ecosystem: Environmental > Terrestrial > Soil > Vadose zone | place: USA...
GTTCCGCGCATTGTTTCAACCATTGTTCGCCAACCGATCTGCCAGGCGCATTCTGCTTGCGGTCTTGATCGTCGTGCTTTTCCTCGGCGGTGTTCAACTGCGCCGATGGACTTGGGACGAAACGAGGCACGTTCGTTACCAGCACGATATCGTTAACGCCTTTTACTGGGGAAACGAAACATTGGCGGAAGCTCGTCGATTAACGCCCGACGAAGCCGCAGCTAATTCCTGGACGGCATTTGTCCGCGGCTATTTCGGACTCTATGACCGGGTGAAACACAAGGCATACGATCATGATTATCGCCTGGATTATCCACCGTTGCGACTTCTGGTGATGTCGATTTGGGCGAGGCAGGTGCGTAGCGACTTCCCGGAAGTCGATGACGGACACCCAAAGCATGTCAAGCCCTTGCTGAACACGAATCTCTTCTGCGAATTGATTTCCGCGGTGGCGATTTTTCTTCTTGTACGCCTCTGGGTACATCGGGCATCGGGCGCAACCGGATCACGTTTGTTGCACCGCATCCCAGCAGAGAATCGCGCCTGGATGTGCGGTTTGGCAGCGGCCAGCGCTGTGTGGCTCGAGCCGTCAATGATTCTCGACGCGCATGGCTGGCCCCAATGGGACGTTTGGATTTTGCCGTTTTATCTGTTTGCGGCCCTCGCTGCTTCAACCAGGCGCTGGTTTTGGTGTGGTTGCCTTCTGGCGGCAGGTGCGATGCTCAAAGGACAATTGCTGCTGGTCGCGCCTTTCTTCGTTCTCTGGCCGCTTTGGCAAAAAAGATGGACGCGGGCACTGCGATTGCTCGCCGGGTTTGCGTCGACGACGGCCCTGATGGTTTCGCCGTGGCTTTTGCGAACTCCAGCGGCGTTGATTATGGTCGCGCTTTTTGGCGGCGTCAGTTGTTTGATCTTTTTCGGCCGAAAATTTCGGGACGCTTGGGCGGGGGTGGCCGGTATCATTGCTTTGGGAGCGTTCGTCGCCGGAGCGGTCGCTGGTGGTAGCTTTGCATGGCTGCAGATCGGTTTTCTCTACGGCAGCGAGCATTATCCATATCTCTTCATCAGCTCGTGCTACAACTTGCCATTCTTTCTCGACCGTCTCGGTTGGTCGTTAAAAGATTCCCTGTGGTCGTATGAATTCGGGTCGCGATATGTCGCCGTGACAGTCCAGTGGATGTTGCGCCTGGCTTATCTGGGAGGACTCGCTCTCTGCTCGCTTGGGGCCGCCCGGCATTGGCGCAATCGCGATCCCCGGCTGTTGATTGCTATGGCGACTCCGTGGATCCTGATGTTCGCGTTGCTCGGTCAAATGCACGAGCGTTACCTGATGTGGGGTGCCGCCGTGAGCGCCGTGGCGCTCGGCGTCAGCCTGAGATTGAGCCTGGTCCACTTCATCATTTCGGCGATGAGCACGGCCATGATCGTCCACGTAATGTTGGTCGACAAAAAACTCGAGACCACGCTCGGCGTTGTCGATATGCTTCGCGGCGTGCGACCTTATGCTTCCGGCCTCTTGCTGGTTTGTGTCGCGGTCTGTCTGTGGGAGACGCTTTCAACGCGTGTTCCCGTATTCCAGCGACGACCGAGACAATCCCGCGCCGAAGAAATGCCTGCTTTGTCACTCGGACCGGCGCCTGAAGAAGTCAAAGCTAACTGACGCTTCGAAGGGCCGCTGAACGTATCGGTTTTCATCAGAAATTCCGGATTCGTCCCGGCACGCGGAGCGGATTCTTTGGAACGAATTGACTTACGCGTCCGGTAAGCTTAAGCACGACTCGTCATGCCCAAGTATGTGATCGAACGAGAAGTCCCTGACGCCGGGAAAATGTCGCCAGAGCAGCTCCAGGCGATCTCCCAAAAATCTTGCTCGGTGCTGCGCAACCTTGGGCCGGAGATTCAATGGATCGAAAGTTACGTCACGGATAACAAGATTTATTGCGTTTACATTGCGGCAAACGAAGAGATGGTCCGGATGCACGCGCAGCAGGGCGGTTTTCCCGCGAATCGAATTTCCGAAGTGCGTGCCGTTATCGATCCGACCACTTCGGAATCGACGAAGCGATAGCCGTTCGGCGCTGTTGCATGGCTCCTTGCCATGCAGGCATGTACTTCCAATTTCTTGGTTTGCCTTCCGCCAACCACGAGATCGACGTCTTCAATCGTTGCTCGCGCGTTTGGTCGCGTTTGGCTTCGCTCACCCACTCCACGTATTCTCGCTGATTGCTTGGGCTAAAGTTTTCGAGCGTCTTTCTCGCTTTCGGATTTTTGTTCAAGGGTCAGTGAAATAATTAGGAACCTTCGTTGGCGGTTTTCTTGCAGGTTTTGAGTGGATGGTGATTTCGTCCCGGCTTCGTTGAGATCGGCAGCTTTTTGCACATAACCGATCAAAGTCTTTTCCGGTGGCAAATCGGCCAGGGATGTGCTCCGCCCAAAATGTCCCATTGCGTGTTTCTTTGCACGTTTGTCGCCAGCAAAAACCAGCTCCGCTTTCCAAAACCCGAAGGCGCAGTGATGCTTGAATGCAGCCATACTACACAGGATCCCCTTGTAGTCGAAGTGCGGGAAGCTCCACTTGATCGTCTCTTGGACCTGCGGGCAACCCAGGTGGACGACTCTACGCAAATGTCTCAGGATCGGTCGCGCAAACGCGGCCGACTTCTCGATGTACTCATCAACGCGCGGATCTCTCTTTGCCATCCTCCATCTCCTATTGCCGGGCCAGCCGCCGGAATAAGAATGCGCCTAGTGCGATGAACAAAACATTTGGAGCCCAGACGAGCAATTCCGGATGGACGTTAGGGTTTCCGCGCAACGTGTCACCGATAATTACAAAGAGAAAATAACTGACGGCGATGATCAATCCCATGGCGAAACCAATCGACGTCTCGCGACGATGGGCTGTGACACCAAGCGGCACTCCAATAATCGCGAAGGCAATGCAGGCGAATGGAAAGGAAAAGCGCTTGTTTATTTCCGTCCGGCTGGCGCTGCGTTCCCTTTGGTCTTCACTCTGGAGTTGGTCGAGCAGTTGCTCGATTGACAATGCAGAACGGCTCGGCCGTTTTTTCTCCTTCTCGTACAGCTCCTCAAGGCTGATCGGCAACGTTCCTTCCACCGCATTGATTCCGTCGCGGATCCTTCGCAGATTGGACGGATCCTGTTGATCGCGCTCTTGATAACGCGCCCCATACAGGTGCATCAGAATTTGCTTGTTCGCCAAATCGGCCTCGAGCATGCCGGTCCGCGCGTAAGTGACTCTTACCGGGAGCGATCTTTCGTTCATTTCGAAGACAGTGATGTTCTCGAGCTTGTTGCCTTCTTTTTTCCCGACGTAGATCTTGCGTCCCGGAAATTGATCGATCACCTGATCGCTGCCAAAGAGCGCCATCGGATTACGGGTAGCGAGATCGAAAATCGTGCTGCGCAATTTTTGCTGGGCAGCCGGCGCAGCCTGCACATTGAGCCAGAAGCAGATTGCTGTGCACAAAAGCGCGATCACACCCAACGGGATGCAAATGCGCGAAATGCTGACCCCGTTTGAGCGCAGGGCAATCAATTCGTTGTCCGCCGAGAGCCGCCCAAAGACGAGCAGGATCGCGGTTAACAATCCCCAGGGGATGGTAAAGATGAGCGAAAACGGCAGGACGTAGGCGATGAATGTAATGAGGTATTCCATCGGAACGTCGTGATTGACCAGCAAGGGAAGAAGTTTGCGGAAGATATTTCCGACAACGAGAACCAGACTCAGCACGGCGATGGCGAACGCGATGTTGACCAGCAATTCGCGGCTGAGAAACCGGTCGATTAGCTTCATATCCAACGCACAGATTAGCACAAATCGCTAGCGGTGCGGCGTCCCGGGACAGCGCGGCGCGCTGCCCCTACCAAAATCTGAAGAATTTGCTACCATGAACGCAAGATGAAGTCCGGCATGTACGATGTCGCCATCATTGGCGGAGGACCAGCGGGCAGCACCGCAGCTGCCCTGCTGGCGCGTGCTGGGCGACATGTGATCGTCTTCGAGCGCGAAAGGTTCCCGCGTTTTCACATTGGCGAATCGTTGCTGCCGTTCAGCATGAAGGCATTTACCCGGCTGGGTCTTCACGAAAAGTTTCGCCGCGCCGGTTTCATAAAAAAATTCGGCGGCGAATTTTTCAGCGCCTGCTCCAGCGAAGGAACCAAGTTTTACTTCAAAGACGCTTATCGCTCGCAGACCGACCATTCGTATCAGGTCACTCGGGCAGATTTCGACAAATTACTGCTCGATCACGCCGCCGAGAGCGGCGCCGAAGTGCACGAAGGAACCGGCGTCAAGTCGGTTGAGTTCGCAAACGAACATATCGATCTCGCAATCACAGACGGCAAAAGCATCCGGGCAAGTTACGTAATCGACGCGAGCGGCCGCAATTCCGTCCTTGGCACGAAGTTCAACATCAAGAAGACGTATGAGCATCTGAAGAAATTGTCGATCTTCGCGCATTACGACGGAGTTTGGCGCGCTGAAGGCATCGACGCTACATTGACCGTGCTGATTCGGGGGATCGACCGGTGGTTTTGGATCATTCCACTCACGGCGGAACGGACAAGTATTGGTGTCGTTCTGGATCGCGAAACGTTTCGAAGCTCGAAGCAGACTCCGGAGGAATTTCTCGAACAAGCCCTCCTCGAACAACCGGTGATCATGCAGCGCATGCGCGATGCGCGGCGCGTTTCCGATGTGCACGTGGCCGCGGACTTTTCTTATCGCAGCACGCGACTCTACGGCGATCGCTGGTTACTGGCCGGCGATGCCGCTGGATTTATCGATCCGATTTTCAGCAGCGGTGTATTCCTGGCGGTCTTCAGCGGCGAGCTTGCGGCCGATGCGCTCCACGAAGTGCTCGATCAACCGCGCAAAGCAGGAAGATTGTTTCCGCGTTACGAAAAACAGGTAAACCGCGCGATGGATGTTTATCTGCGCTTCGTCAATGCATGGTACACAAAGGAATTCATCGAAATTTTCTCGTCGCCGCGGCCCGTGTTGAATCTGCCACCAGCCGTAAACGCAGTGCTTGGTGGCAACATCGGTAATGAATTTGCAATCAAGTGGCGTATGTGGGTCTTCTATTTCCTCGTCTGGCTGCAACGACATTATCCGATCGTTCCCAGGCGCACGCTCGTGCCGGAGAAAAAAGAATCGCCAGCAGTCGACACGATTGGTGCGGTTCCGTGACGGCGAAATTCAAGGCCATTAAGGAGAGGCGCCTCTGCCTACTTTGGTTCCTAGAGATCACTTGTTTTTGCGTAATAAGTTGTGCAACTACCTTGCGCCATCAATTTTCTGAGCCGACAGCCAATTGGCAGACGAAAAATGGGCAGCTCATGTATCGAACGCCGAAAACGACGCTCATCGGCGATGTGCTTGTCCGTTTCTCAAAACGCGGGGATTTTGAATTGACGTTTTCAAAAGGGCCGGGAGTGACGCTGCTATCTTTGCGGCAGGACGCCGGCTTTGCAGAAGTCAAAGGGCCATTCGCGGAAGGCAGCTGGTCTGGTGCAGTCGAACAAGCACCCAGACCACTGCGGGGCTGGCTTGGCCTGCGCGACAAACTCATTCACTCCCAAGATCAATCAGTTCGATATACTGCCGGCGATGAAACTTTTGTGTTCCGCTTTTGATGAGAACCCATCTGGGTTCTCGAAGCGGGCTTCAGGCCGGTGATCATGCGGTAGTGTTCGTCGATTGTCAGTTTGACTGAAAGAGGCGCAATTGGATGTCGGCTAGCTTGGCTGACTCGGCCGCCAGGCTGCCAGCCTGGCGAATGGGCATCCGGGGGCAGGCTGGCAGCCTGACATCCGATTCTCCCGCGCCGCCCAAACTGACAATTGACCATCACTATCTGATCGTGCGGAATGTCTTTTAGCGTGCAAAGGCGACGCGTTTGTCTCAAGAAAGACGCATGAATATCACCAAAAACCTCGGAATGCTCCTGCTCGCGATCTATCTCATCCTTATTGGAATCACCACGCTCTTCCACGTCGCGATCCCAGCAATCGTGATGGGAATCCTGGCGCTCGTGGCCGGCATTTTGATTCTTGTCGGCAAATAGCGCCCGGCGGCGAAAAACAGTTAGAGAACGCCGACCGCACGGGAGATCAGCAAAACGATGATACTGAGCGAAATAAAAACCTGGATCATCGCGAGGACTTTTGCCCAGCGCGCAAGCAGCGGCGCGTCGGTCGGGCCGAATGTAGAACTCTGCGTGAAAGCGACGAACAGATAATCGATGAAGCGTGGTCTCCAGCGCGTACATTCAAATTGGGCGCGTTCGTCATGTGGGATCTGCATCTGCGGAAAAAGAAAGCTTGTGCTGCCGAATTTGTTTTGCTTGTGGCGCAAGATCGGTCCACCGCCGTCCAGCCGCCAATACCAGAGTGCGAACACGATCACATTTGTCAGCCAGAGTAATCCGCCCGAGCGCAGCAGCTGCAGCGGCGTCTGCCGGTTTGAAGGCAGCGTGCGCACGAGCAGGATTACCGATCCGATCAGGGCCAGCGTTGTGATTCCATTAATAATGATTCCGAGGGCGCGATTAAGTGAGTGTTTTCCCACGCGATGGCTCACTACCGTTGGCACGAGCAAAACAACAATCACAGTCGGCAACAACCAAATTGGGCCGACAATGAGACTGCGTGGGAGCGCCAGATAAATTGCGCAGATCGCCAGAAATGCGAGCAACGCCTGTCCGCGCGGCTCCGGTTTATCGATGCGCTCTGCTGAGCTGCTCATCATGTGGCTTATAGCTGGTTTTTCACGCCGTGCGAGCGGTGCCTTTCATCCGAACATCGCTCCCCTCGCCGCAGCAGGCGTTCCAGACTATGGTCCCTGCATGGGAAAGCGCGTCTGCTATATCCATATTGGTCCGCACAAAACGGGCACGAGCTCGATCCAGTGGTTTTTGAAGGAAAACCGAGCGGAGTTGCTGAAGTATGGCTATTTCGTGCCGGAAAGCGGGGCCATTCATGGCGCGCACCATGCGATCGGTCGAAAGCTCTGCGGACAGGAACTGCCCGATCATGAACAGTCGGCGGCCGCGAACTTTGCCCGAGCACTCGAAAGGACTCCGTCCGAAGCGGTCATTGTCTCGTCGGAGGCCTTGGAAGGACTCTTAAGAAATCGCGACTATGCCAGGGCCTTCTTCACCCGGATCCGAGAACTGAACCTCGAACCGAAGCTCGTCTTGTTCCCGCGCAACCAGTCGCAGCAGATTAATTCGCTCTATTCGAGCGTGGTCAAGCGCTTCTGCCGGTCTGAGCCGTTCGAGGCTTTCGTTCAAGAAGTGACTCAGCGTGCTAACGCCCGGTACTCGCCTTTGATCAAGTTGGCTGCCACCTATGATGCGGAATTGGTTGCCCGCCCATTCACCGGAGAAACCATCGCCCACGGGGTCATCCCAGAGTTTCTGCGAGCCATTGGTCTCGACCCGTCGCGGTTCCCAGATACGAATGTACGCCGTAACGAAGATGTCGGGCCATTTACCGTTAGCGTGGCCCGCCGTGTATCGCGCTCGATCGGCGCTGCTGGCAAGCAGCTCAAGTGGCTGCAAGCCGTGCGATGCCAAACCAAACTGGCTGCATATCTCGAGGAAAACAGCCTGGCAGATGCCGGATACTGCGGGCTGGCTACCGGCCTGGCACGGCACATAGAAAGACAATCGCGGTCAGATAATGATGCGTTTGCACAACGCGTCTGGAGCAGGCCGTGGGCCGAGATTTTTGCCGCCGATATCGGCCAAGAATTTATGCCTAACGATTTCGACATGTGCCGGCCGAACGAGTCCATTGAGGGCCGACTCGGGCTGGCTATTCGCGACATAACGGCAGTTGCGAAACATGTCCTGCTCGACCCCGCGCTTACCATCGAAGCCCCTTGGAATGACTTCCAGCGACGGGGTGGCTGGACTCCACACGCGTGGATCCGGGCTTTGCCGCTGACGCCTCCATAACAAATCTGGCGCGATTACGTCGGGTTATAACAAAAGTTCAAAGCCGTGCGATTAACCGCTTCCATCGAAACATCGCTCCCTCGCCGCAGCAGGCGTTCCGGACTATAATTCCTACATGGGAAAGCGCGTCTGCTACACCCATATTGGCCCGCATAAAACGGGCACGAGCTCGATCCAGTGGTTCCTGCAGGAGAAGCGGCTGGAGTTGCTGAACTATGGCTATTTCGTGCCGGAAAGCGGGGCCAATCACGGCGCGCACCACGCGCTCGCCCGGAAGCTCTGCGGACAGCAGCTGCAGGCTCACCAACAGTCGGCGGCCGCGGACTTTGCCCGAGCACTCGACGAGACGCCGTCCGAAGTGGTCATTGTCTCCTCGGAGGCCTTAGAAGGACTCTTAAGAAATCGGTACTATGCCAAGGAGTTCTTCACCCGGATGCGAAAACTGGACCTCGAACCGAAGCTCGTCTTGTTCCCGCGCAACCAGTCGCAATCGATTAATTCGCGCTACGCGGAAGTGGTCAAGGGCTTCCGCCGGTGCGAACCATTCAAGGCTTTCGTTCAAGGAGTCACTCAGAGTCTGAGGCTTAGGTACTCCCCCTTGATCGAGTTGGCTGACGCTTTTGATGCCGAGCTGATTGCCTGCCCGTTTACTGGAGAAACCATCGCTCACGGTGTTGTGCCAGAATTTCTGCGAGCGATTGGCATCGATCCCTCGCAATTTCTTGATACGAATGTCCGCCGTAATCAGGGGGCCGGGCCATTTACCGTCGCCGTCGCTCGCGATGCATCGCGTTTGATGGGTGGCCCGGGCAAACAGCTCAAGTGGCTGCAGGCCAAGCAATGTAAAACCAAACTCGCGGCATATCTCGAGGAAAACGGATTGGCAGATGCCGGATACTGCGGGCTGACTACCGCGCTGGCGCGGCAAATCGAAAGAGAATTCCGTCCAGATAATGATGCGTTTGCGCAACGCGTCTGGGGCAGGCCCTGGGCCGAGATTTTTGCCGCCGATATTTACCAGGAGTTTACTCCCAACGACTTCGAAATGTGCCGTCCGGACGAGTCCACCGAGCGCCAACTCGAGCGGGCCATTCGCGAGATGACAGCAATTGTGGAAGAAATCCTGCTCGACCCGGTGCTTGCCGTCGAAGCCCCTTGGAACGACTTGCTGAGACGAGCTGGCTGGACTCCCAGAGCGTAGACTCAACCGACTGATGAATCCATGGATACGCTCGCCGAGAGTTAGCATTTTCGCCGATCGAAATTCTCGAAGAACAAATGAACGAGCTATTCAGCAAAAAGAGTCCGTAACGAGCGATCCCTAATTTGGACGTGATAAAACACAGATAGAAATCTGTGTCGATCTGTGTTCATCTGTGGCTCACAGTTCTTGGTTGTGCGGAAAATCCTGATCACGTTTGCGATCCTTGTCGGATCCATCGCTGCCGTCTCGGCTATATGGATCTTTGGCGGTCGCCAGCTCTCATTGTTTATCGATCGCTACCGGACGATTGAAACGGCCTCAGCGCGAATTAACTCAATCACCTACGAAGGCACGGGAACTGGCGGTATCCTCTTAGTCAATGATCTCGGATTGAGTCTGAACGACGCAAGTCCAGGAATCTCTGCGAGCATCGGCTCAACCAAAGATGATCAATTTGCTCTGGCAGCCGGAGGAAAGGTTTTTCCTTTTGGCCCGTTGCGCTCTGCATCAGAAAATGGCGGGGACAAGCTCGCGACCGCGCCACCAGCAGGCGACGAAGCTTTCATCACAATCCGGCGAAGCGCTCTGAGCTGGCCCACTCCATTCGATCTCAACTTCATGACTGGCCAATCGCCGTCGTGGGAACGACACGTCTATTACGAGCTGCGCTGGAAAAAACCGTCCGGCGCGACACTGGAAATGCTTTGGCGTTACGAGCAATACTTCTACTCAGCAAGCGGTTGGGGAAGCGGCTTCATGACTCATCAAGGCTCAACCGGTCTTATCCAGGTACACATCCACCTTTAAGCGCGCCGTTTTAACAAACACGGCGCCGATGAAGATTGGCACTGTGTCAGCTCGTGTCTGCGGCGCGTAAACTTCAAGATCTTTGACGATTCCTACAACTTCCAATCGGAGCAATCCCATCCCAGTATCTGTTCAAGCTTCACGATGTCTTCCGCGAACATTCCGTGAACATATTTTCGTTCTTCGGGCGTTATTGCGCGCTCGTAGGGAACGACGTTTCGATCTTTGTTGCGCAACCAGGCGAGTGGCCTGACCTCCAGGAAGCGAAAGATTTCATCCAGCGTCTGCCGGTTTTTGTCGCGGAATGCTTCGAACCTGATGATTTTCACCTGTTCTCTTGGGAAAAATCGAAACACGCGCTCGATTTGTGCCGCGTAGAGTCCTCTATCGACATAAGAACAGGCTCGAGATTGCAATGGCACCGCTTCTTGCGCGCGTCGTTTTTCTTCTTTCACCGCGTCGAGAAAATCGAGCGGCTCACGTCCCTTGGAACGCTGCATATTCCAATGAGCGAAAGCGCGGTCGACGGGATTTCGCAAAATAATGAGCAACTTGATTTTTGGATTGTATTCCCGAATCCGTTCCATGGCCGGCTTCCAATAAATGTAAATCGGTGTGCATTCCCCGGCGATGGTCGAGGACGATACCAGCGCAAAATGTCGATGCAGCAGCTCATAATCGATCGGTCGCGAATAGATCTCTTCGTCATCGAAAAAATGCATCTCCTGCTGGTCGCCCATCGTGATGTTCGAATGTTTGCTCAGGAAATAATAGAGCGCGGTCGAACCCGATTTTTGCGCGCCGGCCAGAATGAAATCCAGCCGATCAATTTTGCGACGCTTGGTTCGAAACATCCCCGCAATCTACATCGGGAGCTTTCAACGCATTGTAATTTCGTCTCCGATGCAGACATCATCGGCGGCAATAGCGGCAGCCCGGTCTGAACAAGGCAAACGAATTTGTCGGAATTATTTTCGACGGCAACATTCAGTCGCTCGTGCTCGACTGTATTTACACCGATAAAACAAGCGCGCGCCGTCTCGGTAGATTCCTCCGCGATCATTGAAGCGCTGCGCAAAGTTTACGACGCGAATGCGCTGGCAGACGAACTGGAAGGTGGAAAGAGATAGGGACGCCGCGCTGCGGCGTCCGGACAGCGCAGCGCGCTGTCCCCACCAATTCAGAGTTGTTTTAGCAGCGTCTTCCAGCGCGTCCATGCGTCATCGCGCGCTTTTTTGTTGGCGTCACCAGCATTTGGTGACTCGCCTTCGCGCATGAAACCGTGCGTCGCGCCTTTGTAAATCACAGGCTCGTATTTCTTGCCGCGGGCTTTCATTAGCTCTTCAGCTTTCGGAATTGTCTCGTTCACACGCGCATCGTTCTCGGCATAGAAGCCAAATACCGGACAAGAAATATTTGCGACCTTGGACGCTTCATCTGGCGCCGTCCCATAAAACGAATAAGCCGCTTTGAGTTTTGGATTTTCATTCGCATAAGCAAACGTCACTCCCCCGCCCCAGCAGAAGCCGCACACGGCGAGTGCTCCATTGCATGCAGGAATTTTCAGCGCGTAGTCGGCCGTGGCATCGAGATCAGCCTTGACCTGCTCCTTCGACAACGCCGAGATCGCTTTGCGCGCACCGTCGACATCTTCAAACGTCTGACCGCTCAGCAGATCTGGGGCGATCGCGATGACGCCGTTCTCGGCCAGTTGATCGCAAACTCCCCTCACCCAATCGGTCAGGCCGAAGATTTCGTGAATGACGAGAACGACCGGTGTTTTGTCTTTGCGCTCGGGATAAACCACAAACGCTTTGATCGTGCGATCGCCCGATTTGAAATCGACCCATTCGCCGTGACGCGGCGATTTGAGCAGCCGTTCTTTCGCCCAAACCTGGGCATGCGCGTTACAAACAGGATCGCACACAAGTATCGCGAGCAGGATGACCGCAAGAAATCGTACCACCGCGCGCTGTTGTTTCATCCAATTAAGACGTCGATTTTGGCTTTTGATCAGGTCGTGGCTGCAGCACTTTTGCGAAACAACAGCGCATCGAGGCTCCAGCGGCCAGCACCGTAAAAGAAAATAAACAAAAATACCCAGCAATAAAGTACGGCTTTTTCGCCCCCATTCGCGATGGGGAAGGAACCATGCGGCGCGTGGACCATAAAATATGCGACTGCCATTGTGCCGCTCGATATGAACGCGGCCAGACGCGTAAGTAGACCAAGCGCAATCAGAAACCCGCCCACAAGGCAAATCCACCCACACAGCTGCAGGAGTGGCTTATCAGAACCAGGCATCCCACCAAACATGCCGAAGAGTAACTGGCCGCCGTGACTGGCGAAATTCAACCCAACGATCAATCGCATCAAACAATAGACCGGGTCTGCAAATCGATTAAGAGAATTCATGATCCGTTAGGCTGAACGATATCGATCTTGCGTGTCAAGCTTGGCGTGATGCGGACAATCGTGTCTGCGTCTGTGACTCTCAGGCAGAATTGCCCGGGTCATTAGCTTCGATCCGCCAATTGCCCAGGGACTTCATGAGGGGAATCGTGGTGATCTCCAGATAGCGGGCGGGACGCGACGGATCGACATTCACGTGCCGGTGCCATGTCTGCGTCGGCGTGCAGAACAAATCGCCTGCCTGCCACTCAGCCCGCTTTTCTGGCTCGCCGTCTCGGCGAACGACTGAATACCCCTTGCCGGAAATAACATAGAAAAACGCCTCGCACGTGTGCCGATGAGTTGACGTTGCACCGCTTGGCGGTATCTCACTGACGTGGGCCTCCAAGTGCTGAATTTTGGGAAAAGTAAAATATGCTGCCGCATTGCCGCGGTCCGCGCGCGCATGCACCGGTGCTCAGGAAGATTCTTAACCAAAAGTCCCTGCTCAGCCGGATAACTGAATGCGTTGATAAACGCATCGAGCGAGCTGCCGAGGTCTGATTGTTCCTCGTTCATGTTTCGCATTGCTTTTCTCTCGCGCGGCGAATGCTGTAGTGAGACAACCTTCTCCTGGCGCTGCTGCGTCCTCCTATCCCTTCGGGCGAGAGGATTGAGGTGAGACCGTCACGCCGCTTTCTTCACAGGCCGTTTGTGTTTCGTGCGCGATTTGGCTGTTGCCTTTTTCTTCGCGCCCGTCTGCTCAAGACTCTTTTGCAAGACGAAAACCAGATCGATGACTTTGGTTGGCTTGGGCGCTTTCTTCGGTTTCTCCTCGATCTCTTTTCCGCCAGCTTCAACTTTCTCTTCGATCACTTCCATGAGCGCTTCACGATAATCGTCGTGATATTTCTCTGGCTTCCACTTTGAGCTCATGCTGTCGATGAGCGCCGTTGCCATGTTCATCTCCCGCTTCCCCACGTCCACCTTTTTCGGGACGTGGAGTTTACTCGGATCGGCAAGTTCTTCGGCGAAATGCATCAGCTCAAGAACGAGCGCGCCGTCTTCCGGTTTAACGCCAGCGAGATATTGGCGCGTTTTGATTACAACCTTGGCGATCCCGACTTTCTTGTTCTCTTCGAGGGCATCACGCAAAAGAGCATAGGCTTTATCCCCTCCTTTCTGCGGCTCCAAATAATAGGGCTTGTAGAAAAACATCGGGTCGATTTCCTCCTGATCGACGAAGTCCTGGATGTCCACCGTCTGCGTTGCTTCCAAGTCGACCCGCTCAAAATCCTCATCTTTGAGCACGACGTATTTTCTTTTTTCGTATTCGTAACCTTTGACAATTTCCTCCCACGGAACTTCCTTGCCGTCCCTTTCGGCGACACGCTTGTAATTCACCGGGCTCAAGTCGCTTTTGCGTAACAAACGGAACTTAAGCTCCTCGCGCCGTGTGGCGGGATAAAGCGCGATGGGGATATTAACCAGGCCAAAACTGATGCTGCCTTTCCAGATTGCGCGCGCCATACGCAATTATTTCGCATGTCGCGGCTGTAGCGGCGGTCTACTTGTCCCGCCAATCGCTCGGCGCAGGCGGGTGACCGCTGACCCGGGAGCAGTGGTTGCCCATCGCCCGGGCGATCATCCTTCGTTATCTTTCGGAACTCGCTGACGCGGCTATGGCAGATGCCGATAATGCGGGACCGATAGGGCGCTTCGCTGGCGATTTTGGAGTGCGGCGACACGTCGCCGCTTTCAAAGCGCGGACATGTCCGCGCACTCCAAAGGCTCCTACGCAGCGAGTTCCAGTTCCTGACGGGAAATACCGCGCAACTCGAAAAGGCGGATCAAAGTTTCCTCGATCAAATTATTCGGACACGAGGCGCCAGCGGTGATTCCGATGACGGCAGGTCCGTGTGGCAGCCAAAAGTGCGAAACAACTTCGCGTTTCTCGTGCAAATTGTAATGCTTGATCTCGGTCGCGGAAACCAGTCGGGAAGCGTTGAGCACGAAATAGGTGGGCAGTTTTTCCTCACCCATCTCAGCGAGATGCGATGTGTTCGAGCTATTGTAACCGCCGACAACAAGCAAAAGATCCATTTTGACGTTGAGGAGCTCGCGCAACGCATCCTGGCGTTCCTGGGTTGCGCCGCAGATGGTGTCAAAGAACCGGAAATTTTTTTTAGCTAATTCAGGTCCATCCCGGTCAATAATGGCGCGTTGAATTCTTCGCTGTACCTCTTCGGTTTCCCCGCGCAGCATGGTGGTTTGATTCGCGACGCCCACGGTCCGCAGATGCACGTCGGGATCGA
>Ga0137372_10003781_pt1 | contig 14695 bp, 19 predicted proteins | sample SagtaG_6_FD_104911 | JGI IMG/M metagenome (GOLD analysis project Ga0137372, IMG submission 104911) | Vadose zone soil microbial communities from Sagehorn Ranch, Mendocino, California, USA - Sage1_R_60_16 metaG | ecosystem: Environmental > Terrestrial > Soil > Vadose zone | place: USA...
CCCCGAAGAAAGAATGCCGACGTGGAGCGTCTTGTCGGCGGGTTGTGCCAGCGCGGCGGGTGGTAGCGCCGAAAGCACGAGCACTCCCGCGAAGGCGACCCACGCGTTGGCAGTAGCACGTCGGGTGCGATGCATGGGCTTTTCCTGATCCGGTTGACGTCCGGGTGGCCACGGAAAATCGCTACGCCATTGCCGAAGAGGTCAAGGGACTCCTCGTCGCAGTGCCCATCACCAAGCTCCGTTCGCTAGCATTGGCAAGATTATTGCATCGCAGCAAGTAATGCGCGCAATCTCCGCCGTAGACGAGCACCAACGCCGTCCACCGTCAAGTGTGGCCGGAGAGCGACATCGGGCCTGTCCGGAAGCGCGCGAAGTTCCGAGGTCTTTCGCCGCCGGGGTGGGCAATCGTCTGCCTCGCGACAGCTTGTCCGGGAACGAAGCAGTTGGAAATCCCATGCGCGCCGTGAGCGCGAACCATGCACGCGACCTGAGATTCGTCCGGCGCGTTCATTTGTTGCGTACATTGGGACTCGGCCTCGGCGTCATGTGCGTGGCGTCCGTCTTACGGCTACACGAAGCGCCCCTCGGGTGGTGGATCCTGCTCGTCGCGCATGGGCTTGCCTGGCCGCACGCGGCGTGGCTGCTCGCGTTGCGCAGCGCGGACCCGCGGCGGGCCGAGTTCCGGAATCTGATGGTTGATTCCGCGCTCGGCGGAGTGTGGATTGCGGTGATGCAGTTCAGCCTCCTCCCGAGCGTGCTGCTGGCAACGATGCTTTCGGTCGACAAGGTCAGTGTTGGCGGTCCGTCGCTGCTGGCGCGAACCTCGGGCCTGCTGGTCGCGGGATGTGTTGCGACGTCGGTGGCGCTCGGCGTTCCGATCGATATCGCGACACCAATGTCCGTGGTTGTCGCGTGCATGCCCTTTCTCGTGGCGTACCCGCTGGCGATCAGCTTTGTCACGTACTCGCTGACGCGCAAGCTTGCACAACAGAACCGAGGGCTGGATGAGTTGGGCCGGACCGATGACTTGACGCGCATTGCCAATCGCCGCCAAGGCTTCGCATCGGTTCAAACGGAGCTCGCACGCCATCGCCGCACCGGCCGACCCGCTGTGCTCGCTATCCTCGACGTCGACTGCCTGAAGCAAATCAACGACCGCTACGGCCACCCGACCGGCGATGACGTGCTGTGCGCCGTGGCGGATACCTTGCGCCGATGCTGCCGAGCGGTCGACGTCGTCGCCCGCTACGGCGGCGACGAATTCCTGCTCGTATTTCCGGAGACGGACCTTCGCGGTGCCGAGGTGGCCGCCAAGCGCATCCGGCAGCAGCTGGATGCCCTGACGTTCGAGAATGTCCCGGATCTGCACTGCACCGTCAGCCTTGGCGCTGCCGAGACCAACTCAGAGACGGCGAGCGTCGACGCTTGGATCCAACGCGCCGATGCAGCGCTTTATCGCGCGAAGGGCGCTGGGCGCGATCGGTTCATGGGCGCAGTACAGCTTGCAATCTCGTAACGCAGGACGTCACGTCGCGCGCCTGTACGCGGGGCTCTACCTCGAAGATCTGCATATATCGGACAGCGATTCGCGGGCGGAGCGCATGCCGTGGACGTGGCGCAGATCAAGGCCTTCGCCGGCCAGTTCGATCCGCAGCCGTATCACCTCGATGACGCCACGGCCAAGGAAACGCTGTTCGCGGGACTGGCGGCGAGTGGCTGGCACACGGCGGCTATCACCATGCGTGCCTTCTGGTCGATGGTGCCCCGATTGCCGGCGGCCTCACTCGTTGCAGCAGCGGCCGGGGAACAGCGACGGTCGAATGGGTGTGCCCGTACGCAGGGCCAGCGGCAGAGTTCCCGTCTGCCTGGGGCGGTACTTGAACTGTCGGTCCGGTCTCGGGGCCGTCTTGCGCTCCAAGGTCGGGCCCGTGCGACACACGCAACTAACATGCCAATTTACACAGGGCGTCATCGCGCCCGTCACTGGACTGCTCGACAAATCAAGCGCGTGGCGCGAAATTATGCTCGCAGCGCGGATCGTTGGCGCCGGCGGCGCGGGCAGGAAACGAGCGAACCAGCTGCCGTTGAACGTCAGATCAGACCGCGTATCGTAGGTCCCCAAAGGGATGCGCGCCGCGGTTACGATTGCCCGCGCCCGTAATCAAGTAAGCTGAGTTTTCCGACCACCCAACGGGATGTGTTCAATGGCTGCCAACGAAGATCGCCCCTTGGAAGGCGCCTGCACCTGTGGTGCGGTGCGGTACCTGATGAAAAGCAAACCGATGTTTGTTCACTGCTGTCATTGCCGGTGGTGCCAGCGTGAAACAGGAGCGTCCTTCGCGCTGAATGCGTTGATCGAAGCCGATCGCGTCGTCCTGCTGAAGGGCGAGCCGGAAGTGGTCAACACGCCGTCGAATAGCGGAAAAGGACAGAAGATCGCGCGGTGTCCGATCTGTCATATCGCTCTGTGGAGCAATTACGCCGGCGCAGGCGATGCGGTGCGCTTTGTTCGCGTAGGCACGCTCAAAGAGCCTGATCGCCTGCCGCCCGACATTCACATCTTCACCGCTTCGAAGCAACCCTGGGTCGTCCTTTCCGCGAATACGCCCGCCGTCGAAGAGTACTACGACCGTACAAAGTATTGGCCGAAGGAAAGTCTCGAGCGTCGTGACGCTTTGATCGCGAGAGCGCGTAGTAAGTAGTCCGCCGCCACAAACCGTATCTCCATGAGCACCGGTAAGAGCATCGAAGCAACATTCTGTTTCGTCGACATTGCGGGATATACCTCGCTAACCGATACCCACGGAGAATTCGCTGCCGCCGATCTCGTAGACGAGTTCTGCGAACTGATTCGCACATCTATCCGCCCCTTGGGACAATTCCAGTCACTCACGGGTGATTGTGCATTTCTCGTTTTCCCGGATCCTCTGGTTGCAAAAGATGCGTTATCTGTCCTCTACGCATCGATCGCCGATCGCCGGGATTTCCCGATTGTTCGCGCCGGATTGCATCATGGCTCCGCGCTTCTCCGCGACAACCGCCACTTTGGCTCGACGGTGAATCTTGCGGCGCGAGTAGCGGCACGAGCTACCGGTGGCCAAATTTTGTGCACGAAGCATGTTGCGGAGACACTCGTCCGGGCAGGAGCCGTAGGCATCGAGGTCAAGCACCAAGGATTGGTTTCTCTAAGGAACTTGCCTCAGCCGTTTGATTTGTATGAAATAGTCTTGTCCAGCTTTTCGCGCGAATACGCGATCGATCCCGTCTGTAAGATGCAGGTGGATACGAGGCGTGCCGCTGGAAATCTCCATTTCAACGAGAAGACGTTTTGGTTTTGCTCGCTCGCGTGTGTCGAACGGTTCGCCAAGCAACCTTCGGCGTATGTTTAACGGTCGCAATCCGGAGCGGCAATGCCTAAGGCTTGACCCAGCGGACGCGCCAGAAGAAGACGCGCGTCCCATTTACGCGCAGGATGGACGCCATGAACGAGCACAGCAATCCGATCAGCGTTCGCGAAATCGACCATCTGGTTCTGCGGGTCGTCGATCTCGAGCGAATGCTCTCGTTCTACTGCGACGTGCTCGGATGCAGCGTCGAGCGCCGGCAGGGCGACCTCGGACTCGTGCAACTTCGCGCGGGCAGCTCGCTCATCGATCTTGTTCCCGTCGACGGCAAGCTGGGTTCACAGGGTGGAGCGGCGCCCGGTCGCGAGGGCAGGAACATGGATCATTTTTGTTTGCGTCTTCGGAGCTTCGACGAGAAAAGCATCAGCAGCTATCTGGCGGAGCGCGGTATCGCCGTGGGTGAAGTGGCGTCGCGATATGGCGCGGAGGGACGAGGTCCGTCGATCTATCTCAGCGATCCGGAGGGCAACACGGTCGAGCTCAAGGGCCCGCCCGCGTAGCGGCGCACCGGCGTAACATTTCGAGGCGAGTGCCATGCCAGAGTCCGACGGTCTTCGACTGCGTTCGATGCGCGCGCTCTGCTCCGCGGTGGAGTGGCAAGCGCGCGTCGATCTCGCAGCGTGCTATCGCCTGGTCGAGCTCTACGGCATGTCCGACATGATGGCCAATCACATTTCGGCTCGCGTGCCGGGCGAGCCGGGCGCTTTTCTGATCAACGCCTACGGCATGCTGTACGAAGAGATTACCGCGTCGAGCCTGATCAAGGTCGACCACGACGGCAGGATTCTCAGCACGCCCGATTTCGGCCCGCTCAACTACGGCGTGAACAAGGCCGGCTTCGTGATCCATAGTGCCGTGCATGCGGCGCGGCCCGAAGTGGACTGCGTGATCCACGTGCATACCTCGGCGTCGATGGCGGTGTCGTGCCTCGAATGCGGTCTGCTGCCGATCACCCAGACGGCCATGCGCTTTCTGAAGATCGGCTACCACGACTACTGCGGTGTCGTTTTGAACGTTGCCGAGCAGGAGTCGCTGATCCGCGACCTGGGCGGCGGCGAAGCGCTGATCCTGCGCAATCACGGCGCACTGGTCGTGGGCCGCACGATCGGCGAGGCGTTCAATTGGACGCACCGCCTCGAGCTCGCCTGCCGGTCGCAACTTGCCGCCATGGCATGCAACGCCAAGCTCGTCCCGGTGCCGCTGCCGGTGCTCGAGGAAACGTGGAGCAATTACCAGCCGCAAACGCGCAGGGCGTACGGCGTCATGGAGTGGCCGGCGTTGCTCAGGAAGCTCGACCGCATCGATCCGAGCTACAGAAATTGAGAATGGTAGGAATGCACGCCTGCCAACGCTTGTTGCTTGCAGGGCTCGCGGCCATTGGGCTGACGGGGCTCTCCACCATCGCGCATGCGCAGGCCTACCCGACGCGGCCGGTTCGCGTCGTGGTGGCGTTCACCGCCGGCGGCACGACCGATATCCTTGCGCGCAGCGTGGGACAGCAACTCTCGGAGCGATTGAAGCAGCCGTTTGTGATCGACAACAAATCCGGTGCCGGAGGAAATATCGGCACCGAATTTGTCGTGCGGTCCGCGCCGGACGGCTACACGCTGATCGTCGACTCGGTCGGTCCGATCGCGGTGAACCCTACGCTCTACAAAGGGCTCACGTACGACCCGTTGACCGATTTGGTCCCGATCGTGAAGATTGCCGATGTGCCCAACGTGCTCGTGGTCCACCCCTCGCTCGGCGTAAAGAATTTCGAGGGGTTCGTCGCCTACGCGAAAGCCAATCCGGGCAAGCTGAACTACGGCTCGACCGGCATTGGAACGTCCTCGCACCTGTCAGGCTTCATGCTCTGCAAGCGCGCCGGCATCGACGCGACGCATATTCCCTACAAGGGCGCCGACGCCCTCAACGATCTTCTCGTGGGCCGCGTGCAATTCATGTTCGCGACTATTCCCTCGGTCATCCAGCACATTCAGGCGGGCAAGCTCTTGCCCATCGCGATGAGCAGCGCGAAGCGGTCGCGCTCGCTGCCGGACGTGCCGACCGTCATCGAGAACGGCTTGCCCGGTTTCGAGGCCGGTTCGTGGTTCGGCTTTTTCGCGCCCAAGGGCACGCCCGAACCGATCATCGCCCAGCTCAACCGCGCAGTGAACGAGATCCTCGCCGTGCCCTCGATCGAGAAGCAGCTGATACGCGAAGGCGCCGATCCCGTGGGCGGCACGCCGGCCGAATTCGGTCAGTTTGTGCAACGCGAGTACGAGAAATGGAAGATCATCGTGCGCGAGTCCGGCGCGACACCGGAGTGACCGAATGGATGGTCACGCCGGCCCGGGCGCCATGCGCAGGGTAGTCCGCCTGGATCGCCGTCTGTCAGCGCCGGGCGGCGTTGACCGCTGGGCCGAAACAACCGCGCTACGGCTTCGGTCGAAGCCTTGCCGGCGCTTGGTAAAGCATGCACGAAAAATCCCGAACCTGTCGATTTAGCCGCCCCTCGTTCGACTAGCAAGTAGAGCCCGACTCTGGACGGTCGAGACCGACCGCCCCGGCTCCAACCCAAACCCTAGGAGATATCACGATGCGATTCATGGTCATGGTCAAAGCCACGAAGGACTCGGAGGCAGGCGTCCTTCCCGACGAGAAACTCCTCGCCGACATGGGAAAGTTCAACGAAGAGCTGGTGAAAGCCGGCGTGATGCTGGCGGGCGAAGGGCTCCAGCCGAGCTCGAAGGGCGCGCGCGTCCGCTTCTCCGGCGCGAAGCGAACGGCCATCGATGGGCCGTTTGCCGAGACGAAGGAGCTGGTCGCCGGCTTCTGGCTGTGGCAAGTCAAGTCGAAGGAGGAAGCGATCGAATGGGTCAAGCGCTGCCCCAATCCTTTCCCGGGCACAGAATCCGAGATCGAGATTCGCCAGGTGTTCGAAGCGGAGGACTTCGGTGCCGAATTCACGCCCGAGTTGAGGAAGCAAGAGGCGCGCTTGCGTGCGCAAATAGCCGCGAAGAAGTGATCGCGAGAGGAATCGTCATGCACCAACTCAATGCTTATTTGTTCTTCGACGGCACCTGCGCCGACGCGATGCGCTTCTACGAAAGCACGCTGGGCGGCAAGCTTGACCTGATGACCCATGCGGGATCGCCGATGGCCGACCAGACCCCGCCCGGCAGCGCCAACAGGATCCTGCACGCGCGCCTGACTATCGACGGCGGCACCCTGATGGCGTCCGACTCGATGGTCGGCCAGCCCTACGGAGGAATGAAGGGCTTCTCGCTGTCGCTGGTTTACCCGTCGGTTGCCGATGCAAGGCGCGTGTTCGACGCGTTGGCCGACAGCGGCCGCGTGAGCATGCCTTTGCAGAAGACTTTCTGGGCCGAAGCATTCGGTATGCTTGTCGATCGCTTCGGCACACCGTGGATGGTCAGTGGCGGAATGGCGAGCACCTGATCATGATCAAGATTATCGCGATCGCCGTCGTTGTCCTCGTCGCTGCTGTTCTCGTCTTCGCTGCAACCCGCCCTGACACTTTTCGTGTCGAGCGCACAGCGACCATCAAAGCTCCGCCAGAGAAGATCTTTCCGCTCATTACCGACCTCCACCGCTGGGACTCCTGGTCACCTTGGGAGAAGATGGATCCCGCGATGAAGAGAACCTACAGCGGCGCAGCCAGCGGCAAGGGCGCCGTGTATGCGTGGGAAGGCACCAGTAAGGTCGGCGAGGGGCGCATGGAGATCACGGAGTCATCGCCACCATCGAAGGTCACGATCAAGCTGGATTTCGTCAAGCCGATCGAGGGCCACAACACGGCTGAATTTGCCCTCGAGCCCAAAGGGGACTCCACGAATGTCACCTGGAGCATGTACGGCCCCAGTGCCTACATTGCGAAAGTCATTGGCATATTCGTCAGCATGTACAAGTTGATCGGCAAGGACTTCGAGACCGGCCTTGCCAATATGAAGGCCGAGGCTGAAAAGTAGGCGACGGATAAGCATCGCGCGAACCGTTTTCCGTAAGGACCCGACAACTTGGAGACGCTATGAGCTACGTTGACGGCTTTGTGGTACCGGTACCGCTGAAAAACCTGGCGGCGTACCGGCGCATGGCCAAGAAGGCAGGAAAAGTGTGGAAGGAATATGGCGCTCTCGACTACAAGGAGTGGATCGGCGACGACGTCAAGGTCGGAAAGCTCACATCGTTCCCGCGGAGCGTGAAGCTCAAGCGCGGCGAAACCGTGGTGTTCTCGTGGATCGTGTACAAGTCTCGCTCGCATCGCGATCGCGTCAACGCCAAAGTCATGAAGGACCCGCGGCTGGCCGACATGATGGATCCGAAGTCCATGCCTTTCGACGGCAAGCGCCTGATCTACGGTGGATTCAAGCTTCTGATCGTCGCTTGAGCGGTCGGTCGCCGCAATCGATGCGGGCGGGTCCGCAAGCTCTGACGATCGCCGTCGACGACGCGCAGCGCGTTTCGGGTTTGCTGCAAACACCGCCGGACGCGCGCGCCTGCTACGTCTTGGCGCATGGTGCAGGCGCGGGTATGACGCATCCGTTCATGGGAAGGATCGCGAACGAGCTCGCCGAGCGCGGCATCGCCACGCTTCGCTACCAGTTTCCCTATATGGAGCAGGGCTCGAAGCGACCGGACACGCCCAAGCTTGCGCAAGCCACCGTTCGCGCCGCGGTTGCGGAAGCCTCGCGGCAGCTACCGCACCTCGCCCTATTCGCAGGTGGCAAGTCCTTCGGCGGCCGCATGACTTCGCAAGCGCAAGCCGCATCGCCGTTGTCCGGGGTCCACGGCGTGATGTTCCTCGGATTTCCTCTGCACCCGGCGGGACGGCCGTCGGACGAGCGCGGAGCGCACCTCTTCGCGGTGCAAATTCCAATGCTGTTCGTGCAGGGAACGCGTGATCAGCTCGCCGACTTACAGCTCCTGCAAGCGCTCGTCGGAGAGCTCGGTGCGCGCGCCACGCTCAAACTGGTTCAGGACGCCGATCATTCGTTTCACGTCCCGGCGCGCACGGGACGCAAGGATTCGGAAGTCATGGCTGAGATAGCGGAGGCGATGGCAGAGTGGATCGAAAAGACGATCCCGCGAGCGGTCAAGCGATAAGAGAATCTCTGGACGGGCCCCGTGGCCGCGACGGGGCTTTTCCAGGAAGCGCGGCGCCTTACGGTTCTCTCGCCGGTGCACGAAGCATGGCGCCACGGCGTGAAGCCGAATAGGGCGGTTTCCTGCATTTCATCCCTACCGGCGCGCATTGTGTCTTGCCGCGCTGGAGCCCGGAGGCTCCCTCCCGTAATCTTGCCCTGTGATGAGCAGGCGACCCGAGGGCAACCCGATGAATACCGACCAAGGCAGCCCAGGCACCGACAACGCCGCCGAGCGCGGCAGGAGCGGTCCTGCCTCGTGGCCGATGGGAATCCGACAAGCCCTGCGCGAGATCCGCAAGGGCATCGTCGTGATGTGGTGGGGTTTCTTCGATTGGGTGGCCGTAGTGTCCTGGAAGGCGCTGCTGCTCGTTTCGTTCCTGGGCCTGATACTCGCTGGCATATTCAAGATTCCGATCCTGGCTTTTGTGCTCATCATCGCCTCCTTCATCATCAAGGTGGTGGCGGGCGGCAAGCGCAGAGCGGAACTGACCGCCAACGAAGCCACCCATCGCGCGGCAACCGAACAGCTCGAGCGCACCGTGCTGGAAGCGCGCATGGAAGCGCTGCAGGCCCAGATCGAGCCGCATTTCCTCTTCAATACCTTGGCGAGCATCGACCAGCTTATCCAAACCGACCCGCCGCGCGCCTCCAAGATGCAACAGAGCCTCATCCGCTACCTGCGCTCGGCCATGCCGCAGATGCGCGAGGATCGCCGACCCACACTGGGTCAGCAGGTCAATCTTTGCAGCGCCTTCCTGGAAATCATGTCGGTGCGAATGGAAGGACGCCTGCAGCCGGTGGTGAGTGTTCCGGAAGGCTTGAAATCGGCGGTCTTCCCCTCGATGATGTTGCAGACCCTGGTGGAAAACGCCATCAAGCACGGGCTGGAACCGAAGCCCGAGGGTGGCCGGCTGGAGATCGATGCCGAGATCGTCGATGGCCAGCTGGCTGTCCACGTGCTCGACAATGGCGTCGGATTCATGCCGAAAGCCGAAGCCGGCGTGGGACTGGCCAACGTCCGCGAGCGGTTGAAGACCTTGTATGACGGCCGGGCTGAGCTGATCATCAGCGTGCCGCCCGCGGGCGGCACCTGTGCCACGATCAAAGTGCCCTACGAAATCGCCCCAGCCACGCCACCTGCCTGATTGGACGAGTGCCAGCATGCACGCCTTGCGCGCCCCCACCGCCGTCGTTGCCGACGATGAACGCCTGATGCGCGAACAGATTATTGACCGCCTGAAGGAAGCCTGGCCCGAGCTCTCGATCGTGGGCGAGGCCAGCAACGGCCGCGAGGCAATAGCCATCGTGCAGAGTCAGGAACCCGATATCGTCTTTCTCGATATCAGCATGCCCGGGATGGACGGCATCCAGGCGGCCCGAGCGCTGGCCGGCCAGGTCCATGTGGTCTTCGTCACCGCCCACGACCAATACGCCATCAGCGCCTTCGAGCACGGCGCGGTCGATTATCTTTTGAAGCCGGCCGAGCCGGAGCGGGTCGCGCTGACCTGCCAGCGGCTGCGCGAGCGGCTCAAGCAAGCGCCGGATCCGATGAACGACCTGCTGGCGCAGCTATCGCAACGACTCGGGACAAGCGGACTGAAACCACGCGAATACATGCGTTGGGTGCAGGCCAGCGTGGGCGCCAATATACGGATGATCCCGACGAGCGACATCCTGTTCTTCCGCGCCGAGGACAAATACACTCGAGTGCAGACCCAGAGTTTCGAGGCGCTGATCCGCAAGCCGATCAAAGAGCTGATCGATGAGCTGGACCCGGCCGAATTCTGGCAAATCCATCGCTCGACCGTGGTTCGCGTCGATGCGGTCAACCACGTCAGCCGCGACTTCCGCGGCAAGCAGATAGTGCATGTGAAGGGCAGCGAGGAAAAACTCGAGGTGAGCCGCACCTTCAATCATCTGTTCAAGCAGATGTAGGCGCGCCGGCGCGGCTTCTTAATTCGATCTGCCGCCGATCAGTGCGCGATACCGCGCCATGTGCCGGATCGCATCCTTCGGCCTCTTGAGCCTTTCGTAGAGCAGCGCCAGGTTGTAATGGCAATCGGCCAGGCCCGGATCGCCGCGCAGCGCTGCTTCGTAGGCCTCCATCGCTTCCGCCTTGCGCTCCATGTCGTCGAGGAGCACGCCGAGGTTGTAGAGAAGCACCGGATCGCTGCCACAGGTTCTGACCGCGTCGCGATAGACTTGCTCGGCCTTCGCGAAGCGCCCGGCTTCGTGCAGAAGCCGCCCCAGGTTGATATGGGCATCGAGGAGCGCCGGATCGCTGGCGATGGCTTGCTCGTATGCGGCTAGCGCAGCTTCGGTGTCCTGTTTTTACAGCGCCACCGCCTTGTCGAACCACTCCGGCGCGCTCGTCCGCGCCTCAGCCGCCGTGTTGCGCTCGATCACACTCAAGGAGCCGTCGGCGGGATCGCCTTCGAATTCGAGCAGGTATTGCCCGGAGTCCGCCTGCCAGCGGCCGCCGCCTTCCTTGACGACGACGCGGTCGGCCACCGCGCAGATGGAAAGTCCCGATAACGGCATGGCATCGGGAAGGTGGCGGCGAAGCTCTCTCACGGATTTCGTGATCCGCCTTTGCGGCACCTTCGCGTCGGCGAGCGCCTGCGCGGTGCGCAGCACGATCAGGTCCTGGAAGGAAAACAGCCAGGCGCTGCGGGGCCCGCGCGCGGGCGACACGAACCCGGCTGCGATCAACGCTCGAATCGTGCTGCGCGGCAGATGAAGCAGCTTCTCGACGTCACGGACGCCGTACCGGTGCATCGCGCCTCTGCTTACTCGCTAGGCCTAGGCCTTTTTCCTGACGCCCTTGCGCGCCGCCGGGACCGCCGCCACCGCCGGCTCGGTCTGCTGTGCGCGCTTAGGCGGCTTGCGCGTCACCAGCTCCGGCCCGGGGGCCTTGGCGCGCGCAGGCGCCTTCTTCTCGAGGCTGGCGCGCAGCGCTTCCATGAGATCGATGACCTGCGCGCCGCCTTCGGGCGCCTCGGCCAAGGTGATCTCCTCGCCCTCGACCTTTTTCTGCACCGCTGCCTCGATGCGCGCGGCCACCTCGTTGGTATACGCAGTGGGATCGAACGTGTCGGAGGCCTGCTGCTCGATCAGCTGCTTGGCGAGCTTGAGCTCGGCGTCCTTCACCTCGGTCTTCGGAATCTCGAGGTCCTTGATCGACCGCACCTCGCCGGCGTAGAGGAGCTGCTGCATGACCAGCCCGTCCTCGACCGGACGGATCATCACGATGTACTGCTTGCCGCGGGCGGCCCAGCGCCCGAGCGCGCAACGCTTCGACTCGCGCAATGCGCTTGCAAGGAGCGCGAAAGGCTTGGCGCCGCCCTTGTCGGGGCCCAGGTAGTACGCCTTGTCGAAGTACACCGGGTCGACCGCGTCGATCGGCACGAATTCGGTGATCTCGGCCATATGCGTGCCGGCCTCCTCCAGCGCCTTCAGCTCCTCGGGCGAGAAGATCACGTATTGGTCCTTCGCGAATTCATAGCCTTTGACCATGTCCTCGCGCGCGACCGGCACTTCCTCCTTGATGCAGATGTACTGCTGCTTCAAGCGCGATCCGCAGGCCTTGTGCAGCAGATTGAAGGAGATCGCGCGGCTCGCCTCGGTGGCTGAAAAGAGCTTTACCGGGATCGACACCAGCCCGAATGAAACCGTCAACGATGCTATCGATCGTGCAGCCATGCTTGGCCTCCTCTCGCGTCAGCCCTCAAGGTCAGCGTCTTGCCACGGACCTTCCCATTGTAATCCATGAAGATTTTGCTTGTCCTCGGTCTCGGCTTGACGCCGATCGGGGCACATCCTGCTCGTCGAAGCCTAGCGGCTCCCCGGCGCCGGAAGGCTGATCCTCACGAGGCGGCTCGACCGCTCAATACACCGGGGGTGTACTATGCCGAGATCGTGCGCGCGGTATCGCCTATCTGGTTGCAGGTTTGGCGAACGTCGCGGCATGGCTCGGTCCGGCCACGCGCCACGAGCTGAGATGACCTCGGGCGCAGCTCTTACGAGCCGCGCGCCATGGATTTGCGGTCGCTCAAACTAACCCAGGTCGGGGTCACGCTCGCTCGCGCCTTCCCTTCCGCGAAACTCCGAATCGACGTTTGCCTCCGTCAGGCGTCGTCACCGAACGATGGTGCACGTAACGTTGCCCCAAGCTGCGTCCGGTTTGGCACGTTCGATCGTCACGCGAAGTTCGTTGATCGTCACGTCGTGGTCACGTTCGATTTTCTGGATCAACTGGGAGAGTGATGGACCAGCCTCATCGCAAAGTTGTTTTTCCGCAAGCGAATAGCGCGCAAATTCGTCGGTCTTGTTAGTCATTTCTTTTTCCTCCGAAGCACGATTGGCGCGCGGTAGTACGCTGCGAATCAAACCGGCGCATACGCTGACCTGCCAGGTAGTGGCGCAGTCTGCGCGTTGATCAGCACCGCGTCGAGAAATGTGCGATTTCGTACACTTGATCCCTGCGTGTGCTACGGCACCAAACCTGGTTACAATTCGATTCATAAGAATAGTTCGGCAAGCGCGACGTTGGCAGGCGGCTGATCGTCGTACTTGAAGCAATCAATCTATGGCCCGTTTCGATCGCAATTCCACTCCGACGAATCGCTTGTTGGCGTCTCTTCCCCGGGCGGATCTTGCGCGCCTGATGCCGGCGCTCGAACACGTGGACCTCGCGCTTGGCCAGTGGCTGCACGAGCCCGGCCACGGCCAGGAGCACTTCTACTTTCCCATGACGTGCATTGTGTCGCTGCTCGGCGTCTTGCAGAACGGCGACAGTGCCGAAGTCGCGCTGACGGGGCGCGAAGGCGGGGTCGGACTGGGGCTCGTCCTGGGCGGCGATACGATGCTCACGCGGGCCACCGTCCAGAGCGCGGGCACGGCGCTACGTTGGAAGTCGTCCGCGTTGCGGCGGGAAATGAAGCGCGGCGGAGTCGTGCAGCGGATGTTGCTGCGATACATTCAGGCGGTATGGACCCAGACGGCGCAGTCCGCGCTGTGCAATCGTCATCACACGCTCGAGCAGCAACTGTGCCGATGGCTGCTTCTCAGTCTGGACCGTATCGATGGCAACGTACTGCGAATGACGCAGCAATTGATTGCAAATATGCTGGGCGTCCGCCGGGAAAGACTGGCGCTTGTGGCGAAAAGAATGCAAGCAAACGGCTGGATTTCCTACCGCCACGGCGTGATTGTCGTCCGAGACCGTCCCAAGCTGGAGGCCAAAGTCTGCGAGTGCTATGAAGTTGTCAAGACGGAATACCGACGCCTGATTGGGTACGAGCGAACGAACGTGAGGCCGAGGGGTCGAGGTCGAAGGCCGCCATCAGCGCAGTGAAGTATCAGGTCACCCGCCGCAGCGCGCGCTCGAGGCTCTGCTTGCGCTCCAGGGCGTCGCGCCAGCGATCACCCGTCTTTTCCAGGCGCTGCGGCACGTTCGTGATCCTGAAATCGAGCGGGTGCGCGCCCGCCAGCTCTTCCCACGTGAGCGGCAGCGACACCGGCGCGCCGGGCTCGCCTCGCGGCGAATAGGCGACGTTCAGCGTCTTGCCGCGGACGTTCATGTTGTAATCCATGAAGATCTTGCCTGTCCGCTTGGGTACGCTCCACTCCAGGGTGATGTCCTTCGGATGCAGCCGCATCAAATGCCGACCCACCAACTCCGACACATGGCGCGCGGCGTCGAAATCGATCGTTCGCTTGATTGGAACGAACACGTGCAGGCCGGTCTTGCCCGAGGTCTTGACAATAGGCTCGAGCGACATGCTCTGCAGCAGCTCGCGCAACCAGAATGCCACCTCCTTGCCCTTCTCGAACGCCACCGTGTTGAGCTCGGGCTCTGCGCCGGCCGCTTCCTTCCCGGAATAGATGTAGGGATCGATGTCGAACACCACGTAATCGGGATAGTTGAGCACCGAGCCCTCCAGCGACTCGAGCGAAGCGGCGTAGTCGACGCTCTTCGAGCGCGCATCGGGCCCGGTCTTCGCGCGCGAGTGCCAGACATGGAACTCGAGCGTCCCCGACTGCGCGAGCCACAGCAGCGTCGGAAGATTGTTGCACAGGAGGTACTCGTGACTCTCTTCCTTGTGGCTCGAGAACACGGTGATGGTCTCGACGAAACCG
>Ga0137372_10003788_pt1 | contig 14687 bp, 15 predicted proteins | sample SagtaG_6_FD_104911 | JGI IMG/M metagenome (GOLD analysis project Ga0137372, IMG submission 104911) | Vadose zone soil microbial communities from Sagehorn Ranch, Mendocino, California, USA - Sage1_R_60_16 metaG | ecosystem: Environmental > Terrestrial > Soil > Vadose zone | place: USA...
AGCCTCGCCGACGCCGCCGACCTTCTGGCCGGCGGTCTGCGCCAGCGGATCGGCCTGGACGCCGACGCTGACCTGGCGGCCGGCTGCGCGCTGGCCGGCCCGGTCGCGCTGGCGCTGGCCGCCGGGCTCTCCGGCTTCCTGTGGCTGTCCGTCGAACCGCTGCTGCGGTCGCCGCTCGGCGGCCACGCCGCGCCGGTCGCCTACGCCAGCTGGCTGCTCGCCCTCGCCGGCTGGCTGCTCCTGCCGGTCCGCTCCGCCCGCTGGCCGGTCGCCTTCGCGGTCGCGGTGACCGCGCTGATCACTCCGGTAACCGCGGCGACCGGCGATACCCGGCCGCCGCTGTGGGTGGTGCTCGCGCTGCTCGGGTTCGGTGCGATCACCCTTGCCGCACCCGCGCCGCGCGGGGTCACCGTCCGGCTCGGCGTGCTGACCGGCGCGCTGGTGACCGCCGCCGCGGGCAAGTCGCTGCTGGCCGGACAACTGCCCGCGGTGCACTGGTCGACCGGTTACTACCAACCCGTGCTGTCGCTGGCCGGCCTGGTGGTGGCCGGCGCGGTCGCGGCGGTCGCCGCCGCGGCGGGGCTGGCCGCGATCGAGGGACGCCAGGTCCGGCCGTGGCTGTGGGCCGCGCTGTTGCTCGCGTTGCCGGGCGGCTGGCTCGGCCCGCGGGGCAGCGCCCAGGAGCCGGGCACCGATCCGGGCTTCGGGCGGCTGGCGGAGGTGCTGTTGGCCACCTGCGTGGTGCTGGCCGCGATGGCGGTTCTTTCGGGGGTACGCAGGGCCACCGGCCCGGCCGTCGCGCTGCACCGTGCCGGCGGTGTCGCGCTCGGGTGCGCGGCGGGTCTCGCCGCGTTCCTCTGGCTGGGTGGCGAGGGGCTCGTGGTCCCCGGGTACGGCTGGGGACCGACCCGGGGGCCATGGGCCTACGGTGCCTGGCTGGTGGCCGCAGTCGGTGCGCCGGTGCTGCCCGTGCTGGCCCGTCGCGTGGTCATCGCGCTCGCGCTGGCGCTGACCGTGGTGGCCGCCTTCGCACCGTCCGCGCCACCCCGTACCGCGCTGCTCACCTTGGTACTGCTGGGAATCGTCGCGCTGCCCGGCCCCGGTGAGCGGACCGGCTACCCGGTTCCGGTGGCCCTCGCCACGCTCGCCGCGGCCGCCGCCGTCACCTGGTACGACAATGGCTGGCACTTCGCCACCAGCGAACCGTTCGGGCACACCGCCGGACTGGTGCTCACGCTGGCCATCGTGCCGTTCGCGCTGGCCGCACTCGCCGGGGCGCGGGCGTTGAGTCAGCGGGCGCAGCCGATCCCGGCCGTCCTCGCGCTGCTCACCGGTACCGGCTGGGTCGGTACCGTGACCCTGCCGCACCTGTCCGCCTGGGGCCCGATCCTGTTGCTGCTCCCGTTGGCCGCAACGGGTCTGGGCATCCTGCTCGCGGTACGCGGTCACCGGTCCCGGGCCGCCGCCCGGCGGGCCCTGGCCCAGGGCCGGTACGCCAGCCTCCTCGCACTCGCCGCAGCGGTGAGCGCGCAGCCGTACGAGCTGGTTGTCGGTGTCCTCGCCGAGGCGCACCGGCAGGGTGGGCTACCGGAGCACGGGCTGCGCATCCGGGCGGTACGGGCCGCCCTGGGCCAGCCGCCCCGCCCTTCCGCGGCCGACGCGCTTTCCGTTGCCGTACAGGCACTTCCGGCCGAACAGCGGGTCGCGCTCGGGCTCCGGTACACCGCCGAACTGTCCACAGTGGACATAGCGAGCCTGCTCGGCGTACCCCCCGAGTCGGTACCCCAGCTGCTCAGTCAGGCGAAGCGGAGACTCATGGTTGCAGCAGCACCTTGACCGTTCCGTCCTTCTTCTGCTGGAAATCCTCGTACGCGGCCGGTGCGACGGACAGCGGAACCCGGTGGGTGGCGAAGGTGTCCACGCCCAACGGATCGTCGTCGCGCAGCAGCGCCGGGAGGATGTCGTCGACCCACCTGCGCACGTTGGCCTGGCCCATCCGTACCTGGATCTGCTTGTCGAAGAGCACCATCATCGGCAGCGGGTCGGCCATCCCGCCGTAGACACCGGCGAGCGAGATCGTGCCGCCGCGCCGGACCACGTCGATGGCCAGGTGCAGCGCGGCGAGCCGGTCCACCCCGGCCTTCTCCGTCACGGGTCGGGCAACCGGGTCGGGCAGCACGCTGGCGACCTGCTGGGCCAGCTTGCCGACCGGGGAGCCGTGCGCCTCCAGGCCGACCGCGTCGATCACCGAGTCCGGGCCGCGGCCGCGGGTGAGGTCCCGGATCATCTCGGCGGTGTCGTCGTGCCCGATCAGGTCGACCACCTCGACACCGCGGTGCCGGGCCCGGGCCAGCCGCTCGGGCACCAGGTCCACCCCGATCACCCGGCTGACCCCGCGGTAGCGCGCGACCCGGGCGCACATGTCGCCGATCGGGCCCAGGCCGAGGACCAGCAGCGTGCCGTCCGGGGGTACGGCGGCGTACTCGACCGCCTGCCAGGCGGTGGGCAGCACGTCGGAGAGGTACACGAACCGGTCGTCGGGCGGTCCCTCGGGTACCACGATCGGGCCGAACTGCGCCTGCGGTACCCGCAGGTAGTCGGCCTGCCCGCCGGGTACCCGGCCGTACAGCCTGGTGTACCCGAACAGGGCCGCGCCCTTGCCGTACTCGCGGACCTGGGTCGTCTCGCACTGGGTCGGCAGCCCGGTCACGCACATGTAGCAGTGGCCGCAGGCGATGTTGAACGGGATCACCACCCGGTCGCCCGGACGGAGGTTGGTGATGGCCGGCCCCACCTCCTCGACGATGCCGATCGGCTCGTGCCCCAGGATGTCGCCCTCGGTCATGAACGCCCCGAAGACCTCGTACAGGTGCAGGTCCGAGCCACAGATCCCGCACGAGGTGACCCGGATCACCGCATCGTTAGGTTCTTCGATGCCCGGGTCGGGTACCGTGTCGACCCGGACGTCACGCTTGCCGTGCCACACCACTGCTTTCATCGCTGCGCCCCTTTCCTCCGAGGCGCGTACCCGGGCGGACCGGGGCGAAACCAGCGACCGGCGGCACCCCGGCCGCGCCCGGCGTGCACCGGCCGGCCCCGCACGACAGGTTTGCCGATCGGGGCAACCCGGGAACCTCACCGCAGTGGACCCCGGCCGCTGGTTCCTGACCAGCCAGGAGCGCGACAACCCGGATACCGGCATCGATCATCGCCATCCCGACGGACTGGCCTGGAGCGAGGGCAACGAGGTGCGGGCGCTGCCGCACGGCCGGACCTACTTCGCCGAGCTCCTGCGGACCGTCGAGGCCACCGGGGCGGGCGACCTGATCCTGTTCACCGACTGGCGCGGCGATCCCGACCAGCGGCTGGACGGGGCGGGCACCGAGGTGGCCAGGGTACTGGCCGCCGCGGCCCGGCGCGGGGTTTTGGTCAAGGGGCTGATCTGGCGTTCGCACCTGGACCGGTTCTTCTTCAGCGAGGCGGAGAACCGGCACCTCGGTGAGGCGATCGAGCACGCCGGTGCTGAGGCCGTGCGGGACATGCGGGTCCGCGTGGGCGGTTCACACCATCAGAAGCTCGTGGTGGTACGCCATCCCGGGCGCCCGGACCGTGACGTCGCCTTTGTCGGCGGCATCGATCTGTGTCACGGCCGGCGGGACGGTCCCGAGCACGGCGGCGATCCGCAGGCGGCACCGATGTCACCGGCGTACGGGAGCCGGCCGCCCTGGCACGACCTCCAGTTGGCGATCCGGGGTCCGGCCGTGGGGGACGTGGAGGCGGTGTTCCGGGAGCGGTGGAGCGACCCGACCCCGGTGACCCGTAACCCGTTCTTCCGGGTGGCCGACGCGGTACGCCGTGACGACGACCGGCCCGACCCGATGCCGGAGCAGCTGCCCGACCCGCCGCCGTTCGGCCGGTACCCGGTGCAGTTGCTGCGCACCTACCCGTACCGGGGCCGGCACGGGTACCCGTTCGCGCCGCTGGGCGAGCGTTCGGTGGCGCGCGGGTATGCCAAGGCACTGCGCCAGGTCCGCCGGCTCATCTATGTGGAGGACCAGTACCTGTGGTCGGCCGAGGTGGCCCGCCCGTTCGCGGAGGCCCTCGCCGCGCGACCGGACCTGCGCATGATCGTGGTCCTGCCGCTGCTTCCCGACCAGCCCGGCCGGCTCGCCGACGCGGCCGAGGCGATCGGCCGGGGTGCCGCCATCGACGTGCTCCGCCGGGCGGCCGACGACCGGGTCGCCGTCTACGGCCTGGAGAACCACGAGGGTACGCCGATCTACGTGCACGCCAAGGTGTGCGTGCTCGACGACACCTGGCTCGCGGTCGGCTCGGACAACTTCAACCTCCGCTCGTGGACCCACGACTCCGAGCTGTGCTGCGCGATCGTGGACGGGGACGGCGGCCTGGCCCGCCCGCTCCGGCTGGCCCTCATGCGCGAGCACCTGGACCGGGCCGAGGGCGACGACGCCGACCTGTCCGAGCCGCAGAGCGCGTTCGCGGCCATCGCCCGGACGGCCGACGACCTGGACCGGTGGTACGCGAACGGGCGTACCGGGCCGCGACCGGCGGGACGGCTGCGCCGGTACCGGGTGCCGGAAGTACCGGCCTGGACGCGTACCGCCGCATCCGCTCTGTACCGCGTCTTCTACGACCCGGACGGCCGCCCGCGGGAGCTGCGCCGGCGGCGGAGTTTCTAGCTCTCCGGCGTTTCCGTCTCACGAAAGGTCCTACTAAGATATTGACTGTCTTCACTCTCCACGCTTAGCTGATCTGACCATTTATCCAGCTAGAGACGGGAGTGAGGCAATGGTTCGACGCCGCATACGAACCACGATCCTCGCCATCGGGGCGGCGGCGGCTCTCGTCGCCGGAACCCTGGTCTTCGCCTGGCCGAGCCAGGCGGCACCCACCGGGCTGCTCTGGTCCGGCGACACCACCCGAGGTACCCGGGTCTTCGACGGGCTGGAACGGGACCCGGGCACCATCACCGTGGCCAACGACCCGCTGCGTCAGTTCGGCCCGTCGTACCGGTACGAGACCTGGCAGAACCGGGACGGTAGCAAGGCCCGCTGCGAGAGCCGGGGACTGCGCCTGCCCAACGGCGAGGTGCTAGGGCTCAACTCGTCGCGGGAAGGTCAGGTCTTCTACCTCGGCTGGCGGGCCTTGTGGGACCCGATGCCGATCCAGCGGGGCGCCTGGATCTCGCTGTTCCAGCTGCACATCTCCGGGGCCCGGGGCGGCCCGGGCGCGGGCCCGTTCGTGTTGCGTACCCTCGGCGACGGGCTGCTGCACTTCCAGCTCATCTCGCCCAACGGGTCGGACCGGCACATCTGGACCGCCCCGCTGGTGCTGAACAGATGGAACACCTTCGTGATCGGCTTCCGGCTGTCCCGCACGAGTTCGGGCCCGAGGGCCGGCTGGGTTTCCTTCTGGTACAACGGCGTGCCGCAGACCTTCACCAACGGCTCCAGGCAGATCGCCGCCGCGACCCTGTGGGGCAACCACGACAACGTGAAGTGGGGGGTGTACCGCTCGGGTGCCAACCATACGGGCCACGCGGTCGCCTGGCTCAATCACGCGCGGCTGGCCACCAACTACGCGGACGCCGCCCCGTAACGGTGGTACGGCGCATCCCTCGGCCCTTCCGGTCGACTTCTGGTGGAGGCGGGATCTAGGAGTGGCTTCGGGGCATCTCGTAGTCAGGCGATCCCGGACTGCGACCGGCGTACCGAGCGGGTGCTGTCCTATCGGAGGACGTGGGACTTGACACCATCCCCCTACCATCGAGCAACACGCGTGGGGAGGGTGGGGCACGGGTGGACCCACATTATCGTGAGCGCGGCGGTGTCCTCGGCGGACTGTTCGCCGTCACCGTCGCGCTGAGCGCATGCGCCAACGCACACGCCGCGGCGCCGCGACCGGAGCCGGCCGCGGCCACCATCAGCTCGTCGACCCTCGACTGCGGGCAGCGCTGGCCGGCCGGTACCGCCTCGGTGACGGTACGCGTCGACGGGTACGACCGGCGGGCCCGGGTACACCTGCCGTCCCGGTACCGCTCCGACGAGTCGGTCCCGCTCGTGCTCAACCTGCACGGCAGCGGGTCCACCGGCGACCGGCAGGCGGTCAACAGCGGGATGGACGGCACCGCCGACGCGCACGACTTCGTGGTCGCCTACCCGGACGGGGAGCGCCGGCTCGGCAGCGGCTACATCTGGAACGTCCCCGGTACCCCCAACTGGCAGGCGCGCGGGCCGGACGAGGCGAGCTTCCTCAGCCACCTGGTCAGGCTGCTGCATGAGCGCTACTGCGTCGACCTCGACCGGGTCTACGCGGTCGGCTTCTCCGGTGGTGCCCGGCTGGTCAGCCAGCTCGCCTGCGGGCCGGACCGGACGGTCGCCGCGGTGGCCATGGTCGGCGGGCTGCGCGCCCCGAGCCCATGCGGTTCCGGCCCGCTCCCGGTCCTCGCGGTACACGGGACGGCCGACGCGCAGAACCCGTACGACGGGCACGGCCAGCCGTACTGGACCTACGGGGTACCGGAGGCGGCCCGCCGGTGGGCGGTACACGACGGCTGCTCGCTGGCTCCGGCGATCAACCGGACCGGCCCCGGGGTGACCCTGACCACCTACCGTGGCTGCCGGGCCGACGGCGCCGTCCAGCTCTACACGCTGGCCGGGCGGGGACACGTCTGGCCGTCCGTTCGCAACACTGGCTTCGACTGGGACGAGGCGGTCTGGCAGTTCTTCGCCGCCCACCCGCGGCGGGCCGCCGACCACGGCCGCCCGCGCGGGTGAGCCTCACGGCGCCCCGCTGGGTGAGCCTCACGGCGCCCCGCGTGGCTGAGCCTCACGGCGCCCCCCGTGGCTGAGCCTCACGGCCGCCCGCTGCCCAGGCCGGTCAGGTTCCGGCCAGGATCGCCGCCTCCCGCTCGGCGTCCAGCCCGACGGCTCCGCGCTGCGGGCGGCTGGCCGGCACCGGCATCCCGTCGACCGTACCCAGCCAACGCCAGGTGTCCCGGACCGTGTCGGCCACCGGCCGGCAGCGCAGCCCGGTCGCGTATGCCCGGGACACGTCCGCCTCGTGCAGCCAGCGGAATTCGTCCCCGGGCGGGATCCAGATCGGCAGGTCGTTCCAGGGCGCCACGCCGGCGGCGAGGATCGGCTCCGGGTCGACCCAGCGCAGCGTGGCGTCCGAGCCGGTCGCCTCGACGCAGGCGGTGAGCAGTTCGGCCATGGTCGTGTGCCCGGTCCGGCTGACCACGTTGACCGGCCCGGCGGTACCCCGCTGCGGCTGGTCGAGCAGCCAGTTGGCCAGGTCGCGCACGTCGATGTACTGCAACGGCAGATCGGCCGGCCCGGGCGCGAGCACCGGGCCGCCGCGCGCGATCCGGTGCAGCCACCAGGGCAGCCGGCCGACGTCCTCACCCGGACCCAGGATCAGACCGGCCCGGGCGAGCAGGGCGCGGTCGCCGAACACCTCGGTCGCGGCCCGCTCGGCCCCGGCCTTCAGCTCGGCGTACGTGCCATCCAGCGCGTCCGGCTCGGCCGTCACCACCGGCCAGGACTCGTCCACCCCGAGCGCCGCCGGTGCCTGGTACACCGACCGGCTGGACACGTACACGTAGTGCCCGGTCCGGTCGGTCAGGGTACGCGCGCTGTCCAACACCGCCCGGGGTGCGCCGTCCCAGGTGTCCACCGCGATGTCCCACTCGCCGCCGGCCAGCGCGTCGAGCCCGCCCGGGCGCGTCCGGTCACCGCGCAACCACCGGACCCGGTCCGGCGCGATGCCGTGCAACCCCCGGTTGAGCATCGACACCGACCATCCCCGCCGCAGCCCCTCGGCGACCACCGCCCCGCCGACGAACCCGGTACCCCCCAACACGAGCAGTCTCATGGCCCCACTCTCCACCACCGGAGCGGGTATGGGCGAACCGCGGGATTCACACCCCGGCGATCCAGTGGTATGAGGCGATGCCGAGCGCCAGGCCGGAGGCGATCGCGAGCAGGTGTACCAGCACCGACCAGAGCTTCAGGGCCAGCTGCGGATCCCGGGCCACCGGGTCACCGGGACTCGTCATTGCTCCTCCAGAATGCGGCGCTTGACCTCGGCGTAGTTCGCGTCGCTGAGGACACCCCGGTCATGCAGCTCGGCCAGCTTCGCCAGGGCGGTGCCCACGTCGTCGGCGGGCGGCGGCGGCGCCGGGGGTGGGGCCACCGGGCGTGGGTCAGCTGGCCGGTCCGCGGGTGGCCGGTCCGCCGCGACGCCGCCCGAACGCAGCCCGACCGGCATGCCGGCGCCGTCCGACCAGAGCAGCTCGCGGGCGAAGCGCGGGAACGCGAGACCGACCACGGGTCCGCCTCCCATCAGGGCGAACACGACCGCGCACGACAGCCAGCCGAGCCGGTCGGAGCCGTCCTGCGCGCGCAGACCGAAGTCGAGGAAGTTCCAGCCCAACGAGAGGAATAGCGCGCACCAGATCAGCAGGGTGATCCGGGGTCCGGCACGCAGGCCGAAGATGGTGTACACCGCGGCCATGAGGATCCCGCCGAGGATGGCTGCGACCGTGGTCAGCGCGGTTGCGTGCGGGCACGGTACGCCGACCACGTAGGGTCCGCCGCTGGCGCACGAACCACCGATCGCCAGCACCGCCCGCATGCTCTCGAACAGCCATACCAACGCGACGGTGACACCGGCCAGCCCGACGAACGTCGCGAGCGAGCGGAGCAGGAGCCTGCCATCGGCGGGTACGGGCATGCCGCCGAGCATCCGGTACCGCCGGTGCACGATCCACCGGGGGTCGCGAATCCGACACCCCTATTGCCTGACGAGCTGTTCGACCGGTTTCGATTCCTTGGTGGGGGATGGACGGCCGCCGAAGCTGCCCAGCAGCGATTCCAGGATGGGCAGTGCGTGGGTGACCCGGCCGGTACGGATCAGCAGATCCCACAGCGGTTCGAACTTCTTCCAGCCGCCCGCGTACGCCAGGTGCCGGAGCCGGTCGCGGAGCAGGGTGTGGGTGGCGGCACCTCGCCAGATTGCGCTCCACCGGTAGAACTCGCGGTACGCCCGCCAGTAGCCGTCCTCCAGTTGGCGGGGGGTCATGCCGACCGGCTGGTACACCACGTGGCGGGTGTCGTACCGGTCCCAGTCGTGGTGCAGGATCCGTTGCTGCGCCTCGATGCGCCGGTACAGCCCGGTGCCCGGGTAGGGCGTCATGAGGTGGAACGTGGCGGTCTCGATGCCCTGTGCGACCGCCCATGCCACGGTCCGGTCGAACACGTCGGGCCGGTCCCCGTCCATCCCGAACACGAAGCTGGCGTTGACCATCACGCCCAGATCGTGCAGCCGCCGTACCACCGTGCCGTAGTCACGGCCGATGTTCTGCCGCTTGCCCTGCGCTCGCAGGTTGTCCCCGTTGATGGTTTCGAAGCCGACGAACAGGCTGCGGAGTCCGGCCCCGACCGCCTGTTCCAGCAGTCCCGCGGCGAGCACCGAGTCGACGGTGCCGGCCGCCTGCCACACCCGACCCATCCCGGTCATGCCCGCGAAAAGCGCCTCCGCGAAGCGCCGGTTGCCCAGCAGGTGGTCGTCCAGGAAGTACAGGTGCCGGCCGGGCAGCCGGTCGATCTCCGCCAGCGCGGCGTCCACCCGCTGGGTGTAGAAGGAGCGGCCGCCTTCGAAGAAGGCGTCCTTGTAGCAGAAGTCGCAGTGGTGCGGGCAGCCGCGGGACACCACGATCGAGTTGGGCACCAGGTACCGGTGACGTTGGATCAGGTCCCGGCGTACCGGCGGTAGCCCGGCCAGGCTTCGATCGGTGGAGGTGTAGCAGGAGCGCGGCTCACCCCGCCGGAAGTCGTCGAGGAACACCGGCCAGGTGTCCTCGCCGGGTCCGATGAAGATGGTGTCGGCGTGCCCGGCCGCCTCCCGCGGTAACGAGGTCACGTGCAGTCCACCCATCGCGACGTGTACCCCCCGGGCCCGGTACCCGTCGGCCAGTTGGTACGCGCGCCGGGCCGAGGTGATGTACGGCTGGATGACCGCCAGGTCCGGCCGGTCGTCGTCGAGCCTGAGCCGCTCGACGTGCTCGTCCCAGATCCGCACCTCGTCGTCCGGGCGCAGGTATCCGGCCAGGGTGGCCAGCCCGAGCGGGGGGAACAGGGAGTACTTGATCGGGCGGAAGAACGGGCTCGTCGCCTCCGTCAACGCCGGCAGAATCATCGTGACCCGCATTCCCGCAGGCTACCGACCGGTTGTGGGCCAGCCGGGTGGACGTTGTGCACGTCCTGTGAAGCCGGCCGGACGCGCACCCCGATCGCCACTTGAATTCGGTACCTGGGTACAGGCTTACCGTCGAGGGGTCAGGACGAACCAGGCAGGTGGAGGAGCTATGACGACGACATTCGCCGCGGACGCGGAACGGCTGGGGCTGGCCGCACGGGACGTGACCGAGCTGGTCGAGCTGCGCCGGGGCGGCGACTGCGCCCCGGTACACCGGCGGATGGCCGAGCTCGTCGCGGCGCGGCTGGCGGAGGTACAGGCGGAGCTCAGCGGTGCGCTCACCGACCAGGCCGCCGCGGGCGGGGTGGGCGTGGCCACCGGGACGGGGGCATCGCGGTGACGTTTGACCATGACATCGCCCGGACCGCCGAGCTGGCGCGGCTGCTCGCGGCGGAGTACTCCTGCTGCTCCTTCGCCAGCTACCAGCTGACCATCGACGCGCGCGGCGTACGGATGGAGGTCCGTACCCCACCCGAGGCCCGGGACGCCCTCTCCGCCGTGTTCGGCACCGGCTGATCATGGGATACGGCAACGGACTGCGCACCGGTGAGGTCGCCGAGCGGGCCGGGGTGAACATCCAGACCCTGCGCTACTACGAACGCCGGGGCCTCATCGCCGAACCCGTCCGCAGCATCGGCGGGCACCGCACGTACCCGCCCGACACGGTCACGCTGATCGGTGTCATCAAGGCGGCGCAACGGCTCGGGTTCACCCTCGACGAGGTCACCGACCTGCTCGAAGCGAGCCGGCACCGGCACCGCACGCCGGACCTGAAGCAACGCGCCCTCGACAAGATCGCGGAGATCGACCGGAAAGTGGCTGACCTGGCCGCCATCCGGGAGTCGCTGACCCAGGTGGTCAACGCCGAGTGCCACAGCCTCATGCACTGCACCTGCCCGAAGTGCCCGCTACCGACCGCCGTACCGGCCGATCCGGTGGGGCGTCAGGGCCGCCGGCAGAGGACGAAGTAGTGGTCGAGCGGGCGGTCCCGCTTGACGGGGGTACCGATGGACACGTGTACCGAGACGCGCCGGAGGAGGTCCCGGGTCCGGTGGTACACGAATCGCTGCAACCCGTGCGAGTTGGGTACGACGCGGGGCCAGCCCGGGGCGACCGGCCCGTCCGGGACCCGGAAGTAGTCGATGACGACACCGCCCTCGCCGGTGGGCTCGGCCACGAAGTAGCCGGGTCCGAGAAGCCGCCGGGTCGGGCCCTCGTTGTAGCCGAACAGGTAGTCCGCCGTCTCGTCCGCGGGCCGGCAGAAGCGCTTCTGGAAGCGTCTCAGTGGCGGCGGTACCGGCAGCGTGTTCAGCCCGTCGTGGATGACCTCGGTGCGGGGACCGGCGTGGCCGACGAGGTGGGCCAGCTCGATCGCCGGGTCGGCCTTGCGGTAGAGCGCGCGCTGCTGGGCGCGACTGAGCCCGGAGAGCAACGCCCAGCGCTCATCCGGATCCATCGCGTCGAGGAGCGTGGCGACGTCGCGGATGGCGGCATCCGGGTCGGCGATCAGTTCGGCGAGTGCCATTCCCGATGCGTACCACGCTTGTGTTCGGGACGGTAGCGCGCGAGCATGGCGATCATGGCGGAGATGTCGGTCCTGGCGCGCATCGCCGCCCTGGTCTGCCCGCCGGAGCTGGCCGGGCCCGGGTCGCGTACCACCCTGCTCCACGATGTACAGCTGCATCTCGACTGCCTGCCGCCGCTGCCCCGGCGGACCGTCGGCCCCACGTTGCTGCTCTTCGACCAGGCCGCCCGGTTGCGGCCGGGGTCGCGGGGACGCCGGTTCGTGCGGTTGGACGACGCCCGGGCCGACGCATACCTGCGCCACGTCCTCTACCGGAGGACCGGGCCGGTCGCGACCGTCGTACGTCTGGTCAAGGGCCTCGTGGTGCTGTGCTACTACGAGCTGCCGGAGGTCAAGGCCGCGCTCGGCTACGACCCGGACTCGTGGGTCGCCGAGGTCACCGCGCGCCGGCTGGTCCGCCACGGCCCGGCGATCCACGCCGCCGAGCAGGCCGAGCCGTGACCGGGATCGTCACCCGCGACGCGGTCGACGGCGACGTACGCGCGTCCTGCGACGTCGTTGTCGTCGGGTCGGGCGCCGGCGGCGCGACGATGGCCGCCGCGCTGGCCGAGGCCGGCGTCGACGTGGTCATCGTGGAGGAGGGCGGCTACTTTCCCACCGGGTCGTACGGCACGAGCATGGGCCACGCGCTGCGTACCCTCTATCGGGACGGCGGCGCGCAGGCGGCGATCGGCCGCCCGCCGGTGCTCTTCTCGGAGGGCCGGTGTGTCGGTGGATCCACCGTGGTCAACGGTGGCATGTCCTTCCGGACCCCGGAGGCGGCCCTGGACCGGTGGACGCGCGACCCGTCGCTCGCGCTCGTCTCCGCCGAGGCGATGCGGCCGTACTTCGAGATTGTCGAGCGCCGCCTGCACGTGTCGGTGCAGGACCCGGAGACGATCGGGCGGGACTCCGAGCTGTTGAAGGTGGGCGCGGACGCGCTCGGCTGGAAGATCATCCCGAATACCCGCAACCAGATCCACTGCGCCGGCAGCAACAACTGCACACTCGGCTGCCCGACCGGGGCGAAGCGCTCGATGCTGCTCACCCACATACCCCGGGCCCTGGCGCACGGGGCCCGGCTCTATGCCGAGTGCCGGGTCGACCGGGTGACCCTGCGCGGGCGTACGGCGACCGGTATCGAGGCCCGCTTCGTGGACCCGGCTCGGCGCCCGGGTCCCCGCCTGACCGTGACCGCTCCGGTCGTGGTCGTCGCCGGTGGGGCCGTCCAGACCCCGGCACTGCTGATGCGCTCGGGCTTCCGCTCACCCTCCGGCCAGCTCGGCCGCAACCTGTCCATGCACCCCAACGCGAAGCTGGTCGCCCTGTTCGACGCCGATGTGCGCGGCTGGCAGGGCGTACACCAGGCGTACCAGGTACGCGAGTTCGCCGACGAGGGCATCCTGATCACCGCCGTGAACATCCCGCCCTCGTTGGTCGCGATGGGTACGGCCGACCACGGGCGTACCCTCCGGGACCTGATGGACGACTACGACCGGATGGTCGTCGCGGGCTGCCTGGTCGAGGACACGTCCACCGGCCGGGTACGCAACCTGCCCGGCCTTGGTGCGCAGGTGTCCTATCAGATTTCCGACCGGGACGCGGCGACGGTGGTACGAGGCATCGCCCGCACCGCCGAGCTCATGTTCGCCGCCGGGGCGCGGCGGATCCTGGCGCCGTTCGCCGGCCTGCCCGACCTGCGCTCCCCCGACGACGTCGCGCACCTGCTGGCCACCCCGATCCCCAAGCGCAGCATGGATCTGTTCACCGTCCACGTCATGGGTACCGCCCGGATGAGCGACGATCCGAACCGCGGTGTCGTCTCCAGCTTCGGCGAGCTGCACGGCGCCCGGGGCCTCTTCGTCGCCGACGCGAGCCTCTTTCCCGGACCGATCGGGGTCAACCCGATGGAGACCATCGTCGCGCTCGTCCTGCGCAACGCCGACTGGCTGATCGAGAACCGCTCCCGCTACGGCATCTGACCGTCCCGATCGCCGGCGAACCGTCGCTCCGCGTCCCCTCCGTATCCGTCGATGTTGCATGAATGCCGTCCCGATTGGGGACTAGGCCGGTATTGACGGATGAGGTGATGTACCGGTGAGCGAGCCGATCGGGACCGGTGGTCTGGTAGATACCGAGACCGCGTTGCAGCGTGAGGTCGACGTGCTGTCGCAGCGCTTCCCGCAGCTGGAGCGCGAGGAGCTGGAACGGTACGTGCAGGACACCTACGCCGAGCTGGAGCAGGACGCGCAGGTACGGGCGCACCTGGTCGCGGTGCCCCGGGCCCGGGTGACCGAGAAGCTGCGGGAGCGGGGAGTGACGATCCATGTCCGGAGCGAGGAGGATCAGCCGGACACGGCGAAGTCCCAGTAGGCGTCGACCTTCCGGTACCGGGTGCCGCAGGAGGCGCAGCCGGCCGAGGAAGGTGTCCAGGTCAGCTCGCCCCGGCAGGACGGGCAGGCCATCCGGGCGGCGATCACGGGTACCCCGGCCGGAATGTCGCGCGGGGTCGCGCGCCGCACCGGATCCCGTTGTGCCATGAGGAACTGGCTCGGCCCCCACCAGCCCCGCCCGAGTGGCTGCCCGACGGTCTCGACCCACCGGGCGACCGGCCCGAGTACAGGTACCAGCCGGTCGGGTACCACCCGGTCCCAGCGGCGCAGGTTGTTGACGCTGGCCACCACCCGGGTCTGCCAGCCGCGTCCGGCCAGCAGGTCGCGGATCGCGGAGAGCCGGAAATTCCAGAACGGCGACTCGCTGCTGCCGGTACGCAGCGGGGCCGGGCCGCGTACGGTGCGCCAGCGGCCGAGCGCGAGGGCGAGGGCGTGGTGCTTGATCGGGA
>Ga0137372_10003791_pt1 | contig 14680 bp, 12 predicted proteins | sample SagtaG_6_FD_104911 | JGI IMG/M metagenome (GOLD analysis project Ga0137372, IMG submission 104911) | Vadose zone soil microbial communities from Sagehorn Ranch, Mendocino, California, USA - Sage1_R_60_16 metaG | ecosystem: Environmental > Terrestrial > Soil > Vadose zone | place: USA...
CTGCGTCCGTGGCGCGACGCCTTCGGCCGCCACGACCTGTTCGTCGAGGTTCGCAACCGGATGGAGCCCGACGGCGCCACCCAGATCCGGCGGCTGCTCCGGCTGGCGCACGACGCGGAGATCGAAGCCGTGGCCACGAACGGGGTCCGGTACCTGGTGCCCGAGGACGCCTTCCTGGCCGACGTCCTGGAGTGCATGCGCGAGATCGTGCCGCTCGCCGCGCACCACGTGTCGCGCCGCAACGCCGAGGGGTGGCTGAAGCCGCCGAGTGCCATGCGCGAGCTGTTCGCCGAACGGCCGGACCTCTGCCACACCGCACTCGACATCGCCGACCGGTGCCGGTTCGATCTCGGGATCCGTGAGGTCCACTTCCCGGACTTCCCGACCCCGAGGGGTCGAAGCGCGGGCAGCGTCCTGGCCGAGCGATGCTGGCGCGGGCTCGACGAGCGCGGGATGAAACCGACGAAGGAGGTCAGGGACCGGCTGGACACCGAGCTGGCCCAGATCCAGACCATGGGGTTCGCGGCCTACTTCCTGAACGTGGCCGACATCGCCGATGACATCCGCTCGATGGGCATTCGGTGCGCGTGCCGCGGCTCGGCCGCCGGCTCACTGGTGTGCTACCTGACCCGGATCTCCGACGTGGACCCGGTGCGGCACGGCCTGCTGTTCGAACGGTTCATCAACCCGTACCGCGACGAGCTGCCCGACGTCGACATCGACGTCGAGTCCGCGAGAAGGGAGGACGTGTACGGCGCCATCCTGGCCCGCCACGGCGAGGACCGGTGCGCCTGCGTGAACATGGTCGACACGTACCGGGCCCGGGGCGCGATCAGGGAGGTGGGCAAGGCGCTCGGCCTCCCCGAGGGCGAGGTCGACCTCGCGGCGAAGGCCTTCCCGCACATGGGGGCGGGCGGGGTCCGCTCGGCGATGGCGAAGCTCCCCGAGCTCGAGGGCCTCAACCTGAACGCGGGGCAGCTGGCCACGCTGTTCCGGGTGGTCGAGCGCCTCGACGGCTTCCCCCGGCACCTCGCCCTGCATCCCTCGGGGATCGTCCTGTCCGGCCACGACCTGCTCGACCGGGTCCCCCTGGAACGGAGCTTCCAGGGCTTCCGGATGGTCCAGGCCGACAAGGACGACGTGGAGCTGCTGGGCCTGCTCAAGCTCGACATCCTGGGCATCCGGATGCTCTCCGCCATGCGCCACTGCCTCGACGAGATCGCCCGGACGGAGGGCCACAAGGTCGACCTCGACCAGGTGGACCTCCAGGACGAGGCCACCTTCGGGCTGATCCGCGCCAGCGACACGCTGGGCTGCTTCCAGATCGAATCGCCGGGGCAGCGCGAGCTCCTCCAGAAGTTCCAGCCCACCGAATGGAGCGATCTCATCATCGACATCTCCCTGTTCCGTCCCGGCCCGGTGAAGTCGGACATGGTCACGCCGTTCCTCAGGCGCAACCACGGCCTGGAGGCGCCGGCGTACGCGCACCCCGCCCTGCGGCCGGTCCTGCAGGAGAGCCATGGCGTGGTCGTCTACCACGAGCAGCTCATCCGGGTGATCTCCGTGGTGGCCGGCTACGGCCTCGCCGAGGCCGACCGGATCCGGAGGCGACTCGACGACAGCCCGGACAACGTCGAGCACCTTCGCCGGGAGTTCTTCGACCGGGCTGTCGCGCGCGGCTTCGGCCACGATGAGGTCGAACGCATCTGGAAGGAGGTGGTCGCCTTCGCGTCGTTCGGCTTCTGCAAGGCCCACGCGGCCGCCTTCGCCGTCCCCACCTACCAGTCGGCCTGGCTGAAGGCGCACTATCCCGCGCACTTCCTTGCGGGGGTGCTGACCCACGAGCCCGGCATGTATCCGAGGCGGCTGATCCTCGAGGACGCCAGGCGCCACGGGATCGAGATCCTCCCGCTCGACGTGAACGAGAGCGAGGAGGACTACACCGTCGAGGGATACGGGATCCGCCTGGCGCTGAAGGACGTGCACGGGATCTCCGGCTCCGAGATCCGGTCGATCCTGGAGGCTCGCATGGAGCGGCCCTTCGCCGACGTGGGCGACTTCCTTCGACGGTCGAACGTCTCGCGGCCCGTGGCGGAGGCGCTGGCGCACGCGGGCGCGTTCGACGCCCTCCCCGGCGGATCGCGCCGGGACCGGCTGTTCGTCGCCATGACCGCCGAGGGGTCGATGGAGGGCGAGCAGGCCGCGCTGCCCCTGGCCGAGCCGCCGCCGCCCCGCGTCCTTCGCGGATACACCAACGCGGAGACGGTCAGGGCGGAGCTCGAGGTGGTCGGCATGGACGCGTCGCGGCACCTCCTCTCGTTCTACCGCCCCCTGCTCGACGATCTCGGGGTCATCCCGGCGGCGCGGCTCTCCGGCCTTCGCGGAGACCGGTGGGTGATGGTGGCCGGGGTCAAGGTGGCGTCCCAGACCCCGGCGGTCCGCAGCGGACAGCGGATCATCTTCCTCACGCTGGACGACGGGACCGGCCTGGCCGACGTGACCGTGTTCGAGCGGGTCCAGCCCTGGTGTGCCAAGCCGGTGTTCCATGGCTTCCTGCTGGCCATCTGGGGCAGGCTTCGCCGGACCGGGGTGCGGGGGGTGAGCATCGTGGCCGAGAACGCCTGGGACCTCGCGACGTTGTCACGGGCCCGCCGGGAGGGGCGGCTGGCCGAGGCGCTCGCCGACTCGGCCGGTCCCGGCGCCGGCGCGGCCCCCCGCAAGCTGTGGCACGCCAGCGGGGGCTCGGCGGGCTGGTAGGCTCCGGGCGAGGGGGCATCAGGTGGCCAACCGATCGCGTCACGAACGACCGGCCGAGCCGATCCTCCACGTCGACCTCGACGCCTTCTACGCTTCGGTCGAGGTGCTGAAGGATCCGTCGCTCGCCGGCAAGCCGGTGGTGGTCGGCAGCGCGGCGTCTCGCGGCGTGATCATGTCCGCCTCCTACCTGGCCAGGGCCCGTGGCCTCCACTCGGCCATGCCGAGCGTCCGGGCCCGCCGGCTGTGCCCGGACGCCGTGTTCGTCCCGCCCGACTTCGAGTCCTACCGCGCGTACTCGAACCGGTTCCGCGAGGTCCTCCTGGACGTAACCCCCCTGGTCGAGCCGCTGTCCCTGGACGAGGCGTTCCTCGACGTGAGCGGGGCCACCCTGCTGTTCGGCTCCCCGGTCGAGATGGCCGCGCTGATCCGCCGGCGCGTCACCGATGAGCTCGGGTTGACCGCGTCGGTCGGGGTGGCCCGGAACAAGCTCGTGGCGAAGCTGGCGTCGACCAGGGCGAAGCCCGACGGCCTGCTGGTGGTCCCCGAGGCCGACACCCTGCGCTTCCTCCATCCGCTGCCCGTCGCGGCCCTGTGGGGCGTGGGGGAGAAGACGGCCGAGACGCTGGGGCGGCTGGGGATCCGGACCGTCGGCGAGCTGGCCCGGACACCCGAGGTGATCCTCGATCGGGCGTTCGGCGAGGGGCAGGCCAGCACCCTCCTCCATCTTGCGGGCGGGACCGACGACCGGACCGTGGTCCCCTTCGAGGCGCCGAAGTCCGTGAGCCACGAGGAGACCTACCCCGTCGATCTGGACCAACCCGACGAGATCCTCCGCCAGCTCCTGGCGCTGTCCCAGCGGGTGGGGGAACGGCTCCGGGCCGACGGCTATCGAGCCAGGACCGTGACCGTGAAGCTCAGGCTACCCAGCTTCACCACCCTGACCCGTTCGCGAACCCTCAAGGGGGCGACCGACCTCGGGGGCGCCATCTACCACGTGGCCAGGGAGCTGTTCCTGGGGCTGCCCGAAGGCCGCCGCCGGTTCCGGCTCCTGGGCGTGGCCGCCACAGGCCTGGTCCCCTCTGGCGCCGAACAGCCGGCCATGGTGCGAACGGGGCGGTGGAACGACGCCGAACGAGCCCTGGACCGGGTCCACCGCCGGTTCGGGCGGGACTCGGCGGTTCCGGCCACCCTGCTCCGGACGGACCGCGATCCGGCCCCGGATCGGCGAAGAGTGGGAGCGGGTCCGCGAAAGGAACCGGCCACAGATGGGCATACTCCTCCCTGGCGTCCGTTCCTATAATTGGCGTGGGGCGTAGGGCTCCTCGGACGAAAGGCACGGCATTGCCGCTCACACCACACGAGCAGCGCATCCTCGAGGAGATCGAGAAGCGCCTCGCCGAGGAGGATCCCCGGCTCGTGGAATCGGTGGCCCGTTCGACCCTCGCCTCCCACGCGCTTCGCAGGATCCGGTGGGGGATCGCTGGATTCGCCGTCGGGTTCGTCCTGCTGGTCCTGTTCGTGATCAATCTCTGGGCTGCCGTGGCCGGGTTCGTGGTGATGCTCACGTCGGGCCTGGTGGTCTACACGTACCTGAAGCGCATGGGCCGGGATCAGCTCCGGTCGATCGAGCGCGGGGGCCGGCTCTCGGTCACCGCGGCGCTCGCCCGCCTCACCCAGCGATTCCGCCACAACCGCGGCCAGGGCTGAGCGCGACCCTTCGATCACTTTCCGCTTTCGGGCGTCTCCGTTCCCGCTGGTCCCGGGCCCGCCTTGCGCATGCCTTCCCGGGTGGGCTAAAACGTGCATCGCACTTCCCCTCCGGCGAGGCCCGACCCCGGGTGCCTCCCGGTCCGTGTTGGTGAGAGGTACGAGGAGCGGCGTTGGAGGGTTTCACGGCTCATCAGGCATCGCGTTTCACCGGGTGCACGGCTCGGCAGCTGCGGTACTGGGACCAGATCGGTTTGGTGCGTCCATCCCTCCAGCAGACGGGGGGCCGGCCCGGCGTGCCGAGGATGTACTCGTTCCGCGACGTGGTCGCGCTCAAGGTCGTGAAGTCCTTGCTGGACGGCGGCCTGTCGTTGCAACGGGTCCGCAGGGCGTGGGACTTCCTGAACCGGAGGGCCGGCCTCGACCAGCACCTCGCGGAGGTCAAGCTGGTCACCGACGGCAAGTCGGTGTTCCGGGTGGTCCGCCGGGAGGGCGAGGTCCTCGACGCGCTCCGGGAGGGCCAGATGGCCTTCTTCGTCGCCATCGACGAGGTCACCCGGCAGGTGGCGGACGAGGTGGCCGAGTTCAGGAGCGACCGCGATCAGTTCGTCCGGGCGCTCCGGGAAGCCAGCAGGGAGGCCCGGCTGGCCCGGTGAGGGTCCTCAGCGAGGAAGGGCGAACCGCTCCACCCGGAACCAACCCGCCACCCGCGCAGCCGGCTTCGCCGCCCTGCGGATCTCCCTGATCACCCGGCGCGCGGAGGCGAAGGCCCGGTCGGCCTGGTCCGGGGAGACCTCCCCCCCGCCGTATGCCGCGGTGGTGGCGAGTGTGGTCAGCAGGTCGAGGGACCCGTCCAGCGATGGAACCCGCCCCAGGAGGCGGGCCCGGTACTCCCTCGGCGTCTCGTGCGAACGGCGGCCCATCCCCAGGTCGCGAGCTCGATCCGACATCACCTGGTAGGAGGCGAGGACGCGGTCCTGGGGGCCGTGGGCCCGAGTCAGCACCACCTGCCGGCGAGCCGACTTGGCCACCGGGATGGCCAGCCCGGCCAGGACGAGCAGACCGAGGATCGCGAGCAGTGCCCGGTCCCGCCACCGGCCGAGCGACGACCGCGGCGGGTTGAACCGGAAGTCGCCGCCGGTCCCGGGCAGGGGGAGGCCCTCGCTGTCGATGCCGAGGCGGCGAGTCTTCTTCCCCGATTGCCGGATCTTCGGCTGGTCGGTGCTCGTGCCCTGGCACCCCTGAGAGCTGTCGTTGATGCAGCCCGTTCGGCCTCCAAGGACGGCCGCGTTCGGCGCGATGTACGACTGGCCCACAGGGTTGGTCCGGGTGGGGGTCGGCTCGAAGGCCAGCCACCCGAACCGGGGGAACAGCACCTCGACCCACGCGTGCGCGTTCTGCGAGGTGACCTGGTAGGTCTCGGTCCGGGGGTCGAAGGTCCCGGGCGTGAACCCCACCGCCACCCGGGCCGGGATCCCCAGCGATCGGAGCAGGACCGCCATCGACCCCGCGAACTGCTCGCAGTACCCGCGCTTCGACTTGGTCAGGAAGTACAGGATCTGGTTGACGTCGTGCCCGGCGGGCACCCTGATGTCGTAGCTGAACCCCTGGAGGTAGTCCTGGATCGCCAGCACCTTGCGGTACATGTTTGGCTGGGCGTCCGTGAGGTCGTGTGCGATGGCCCTGATCTGGCGTGGGGTGTCCGAGGGCAGGGCGGTGTACCGGCGCACCGCCGGTCCGGCCGGAGTGGGTTCCGCGTCGAGCTCGTCGGGGGTGGGGACGACCACGACCGAGTCGACGTTGTAGGCGAAACCCCTGTACGTGCCGTTCGAGGCCACCAGGACCTGGGCCTCCGGGTCGTAGCGGACCGTCGAGCCGCTGACCGAGACCGCGATGGGATCGTAGGCGGCGGGGAGCCAGGGCTGGGTCAACCGCTGGAACTGGAAGGTCTGCTGCACTTCCGAGGCGTTCGACGTGCCCAGCAGGGACTGCTCGTCGGTGTTGGGAGACAGCGCGTCGCTGGCGATGAAGCGCCCGCCGGAGGCGTCCAGGTTGGAGGCCTTCCACACCCGGCCGTCGAATGTGTCGAGGGCCAGGAACCGCCAGTAGGAGGCCTCGGTGCTCTGGACCCGGAACAGGTCGACCGGGGTGTTGTCGATCAGCGCGGGACGGATGTCGACGATCGGGTCGATGGAGACGAACTGGGAGTCGGCGCCGCCGTGGACCTCGAGGAGCCCCTTCGAGCCGAATCCCGGGAGGAGCCCCGGAGCGAAGGCCGCGATGGCCAGGCTGGCCAGCGCCACCCGGCGCGCGGTCCGGGTCGTGGTGACCGACCCGACCTCGAGGCGGGATCGGCCGTGCCACACCGAGACCGGTCCCCAATGCCCCACTCGCCGGAAGCTGTCCGCGAACAGCAGCACCAGTGACGCCGCCAGGAAGGTCACCGTGTACGCGGGCCGGGACCCGTCCTCCACCAGCACCCCGGCGAACGCCAGCAGCGCGGCCAGCGGCAGGAGGGCCAGGAAGGGGCTGCGAGCCCGCACGGCGAGGGCGTGGGCGGCGAACGCCGCGGTCCACACCGCGGTCAGTCCGGCCAACAGCAGGGGTGGGAGGGGAAGCGCCGGGGCCACCTGGACCTGGGCCACGTGCCCCACCGCCCGGATGGCGGCCGTGGCCGCCCGCCACGTGGCCATGGTCGGCAGGCCGAACCGGGTGGTGTCCGGAAAGACCAGCAGCGCCAGCGCCAGGGCCAGGCCCAAGGCGCTTACCACGGCGGCGAGCAGGATGTGCCGCCGTTCGAGCGCGCCCGCCAGCGCGGCCGCGATCCCCGCCGCCACCATGAGCTTCACCGTGGCCGGGCGGCCCTGGAACACCCTGCCGAACCCCGCGGCCGAGGTGACCGACAGGGCCACCAGGGCGGTCAGGAGGAGGAGGCGGCCGCCTGCAGCTTTTTCGCCCTGCGTGGTTGCCATGTCTCGGCGAGCTTTCCTTCCGGTTGGACCAGGTGGACTTCCCATCCCGCCCGTTGCAGCGATACCCTCGCGGCCGAGGCCCGCGACGAGAGCTCGGCCAGCGCCTCGGCCGAGGCGGTTCCCGTGGTGATGGGTTGGACGAACACCGCGACCTTCCGCCCGAACCCCAGGCCGGCCCGGGAGATGGTTGCCACGTCTCCGCCCACCGGCGGGGCGGTGACCACGGCGAGCGTGGTGTCGGCCAGCGATCCCGAGCGCAGTCCCCGCAGCACCCGGGATGTGCCCCTGACCGCGCTGGGCGCCACACCCGCCAGGGCCTCCAGGAGCCGCTCCTCCGTGACCAGGGTGGCCGGCCCGTCGGCGGTGGCCAGGCGGAGGGAGAACCCGGCGCGGATGAGGCCGCGGCCGACGCTGGCCGCGATGGAGACGGCGCGCTCGAAGGTCGGCGAGCCCGCCCGGCCGAGCACCTCGGCCCGGTTGTCCAGGAACACCGTGGCGGAGGAGCGGCGGGTGGACTCGTCCTGGCGGATCATGAGCTGTCCGCTTCGCGCCACGCTCGGCCAGTGGATCCGGCGGAGGTCGTCGCCGGTGACGTACTCGCGCATCGTGTAGAACTCGGCCGCCGAACGGTACAGGTGGCGCACCGCAGACTCCCCGGCGCCCACGCCCTGGGACACCAGGTGTCCCGAGTCGAGGTCCTCGACCTCCGGGTACACGATCAGATCACTGGCCCCGGCCGTGTTCATCCGGGTTCGGGCCAGGCCGAAGGGATCCGAGACGAAGATCGTCAGGGGGCCGACCCGGTACCGGCCCCGCCGCCGGCAGGCGATGGTGTACGTGGCCGACTGTTGGTTCCGTGGAGGGATGCCGCTCACCACGAGGCGGGCGGGCTTCCCCAGGCCTGCCGGGATGGCGTCCTCCATCAGCAGGAAGCTCGTGGTGGTCCGCCCGAGGTTCTCCACCGTCACCTCGACCGTGGCCCTCGAGCCGGCGTACACCCGGGCCGGCGCCAGGTGCCGGCGGATCCCCAGCCGCACCCGGGTCCACCTGACATAGAGCGTGGCCACCACGGGAAGGACCACGATGCCGACGGCCAGCACGTGGAGATCGGGCGAGCCGATGAACCGGGCCGCGATCCAGAGTGAGAGGCCGGCGGCCACCGCCGCCCAGCCCCGCCTCGTGGGCATCAGGTCTTCCCGCGGACCGGGACCGGGATCTGTTCGAGGAGTTCGGCCAGCACCGACTTCGGCGTTCGTCCGCCCATCGCGGCGTCGGCCGACAGCAGGATGCGGTGGGACATCACCGGGACCACCAGCTCCTTGATGTCGTCGGGGATCACGTAGTCGCGGCCCTCGGTGGCGGCCATCGCCCGGCTGGCCCGGAGCAGCATGATCGACGCCCGTGGGCTGGCGCCCAGGTAGACGTCGGGGTGCTTCCGGCTGGCGTCGGACAGCGACACGATGTAGCGGCGGAGGGCCTGGGCCACGTGGACCTCGCGCACCATGTGGATCATCTCGGCCACGCCGGGGGCGTCGGTGACGGGTTCGATCTCGTCGAGCGTGGAGGAAACGCCGTGGGTGTCCAGGATGTTCGCCTCGGACTCCACGCTCGGGTATCCGATGGACAGGCGCATCATGAACCGGTCCAGCTGGGCTTCGGGGAGCGGGTAGGTTCCCTCGTGCTCGATCGGGTTCTGGGTGGCGATCACCATGAACGGCGTGCCGAGCTGATAGGTGACGGTGTCGATGGTGACCTGCCGCTCCTCCATGGACTCGAGCAGCGCCGACTGCGTCTTCGGGCTGGCCCGGTTGATCTCGTCGCCGAGCACGATGTTGGCGAAGATCGCACCCGGCTTGAACTCGAAGTCGCCGCGCTCCTGGTTGAACACGTTCACGCCGGTGATGTCGGTGGGAAGGAGGTCGGGGGTGAACTGGATGCGCCGGAACGAGCAGTCGATCGACCGGGCGATCGACTTCGCCAGCATGGTCTTGCCGACCCCGGGAACGTCCTCGATCAGCAGATGGCCCTCGGCCACCAGACAGGCCAGGGCCAGCTTGATCTCGTGCTCCTTGCCCTGGACCACCTGCTTGATGTTGTCGAGGATCGAACCCAATGTGGTCGCGAACCGTCCCCAGTGCTCCGGCTCCCTGCGTGCGACCACGTTCCCTCCGCCCTCGATCCGACCGGTCATCTTACCCGGCTGTACGAACAGCTAGCCTTCTCCGGATTCGCCCGGCCGGCAGCAACTACGAACGGCGAGGGCTGCCGGTTCCTTCGGATGCTCTCGGAGCAGACGCCGGGACCGCTCCGCCGGTTCGCGCCTCGGGGATCACCCGAGGAAGCGACAACGCCGTTGTTATACTCGGCGCGGGTTGGACAGTGGGTAGATCCCTCGTTCTCAACGCGTCGCTGCAACCCCTCGGGGTCGTTCCCGCCCGGAGGGCGGTGGTCCTCGTCCTCAAGGAGAAGGCCGAGATCGTCTTCTCCAACGGGGTGGTCTACCGCTCGGAGCGGATCGAGATCCCGGCTCCGTCCGTGGTCCGGCTCCGCTACTTCGTCCACGTGCCCTACCGGGCCAGCGTGGCGCTGACCCGCCGGGCGGTGTTCGCCCGGGACGGCTTCGTGTGCCAGTACTGCGGGTCGGCCGCGGAGAACGTCGATCATGTCATGCCGAAGTCCCGGGGCGGACAGCACAGCTGGGACAACGTGGTGGCGGCCTGCCGCCGCTGCAACTCCCGCAAGGAGAACCGCCTGCCGCACGAGGTCGGACTGAGGCTCCATCGCGAGCCCGCCGCACCCCGGGACGGGTTCCGGCTTTCCATCGGGCGGGTCGAGCCCGAGTGGGAGGCGTACCTCTAGAGGGTCACCTATCGGGTCACCGCGGTCGCATCACGCTCCTCAACCGCACGCCCCTATCGCCAATCGAGTCCGCCGATCGAACTGGAGTTCGGGCTCAATTCTTCGCTGTTGGGTGCCGACCACTCTTGACGTGGTGGAGCATTAGTGGCATAAACGTGGGGCTCTGTGGAGGAGAAGGGTACCCAGTGGCGGAACTGCTCGGCCAGCATCGCTATCAGCTCGACGCGAAGGGACGGATCGCCCTGCCCTCGCGGTTCCGCGGCGTGCTCGAGGCCGGGGTGTACCTGACGCTGGGGCAGGACCGGTGCCTGTACGCCTTCCCCAACGATGAGTTCCAGCGGCAGGCCGAGGAGGTCCGGTCCCGGCCCCTGTCGGCGCAGGCCGCCCGGGACTACCGGCGGATGTTCTTCGGCAACGCGGAGCGGGCCGACCTCGACAAGCAGGGGCGGATGACCATCCCCCAGCGGCTGCGGGCGAAGGTCGGGCTGGAGCAGGAGGTGGTCGTGGTGGGCGTGTTCGACCACCTGCAGATCTGGTCGGGGCAGGTCTGGGACGCCTACGAGGCGGACGTCGCCGGGGCGTACGCCAGCGGGGCCCTCGACCCGGACGGCCGGTGAAGCCGGAGGTGGAGGGAATGACGGAACAGCCGAAGGTTCGAACGGGCGGGGCGCCAAGGGGCGCGCTGCTCTCCGAGATCGGGCAGAGCTTCCAGCTGATGGGCCTGATGGCCGCGATGCTCGCGTGCTATCTGGGCCTTGGGTTGCTGGCGGTCCGGGTGCTTGCATAGGCCGCACCGGCCCGTCCTGGTGGCAGAGGTGGCGGCGTACCTCGCGGGGAGGACGGTGGTGATCGACGCCACGGTGGGGGCGGGCGGCCACGCCGAGGCGCTCCTCGACGCCGGCGTCGGGACGGTGGTCGGCCTGGACCGGGATCCCGAGGCGCTGGCCGAGGCGTCGCGCCGGCTGGCCGGGCGGGACGGATTCCGCCCCGTGATGGGGCGGTTCTCTCGGCTGACTGACGTGGCCGTCGAGCTCGGGCTGTCCGAGGTGGGCGGCGTGCTGTACGACCTCGGGGTCTCCTCGATGCAGCTGGACCGGCCGGACAGGGGATTCAGCTACCGGGCGGAGGGACCGCTCGACATGCGGATGGGGGGCGAGGAGGAAGGCCCCACCGCCGCCGAGGTCGTGAACGGCTACGCCGAGGAGGACCTGGCCAGGATCGTGTTCGAGTACGGCGAGGAGCGCCTCGCCAGGCGGATCGCCCGGGCCATCGTTCGGGCCCGGAACCGAGCGCCCATCACCACCACGGGCCAGCTGGCCTCGGTGGTCGCCTCGGCCGTGGGCCGGCGCCCCGGCGGGCCGCACCCGGCCCGCCGGACCTTCCAGGCCATCCGGATCGAGGTGAACCGGGAGATCGAGGAGCTCGCTGCGTCCCTTCCCCAGGCGGCGGGCCTCCTCGAGCCCGGGGGGCGCCTGGCGGTGATCTCGTACCACTCCATCGAGGACCGGACGGTGAAGCGGTTCATCGCCTCCGAGCCGTTGCTGATGCCTTTGGAGAAGAAGCCCGTGCGCCCCGCAGAGGCGGAGCGGCAGGCGAACCCCCGGGCTCGGAGCGCGAAGCTCCGGGTGGCCGAAGCGGTCGGGCAGGTGGCGGCGTGACCGCGCCCCGCACCCGGCGCAGGGACCGGCCCGCCGGGCGGCCGAAGCTCCGGGTCGTTGCGCCGCGCCGTCGCCGCAAGCTCCCGTTCCTGCTGATCTCCCTGGCCGTGGTGGGCACGCTCATCGCGGGTGTGGCCAGCGTCCAGGCCCTCGTGTCGCAGAGCTCCTTCCACATGTCCGAGCTGTCCCGCCGGACCGAGCAGCTGCGGGAGCGCTCGCTCGAGCTTCGGCTCAAGGTGGCCGAGCTCTCCTCGCCCCGGCACCTCCAGGACGCGGCCCGGAGGCTCGGGCTCCGGGTCCCCGCCGAGGTGAACCTGCTCACGGTGAAGGCCGGCGCCACCGTCGGTGCACCGGGGACCGGGTCGACGCAGGATCAGCTCGCGCTCGAGGGGCACGTCCCGGGGGCCCCATGACACGGCGCACCCCGCAGCCGCCGGCCAGGCGCCTGGTGGCGCTGCTCGCCGTGTTGAGCCTCGGGCTTTGCGGCATCCTCTACCGCCTGGTGGTCCTGCAGGTGAAGGACGCCTCCGCCTACCAGGCCATGGCCCGGAACGAGCTGCTCCGGGAGATCGCCCTCCCGGCCACCCGAGGGACGATATTCGACCGCAACGCCCAGCCCCTGGCGATGTCGCTCCCGGCGAAGGCGGTGTTCGCCGACCCGGCGATCGTGCGGAATCCGGCGGCAGAGGCCCGAGCCGTGGCGTCGATCCTTCATCTGGATCGGGCCGAGGTGGAGGCGAAGCTTCGCCCCGCCGTCAGGGCGGACGGGAAGGCCGTTCGGTTCGTCTACCTCGCCCGGGGCGTCGACCTCGACGTCGCGGCCAGGCTGGCGGCGAAGCGCCTGGCCGGCATCGGGTTCCTCGCCGAGAGCCGCCGGTACTACCCGGGCAACGAGCTGGCCGCCCAGGTGCTCGGGTTCGTCGGGACCGACGGGACCGGCCTGGACGGCCTGGAGTCGCAGTACCAGAAGATCCTGGCCGGCCGGCCCGGGCATCGAGTGGTGGAGGAGGATCCCCAGGGCGTGTTCATCCCCCAGGGGACCAACGAGGACGTCCCCCCGGTGCCGGGCGAGGATCTGGTGCTCACCATCGACCAGGACATCCAGTACCGGGTCCAGTCCGCGCTGGCCCAGGCGGTGAAGCAGAACAACGCGAAGGGCGGGACCGTCATCGTCATGGATCCCCGCACCGGGGAGATCCTGGCGATGGTGACCTACCCGTGGTTCGACCCCGGGCGCTTCGCCGACTACGCCAGCTCTCGGTGGAAGAACGGCGCCGTGGCGAACGCCTACGAGCCCGGATCGGTGAACAAGGTCATCACGGCCGCGGCCGCGATCCAGGACGGGGTGGTGGGCCTGGGCCAGCGGTTCGAGGTCCCCGACCACCTTCGGCTGTACGACAAGGTGTTCCACGACGCCCACGGACACCCGCCCGAGCAGATGACCCTGGCCGACATCCTGGCCTACTCGAGCAACATCGGGGCGATCAAGGTGGCCGGCCTGCTGGGGAAGGACCGGTTCTCCTCCTACCTCGACCGGTTCGGGCTCGGCCACACCACGGGGCTCGGGTTCCCCGGCGAGTCGCCCGGCATCGTGCTCCCCCCCGATCGATGGTCGGGCACCAGCATGGGAACGATCCCCATCGGCCAGGGGATCGCGGTGACCCCGCTGCAGATGGCCAGCGTGTATGCCACGGTCGCCAACGGCGGCGTGTGGGTCCAGCCCAGCCTGGTCAGGGGCACCGTGGGCGAGGACGGCAAGATGACGGCGGCATCGCCTCCCGACACCCGGCGGGTGATCTCTGGGCAGACGGCGTCCACGCTCACCCGGATGCTGGCCTACGCGGTCGAAGTCGGGACCGGCACCGAGGCCCAGATCCCCGGCTACTGGGTCGCGGGGAAGACCGGCACGGCGTTGAAGCCGCTGCCGAACGCCCTCGGGTACAGCACGAACAAGTACGTGGCCTCCTTCATCGGGTTCCTGCCCGCCTCCCGGCCCTCCCTGGTGATCGCGGCGATCCTCGACGAGCCCTCCACCGAGTTCGGCGGGATCGCCGCCGCACCGCTGTTCCGCCAGATCGCGCACGTGGCCGTGGCCAGGCTCCGGATCCCTCCGGCGGGCAAGCCGCCCGTCCCGCAGCACGCCATCGGGGCGGGGTAGGGTGACCCCGATGCTAGAATCGGCGGAGCCCTGGGCCCCCGACCGATCTCGTTCGGGGGCTCATTCGTGACCGGCGGGAGCGGCATCGCCTCCCCGGTCGCCCTCGAGCCGTCAGTGACCATGTCTGAGCCGATCCCGCTCTCGGAGCTCACCGCCCCCCCGGCGCGGGCCGAGGTTCGCGGGGACCCGTCGGTCCGGGTGACCGACGCGGCCTACCGATCGGCCGAGGTCCGTCCGGGGACCCTGTTCTTCTGCGTGCCCGGCGTGAACGTCGACGGCCACGCGTTCGCCGGCGAGGCGGAGGCGAGGGGGGCGGCGGCCGTGGTGGTGGAGCGCTGGCTCGAGGTCGGCTGCCCGCAGGTCCTGGTTCCGTCCGTTCGCCGGGCCATGGGCCCCATGTCGGCCGCCCTGTTCGGCCATCCCTCCGTGGACCTGACCATGGTTGGGGTGACGGGCACGAACGGCAAGACCACGACCACCTATCTGATGGAGTCGATCTTCCGGGCGTCCGGCTCGAGGGCCGGGGTCATCGGCACGACCGGCGTGCGGATCGACGGCGCGCCGTTCCC
>Ga0137372_10003801_pt1 | contig 14661 bp, 15 predicted proteins | sample SagtaG_6_FD_104911 | JGI IMG/M metagenome (GOLD analysis project Ga0137372, IMG submission 104911) | Vadose zone soil microbial communities from Sagehorn Ranch, Mendocino, California, USA - Sage1_R_60_16 metaG | ecosystem: Environmental > Terrestrial > Soil > Vadose zone | place: USA...
AGCGCCAGCACGGCCTCACGATCCTCGAACCCGGAGACGATTGGGCTCGAGCCCTCGCGGTCGCCGACGCCACGATAAGCGATCACACGTCCATCGCCACAGCGTTCGCCCTCCTGGGCAAGCCGCTCGCGTTCGTACCCGTCGCCGAGCCCGCTATCGAAGCGACCAGCACCGTTGCCCGCTTGATTCAGTTGTCGCCGATTCTGTCCGACCCTGCCGAGCTTGGACCGTTCCTCGACGCATTACTGGCGGGCGATGCGGCGCCAGGGGTAGCGGCCATCGGCGCCGAGATTGTCTCCCATCCGGGCCAGGCAGCTTCCAGGACACGGGCCGAGTTGTATCGCGTCCTCGGACTCAACAGCCCTGCTCCTGGGATGGCGATCGATCCGACCACGTCTGCTGCCGGTCGATGGCTGGTGAGCGGCGAGCCCGTCAGTTCATGAAGATGTGGGAGAACTGGCGATGCTAGATCTGGTTCCATTTGGAGGCGGGACAGGTGGCAGCCTTGCGGACCGCTCAATCGCCATCTCCTGAAGTGAGCAAGCCCCACCCTGCCCCGCTCGTGCTCGTGGGCGGCGGGGGTCACGCCAGTGACGTGCTTCAGGCGATCGAGGCGGCCAATGCGCTTGCACCTATGTGGCGGGTAGTGGGGATCCTGGACGACGACGTAGTCGACCAGCGCCGGTTCGCGGGCCGCGCCGTGGAGCAGATTGGCACAGTGGACGACATCGGCAACGTCGACGCATGTTTCGTCCTGTGCCTCGGCTGGCCATGGGCGCGGGAGGCGGTGGCCCGGCGGATAGGCGATCGGGCCCAGGCTGCACCGCCAATCGTCCACCCGAGCGCCGACGTGGCCGTGGGGGTGGAGCTGGGGCTGGGATCGATTGTGCTGGGCAACGCCCACGTGTCCCCGATGGTCCGATTCGGCATGCACTCGCTCGTCTCCTACGTCGCCTCGGTGGGCCACGACTGCTCGTTCGGTGGGTTCGCCAGCGTGATGCCCGGCGCAGCCGTGAGCGGCGACGTCACCGCCGGCGAGGGAGTGCTGGTTGGGACGGGTGCCGTCGTGCGAGAAGGCGTGCGCATCGGCGACCGGGCACGCATCGGCGCCGGAGCGGTGGTCGTGGGCGACGTGGGCGGTGGGCTGACCGTGGTGGGCGTGCCCGCCCGGTCAGCTGAGGCCAGCCGCCCCCACAACGCGTGAGCGAAGTCACTGTGGTGAGCACAACCGAGGAGACTGACCGTGTTGAAGCGCGCGATGGACGTAATCGGTGCGGTCGCAGGCCTGGTGGTGCTCTCTCCGGTGCTCGCCGTCGTCGCCCTCCTCGTCCGGTGGCGCCTTGGACGACCTGTGCTCTTCCGTCAGGAACGCCTCGGCCTTCACGAACAACCGTTTCAACTCATCAAGTTCCGGACCATGATCGACGCACGCGGTCCCGACGGGACGCTGCTGCCCGACGCCGACCGCCTCACTCCGCTCGGGCGGCGACTGCGAGCCAGTAGCCTTGACGAACTGCCGGAGCTGTGGAACATCGTGCGAGGGGAAATGAGCCTCGTCGGGCCCCGTCCACTCCCCACAGGCTATCGTCATCGATACCGGCCCCCCGAGCGTGCGCGGCACCAGGTGCGGCCCGGGGTTACGGGCTGGGCGCAGGTGAGGGGCCGGAACACCGTGGACTGGGATGAGCGCTTGGCGATGGACGTCTGGTATGTACGCAACCGCACTCTATGGCTCGACCTCAGAATCCTGCTCCGCACCGTGGTCGCCGTGCTCACCCGCCGGGGCATCATGGCCGAAGGTGAGGCGACAATGCGTGTGCTGAGGCCGGAGGTCGCCGAATCGGCCGACGACCCTTGAGCAGGGAGCCTGCCGAGCGGTGATCCCTCCTTCCGCGACACATGTGGCAGCGAACGTTAGTGAGCAACGACATGGGAGCAAGATGACGCGCATCCTCATGCTCATCAAGGGGCTCGGCCCGGGGGGAGCGGAACAGCTGCTGGTCAACGCTGCCCCCTACCTCGACCGATCCCGCTTCTCATACGAGGTCGCCTATCTCCTCCCCTGGAAGGATGCCCATGTGGGAGATCTCGAGAAAGCAAACCTGCCGGTGCACTGCTTGAACGGTGGCCGGAGCCTTGGATGGATCGGACGACTGGAGTCGCTCCTGCGCCGACGGCGGATCGAACTGGTGCATGTCCACTCGCCCTACGCCGCGATTGGGGCCAGGCTCCTCCTGCTTGGTCGCCGCCGTCCATATCTGGTCTGCACAGAGCACAATGGGTGGGAGCGCTATCATCGGGCAACATACTGGGGCAACGCCCTTACGTACCCTCGCAACGATCACGTCTTCGCCGTCTCCCAGCAAGTGCATTCGTCCGTGCGTTACCCGCGTCCACTTCGATGGCTCAGGATGCCATCGGTTGAGACTCTCTATCACGGCCCCGATCCTGCGGTTGTGGCAACCTGGCGCTCAGACGGCCTCATTCGCCAAGAACTTGGCCTCCCTGCGGACGCCCCCGTCGTCGGAACCGTCGCCAACTTCAAGGCCCACAAGGGCTATCCGATTCTCTTGCGAGCCGCGGCGCGGGTTCGCCGGGAGCTGCCGGATGTTCGCTTCCTTCTCATCGGGCAGGGGCCACTCGAACTGGAGACTCGCCAACTGGCACACAAACTCGGTCTAGACAAGACGGCAATCTTCACCGGCTACCGTGAAGATGTGTCTCGTCTCGTTGCGACGATCGACGTCTTTGCTCTCGCCTCCTGGCATGAAGGGTTGTCCATCGCACTCATCGAGGCCATGGCACTCGGGAAGGCCCCCGTTGTCACCCGTGCTGGTGGCCTGCCCGAAGTAGTTCAGGATGGGACCTCTGGTCTCGTCGTGCCACCGGGTGACCCGTCCGCCCTGGCACGAGCAATCCTCTCGCTCCTCGGCGATCGCGAGCTTCGAGAACGCCTGCGCCGAGCGGCCAGCCGGCGGGCAGCCGACTTCGACATTCGCCACGCGGTCCGGCGGATAGAGGAAGTCTACGAACAGCTGCTCACATGAAAGCCCTCCAACAAGAGCTGAGCATCCGACCATTTAGGGACGGGGACGAACGTGCCGTCGTTGAACTTCTCAATGCCTCCCTGGGGGGTGGGCCAGCAGGAATCAGGCCACCCGAGTTCTTCCGCTGGAAACACCTCGCGAATCCGTTCGGTCGATCATTCATGCTCGTCGCCGAGGCGGATGGGCGAATCATCGGGCTTCGTGCGTTCATGCGGTGGCGCTTTCGCGCCGGGGAGCAGATGTTCACGGCAGTCCGGGCCGTCGATACCGCGACGCATCCAGACTTCCAGGGCATGGGGATCTTCACTCGCCTCACCCGTCAGGCGCTCGAGGAGCTGCGCGGGGAGATCGATTTTGTCTTCAACACACCGAACGAGAAAAGCCTGCCCGGATACCTGAAGATGGGGTGGCGTATCGTAGAGAGAGTGCGGCCCTGGGTCCGGGTCCGAAGGCCGGTGAAGGTGGCCCGAGGGTTCCGGTCGCTCCGGACTGTCGACGCCGACCGGGAAGGAACACCACCCCACCTGAGAGCTGCGCCCGCCAGCGATATCCTCCGCGACACCGAGTCTGTTTCCGCGCTGCTCCAGTCCGCTGACTCTACCGACGCCGGCCTTCAGACACCCCGCGACGTTGCCTACCTCCAGTGGCGGTACGCAGCTCCGCCCCTACTGGACTACCGCGCCATACATGTGGGAGACGGCGACTCGCTTCACGGCCTCGCCATCTTCAGGGCGCGCCCTCGGGGGATCCTGTGGGAAGCCACCATCGTTGAGCTCATCGTCCGACCAGCTGATAACCGAACCGCCAGCGGGTTGCTGCGGCGTGTGATTCACTCGGGCCTGGTGGACCACGTTACCTGCCTGTTCCCGGGGCGCTCAAACGCGGCCCGGGCGGCCCGAAGGCATGCCTTTCTTCCCGCGCCCGTAGGCGGAACTCTTGTCGTGAACCCATTGCGAGATGGCCTTAGCCCGGACCCCGGCAGGCCTGAGTCATGGGCCCTCTCGCTAGGGGACTTGGAGGTGTTCTAGCCGTGAACATAGAGGAAGCGAGAGCGCCCAGTCCCTCAGTTGTCGCCGGCACGGGCCTTGGCCTGACGGCGCTCTTCGTTTCGGGTGTCCTCATCGCGATGGCCACCACCACGTACGACGTCTGGGGGGGCGTGTTACTCGCCCCAATTCTTATTGGGGTCACGCTTCCCGCCCTCAGAAGGCAAGCCGCACGGGAGGGCGACCAGCGTCTCTTCTGGCTGCTGCTGCTCGCCCTGCTCCTCAAGCTCGCAGGGTCGATCCTGCGCCACTACGTGGCATTCGAGATCTACTCCGGGGGAGCTGACGCCAACCACTACCACCAAATGGGGCTGGACATCTCCGCTAGGTTTCGGTCGGGCGACTTCAATACCGGATTGCCCTCGCTGACTGGCACGCAGTTCATCGAGTTCCTCACCGGGATCGTCTACACGATCATCGGGCCCACGATCCTCGGCGGATTTCTCGTTTACTCGTGGCTCGGGTTTCTCGGCCTCTTTTTCTTCTACCGAGCTTTCACTTTGGCAGTTCCCGAAGGGCGGACGCGTAGCTACGCCCGGCTGGTGTTCTTCCTTCCCTCCCTACTGTTCTGGCCTTCCAGCATCGGCAAGGAGGCCTGGATCACCTTTACTCTGGGAATGGCTGCCCTCGGGGTTGCCCATGCGCTCTCCGGCCGGACATTCAAGGGCCTTTCCATGGCGGCCGCTGCATTGTGGCTAGTGGCGATAGTGCGCCCACACATCGCCGCCCTCATTGCTCTCGCCCTAGCCGCCGGCTACCTGATGCGGCGCCCACGTGCGGAGCTGGGGACCCTGGGTCCGATCGCGAAGGTGATCGGTCTCGTGGTAGTCGCGGTCATCGCGCTGGTCTTTGTGGGCAAGGCGAATACCTTCCTTAAGGAACGAGGGATCGACACACAGCAGGGTCTGACCACCGCCCTGTTCCAGACCAGCGCTCGCACGTCCCAAGGGGGATCCCAGTTCGTCCCATCGATCCTCGAGTCGCCTACGCGGATACCCAACGCCGTGGCCACAGTTCTGTTCCGACCCCTGATCTCCGAGGCGCACAACGCCCAGGCGCTCGCCGCCGGCGCTGAGGCAACGTTCCTGTTTCTCCTTTCACTGATTCGCATAAGGTCGATACTGGCGGCCCTGAGGAGCATGCGACGACAACCGTATGTTGCCTTCGCCGTAGCCAACACCGGTTTGATGATCCTGGCGCTATCGAGCATCGCGAACTTCGGGCTCCTCGCCCGGGAACGCGTCCAGCTCATCCCCCTCTATCTGGTGCTGCTCGCGATGCCCGCCCCTTCCACGGAAGATGCGAGACGTCCGGCTGTCGCCTGAGGGGACGGATCCTCTCCCCACACGCTTCGGGTTACCCCCGGCGCCTAGGCGGACCAACCGAACCAAGTGGGGTACGTGGCTAGATGCGCTCGGGCTCGCCCTACTGGCCGCGATCGTCCTGTGGACGTACGAAGCGAGTGCCACCCGAGGGCGGCCATGGCCCGTCATGGCCCTATTGCTGGGTTGCGCGTGCGCCTTAGCTGCTGCCCGGTTGATCGGTGATGTAGCCGGTCGCTGGCTGGTTCCGGCGGTCGTTCTGGTAATCGCGGCCGGGCTCGCGATCGGATCGGAGGATCTTCTTTCGAAGCGACCTCTGGGCGGCCCGTTCGGGTACGGGAATGCCACCGGGGCTTTCTTCGTCCAGGCGGCCGCTGCCGCGCTAATGCTTGCGGCGTCGTGCCGACGGAGCGTTCCTCGGGTCCTCGCTCTCGCGGTTGCCCTTGCAGCAGCTCTGGTCCCGTTCAGAATCGGTTCGGTCACGGCTGCACTCCTCATCATCATGGTGCCGGCGGGCCTCCTCGTGGCCAGATGGAACAGGGGAGGCCGGGCCGGAGTTGCCGCATGCGCGGTCTTGTTCCTTGCCGCACTCAGCCTCACGGTCTGGCTCGGCGCGACGTATCACGCGGGTGACCGCTCAGGGCCTGTGAGCCGTCTGGTCGACCAGACGCTGACCGAGCGGCGGGTAGTGCTTTGGAGTGAGGCGTTCGATATCATGCGGGATCACCCCTGGGCGGGAGTGGGACCAGGCCGGTTCAGGTTGGTGAGTCCGACTGCCCGTAAGGACGTGGACGCCGCTTGGGCGCACGATGAGTTCCTGCAGTACGGCGCCGAGACGGGCGCTCCTGGCTTCGTACTCTTGGTCCTGGCATTCCTATGGGCATATGCGAGACTGGGTGCGAGCGGCGGCGAATGGCCGAGGGCTCTGGCCACGTTATCTCTTACTGCGCTTGCCATCCACGCATCGGTGGACTACGTATTGCACTTCCCGATGATCCCCCTCACCAGCGCAGCACTGGTGGGGACCGGAGTAGCAACGGGCCGTGGAAGATGAGATGACAGTGGTGTCACCCTCTCCCATCATGCGTAGGGTCGCGAAGGCAACGGTCCTTCCGTTCGGGATCTGGCGTCGCCGTGGTCCGGGCGACCTCGTCATCTTGCTCTATCACCGTGTAGGAGCGGGAGGCCGGGAAATCGATCTGCCACTCGATCGATTCGAGCGTCAACTGGGGCACCTGGTCGAGCACGCGGAAGCTCCCACCCTGGACGAATGGATAACCGATCCCCGGCGTGGGGGGGTGGTCCTGACATTTGACGATGGGTACCGCGACTTTCACGAGCACGTCGTTCCCCTGCTCGTGCGGTACAACGTGCGCGCGCTCCTTTATCTAGCCACTGGACTGGTCGAAGGGGAATCGATGACCCCCCCATCCGAGGAAGCAGTCACTTGGGCCCAGCTGGCCGAGGCAGCATCGACGGGACTAGTGACCGTTGGGGCCCATACACACCACCACGCGGACCTGTCTCGCGCGACCGAACGACAGGCCGACGAGGAGATGCGACGGGCCAAGGAGCTGATTGAGGACAGGCTCGGGACGCCCTGTCGCCACTTCGCGTATCCGTGGGCTGTGGGGTCGACTGGAGCGGATCGTGCAGTGCGGCGTCTGTTCTCCACCGCGGCGCTGCACGCGTGGCGTACAAATCGTCGAGGGCGGACGGACCCGCATCGGCTCGGACGGGTTCCGGTGCTTCGGAATGACGGCCCCCTGTTCTTTGGGGCGAAAGCTCGGGGCATGCTAGATGGAGAAGGCCTGGCGTACAGGGTGGCTGGGCGGGGGCCATGGGGACGACCGTGAATAGAGCGACCGTCGTTGAGCACGCCCGACTGGAGGACAGTCGAGCGATCGCAGGACTGCATATCCAAGGCCTAAGAGATGGCTTCCTCTCCTCAATAGGGGCGCGCTTCCTGACGCGTCTCTATCGAGCGATGATCGCGTCGCCAGAGGCCATCGTTCTTGTTGCTCGCGAGGGGGCGATCACGGGTTTCGCAGCCGCTGCTGTCAATCCTGACCAGTTCTGGCGAGACTTCCTCCGTCGTCGCCTTCTCCAGGTTGCCCCATTCTTAGCGGTGCAGGCGTGGCGCCCCCGAGTCGCCAAGAGAATGCTGGAAGTTGCCCGGCATTTGAAGAGGGAGGAATCGCTCAGTCCTCAGCTCTTAGCCATCGTGGTGGGAACTCCTGCTCGACGGGCAGGCCTCGGGGGTCACCTCGTGAGTCGGTTAGAGGAAGAGCTTCGGCGACGAAATGCGCAGCAATTGACTGTCTCGGTCCGAGATAAGAACCAAGCAGCGCGCCGCTTCTTCGAACGCCTCGGGTTTCATCCACTGGGGCGCCTCGATGTTCATGAGGGGCAACCTTCGCTTCGCTACGTGCGAGTACTCTGACGAGAGGACATGCATGGATATTCTGGTCACCGGTGGAGCAGGCTTCATCGGATCCAACTGGTTCGGTGCCTCTCGGCCTCCGGCGAAAATAGCTAGCCCGGGTCGGCTGTATGGCGTAGACGGACTACGCTCCGCGCTTGATGAGGACCGCAGAGCGTCTCCATAGAGTGTGAAGGCCCCATCCGCGAAAGTATCGACGGAACGGGGTCGGCCTTGGGAGGAGGACCATCGTGAACCTGGGTCCCACCGAACTGATCATCATCCTGGCCATTGTGCTCCTGCTGTTCGGAAGCAGGAAGTTGCCGGACCTCGCCCGATCCCTCGGGAAATCAAGCAAGGAGTTCAAGAGAGGGATGGGGGAAGGGGCGAGCGAAGATCAGGACAACAGCAAAGTTCAGTCATAAGACTCACCGCAGGCATTTTCGATCCTAGAGGGCAAGAATGTTCAACGTCGGTCCGACGGAGCTCATGGTCATCCTGGTTCTGGCGCTCATCGTCTTCGGGCCGAAGAAGCTGCCCGAGATGGGAAAGTCGCTAGGGAAGGGGCTCCAAGAGTTCCGGAAGGCCCAATCCGACATCAGGCGGGAGATCCGAGAGGGCATGAGCGAGATGCCGACCCGAGAGCCGGCGTCACCGCCAGCAGACGCCGAGGCGACCGGCACGCCTGAGTCGGACGGCCATAGCACCTCTGAGCAGTCCGGTTAAGCTGCTCATCTCCTACGGTTACCAGAACGGCGGGATGTCCACCCAACCCTTAGCGGGTGTGTACTGCTTGGCCCACGCATCATCTTGGGACTGAATCCGGATCACCGTTCCCGCGGGGGGGTTGATGATGGTGATATCCGACGGTCGCATATCCGCCCCAGCAGCGCCGACCCTGGCGTGAACGAAGTCGATGTGCGGTGACCTGTTTGCATTCTCAGTTCCATCAAGCAATACAGCGGCGGTCGAATAACCTTTGAACTCGTCGTCCAAGTAGAGAACCGGCTGCGAGCTGGCCGAACCGAAGCGAGATATGCTCAGTGCATGGGCGGATCTTGATCGACCCCCATCCATCACAATCCGTACGAACCTGAGCTTGAACTTAGGTCCACAACGGTCTTTGCTCAGGGCACGGTCGTGCAATGCGAACCGCCCATTGTCCGCCAAGCGCGTGTCCCGGTAGAGGTAACAGTTGTGGTAAGCCCCGGCGGTTATCCCGGCGCTGAGATTCCGGTAGCCCACGAAGTTCGAAATCACGTGATCCTTGGAACTGTTCTGCCAGACGAAGATCCCATGTCTGTTGTTGTGGGCGACGTTACCCGTGCCGAACCCCCACACCCCAGCGGGGTTGGACTCGGGCCATTCGAACCCCGAAGCCTGAGACCTGTCCCACATGCCGAAAGCCACACTGTTCTTGATCACGTTTCCGGTACCGCTTCCCAGCTGAAAGCCGCCATAGCGCGTGATCTTCGCGGGAATGGCGTAAGCCACCAAGTTATGGTCCCACAGAGAGTGGTTCGTCTCGGTGTCCACGTCCCACGTAAACGCACCCGCGGTCTCTCCATCGCCATCCTGCCGCTTCGCCGTCCAGTTGTAGACGATGTCGTCGCGCAGGGTTATCCCATCGCTCTCATGTGCATTGAAGCCGTTGTTACCTGAGTCCCGGACGACGATGCCCGAGTAAATCTGCCCGCTGAGGTTCGTCCCATTGATGTGACAGTGGAACGGGTAGCGACCCAGAACACCCTCAGCCCTCCCGTTCAGAGGATTGATCTTTCGAGGCCCCATGTAGCGGATCGCGACATTCTTGATCGTATGTTTCACGGGCACAGTATTGTGGATGAACACGTGGGAGCGGTGAGAGAAGTCCTGGCCCTCGATCCGCACGTTGCGGGTCAAGTTGGCAATTTCGACCCGCTCGCCATCCGGCCCGAGGGGATGAGCCTTGGACAGTCCGGTCGACAGCCTCACCCTAGCGCCAGATATTCCGCTGATGGTGCTGACCTCGGGCGTATAGTCTCCCCGAGCGGTGGGGGCGATTAGCACTTCATCCCCGACTCGCCAGCCCCTTGGGCCAAATTTCAGCAGGACCGAAGTGGCTCCGACCCTGAGTCCCCCCGTCGTACGCAGCCAAGCCGTGCGATTCGCACCCAATAGGTCCAGCTTACCCGCGCCCATCACCCACAATCCCACATCCGAGTCGAGAGGATTCGTCCCGCCACCAACGAACCTTCTCTCGAGGACGTCGACGAAGATCAGCCGATGGACGCGAGTCGGACCGTCAGGTCGCATAACAAGCTGACCGCGAACTACGACGTTTCCGGTGCTTCGAAGGGTCCTGCTGGCGGAGGACTGGAACCTGAGGACGCCGTTCGACTTGATAACGACGCCGGCTACTGTGGCATTCCGGTCGAGAATGACCGTCTTGCCCGAGATCACAACGACGTCTCGCCGACCTGGAACATGGCCACCCCACGTCTTTGGGTCAGACCACCTGTTCGTGCGGACGGGAGCGTCCTGGGCCTTCAGGAGGGTTTCCTGGGCCGTAAACGAGCCCTGACCGACAGCCAGCGCATAGAGACCTCCAGCGACGGCCAGACGAAGGAGCTTCCCAGGGCGGAGACGTGACTGGTCGAAGGAGGCTTGCTGTTTCATCGCTATGAAGGCCCCGGAAGGGGAGACGGTAGTCTTACTTCAATCCGGTCCATCCACTTGATTATCGGGGGCGGGATGGTGAATGTTGAGCGCGCGTTACCTCTTCCTGCTAGTGGAATTGCGACAAATGAACTACGAGGTCAGAGGGTGAAGAACCTCTGTCGCAAGAAGAACTCAGGATCCTTGGCTGGCGTTCGACCCATAGAATCGGGCTCGATGCCATGTGCCGCTAGCAAGTCGAACGCGGGAGGGCCGACGCGACGGTCCAAGGACCCCATCGAGGACCGACTCGGCTTCGCCTACGCCTTTGCGGTAGCCTCGCCGGGGGCCGCTTGTGCGGCCAGACAACTGCTCGCCAGCGCCGCACTCGATGCTTGGCGCACAAACAGGCGGGGACAGATTGACCCTCACCGGCTGGGCAGGACTCCAATCCTGCAGAGTGACGTGAGCTTGTTCTTCCGGGCCAAGATGCTCGGATGGCTAGACGCTGAGGCCGTCGCGGACCGGGCGTTCCGCCGAGGGTCGTGGAGGGAAACGTGACCTCCATCCGCGTGGCCCACGTCACGACGGTCGACTTGAGCCTCCGGTTCCTTCTCCTCCGGCAGCTCTGCAAGCTGCGGGAAGAGGGGTTTGAGGTGACTGGGATCAGCGCCCCGGGGCCGTGGGCCACAGACCTCGAGGCGAATGGGATCCGGCACATCCCGTGGACCAATGCCACACGTTCGTGGAATCTTCGGGCCGATGCTCGAGCCTTCGCTGAGCTCCTGCGGATCCTCCAGCGGGAACACTTTCATCTCGTCCACACGCACAATCCGAAGCCTGGGGTCATGGGCCGGATTGCAGCAAGGGTTGCCGGGGTGCCGTGCGTCGTGAACACGGTCCACGGGCTGTTCGTGACTCCTGAGGACCGCGCCTTGAAGCGCTTGCCGGTATTGGCCCTTGAGCGGCTGGCCGCTCGGTTCTCCGACCTGGAGCTCTACCAAAGCGAGGAGGACCTCCGGTGGGCGCGGCGGATCGGCCTGGTCTCCCTCGAGAAGAGCGTCCTCCTAGGGAACGGCGTAGACCTCTCACATTTCGACCCCTCGTCCGTTCCCTCTTCCCGGCTGGCGGATCTCCGCCAGGAGCTCGGCATCCCCGCGGGCGCTCCGGTGGTGGGAACGATGGGTCGGCTGGTCGCCGAGAAGGGATATCGAGAGCTGTTCGGCGCGGCACGGGCTGTAAGAGCCTCCATTCCGGACGTGCGATTCTTGGTGCTCGGGGATACGGACCCCGAGAAGGCCGATACCCTCTCCCGCACGGAGGTCGAACGTTCCGGCGACCACGTCGTTCTCGCCGGGTGGCGAGGCGACGTCCGGGACTTGCTGGCCCTGATGGACGTCTTCGTCCTGGCCTCCTGGCGCGAGGGGCTGCCCCGTTCGGCCGTCGAGGCCGCGGCAATGGCCAGGCCACTGGTCCTGACTGACATCCGCGGGTGCCGGGAGGTGGCCAGGAACGAGCGAGAAGGCATCCTGGTGCCCCCCCGGAGCCCGGAAAGCCTGGCCGATGCTATCCTCCGGCTCCTCCGTGGCCCCGAACTGCGGACGCGGCTTGGGACAGCAGCACGGGCCAGGGCCCTTCAGCGGTTCGACGAGCGTCGGGTCGCCGACACCGTTGCCGCCACGTACCGAGCCCTGCTGGCCCGGAAGGCGGTCATGGCGGCCCCGGATGAGCCGATCCATCTGCGGCCCGTTACCCACAGGGCTTCGGATCCCTCCTAAAGCCGAGCTCCTGTCGATCGCCGCCGCTCCAGGGGCCAGAGCCCGAGGGATAGGTACGATGCTCGCGGAGGGCATCGGGCGCGGCCTCGCCCAGCGGGGAGTGATCGCGTTCAAGGTCGTCGTGGGCGTCCCAACGAGGCATCCAAATCGCCTCTTTGGCCGGTTGGGGATACGAGCGCAGCGCCCAGATCACCGTTCACGACCAGGTCCCAGCAACGTGTGGGTCAAGCGAACCCGGGCCGTCCGAGGTCGGATGAACAAGCTGTGAGCGGATAATCGTCTCTCCCCAAACAATGGTGCTGGTGGCCCAAGTTGAAGACGAGGTCATCGGGTTCATCGCCTGTGCCGTCAGCTCGGCGGCGTTTTGGCGGGCTCGGTTTCCGCCTCGTGATGCTTGCGGAAGAGGCTCGGCGGTGCCCTTGGCCTGGAGGTTGCGGTTCGCGTCGACAACCGGTGGGCTCGCCGCTTCTTCGAGCACCTCGGGTTCCACCCGTTGGGGGGTCTCTCGATACATGAGCGACACCCCTCCCTCAGATACAAGAAGGCGCTTTAGCGCCCACATCGCAAGGTCGAGAGAAGACCACCGGAGTACGTAACTCGCTCTAGATCAGTTACAGCACCAGTCGGATGGGCAGCGGAGATCCGGCCGTGTACTTTGGCCAAAAGGACGGCGTAGAGGCCTATGGACGTACTCGTAACGGGCGGAGCTGGTTTCATCGGCTCCAATCTTGTCGATTCGCTGGCGGCTTCCGGTCAGGACGTACGAGTCTTCGACGAGCTCTCCACGGGGTCGCTGGATACCCTGCGCGATCTAGGTGGGTTCGGTGAAGTCATCACTGGAGACGTTCGAGACCTCGATTCGGTTCGACGAGCCGTGGATGGGGTGGAGGTCGTCTACCACCTGGCAGCGCTTCCCTCCGTCGCCCGATCGGTAGCCGATCCCCTCACGACGCACGCGGTGAACGTCGATGGGACCCTCAATGTCCTTGTGGCTTCACGTGATGCTGGGGTTCGCCGCGTTGTATATGCGTCGTCCTCGTCCATATACGGGAACAGTCTCGCGCTCCCCAAACTCGAGGAGATGCCGCCATCACCACTGTCGCCCTACGCAGCGTCCAAGTTATCGGGCGAGGCATACTGTCGAGTCTTCGCTCGTATGTACAACCTCGAGACGGTATCGCTCCGGTTCTTCAACGTGTTCGGCCCGAGGCAGGATCCCGCTTCCGAGTACGCCGCGGTCATCCCTCGGTTCATCGACCGGATGCTTATGGGCACGCCTCCGGAAATCTTCGGAGACGGCAAGCAGAGCAGGGACTTCACCTACGTAGACAACGCGGTTCACGCCCTGCGGCTGGCTGCACTGGCCGGGCCCGATGCAGTTGGGGAGTCCCTGAACGTCGGGTGCGGCGAGCAAACTACCCTGCTCCAGCTGGTGGAAATGATAAACGACGTTCTCGGCACATCCATCCGCCCGCTTTTCTTGTCCCTCCGGGCGGGAGACGTGCGGCACTCACTTGCCGACATCTCAAAGGCCCACCGGTTGATCGGTTACCGGCCCAAGGTCTCCGTGAGTGGAGGCCTAGCCAAGACGATCTCATGGTTCGCACATCGGAGTCCCATATCCGAGACGGCCTCTTAGGACGGAACTCAACGGTATTGGCAAAGACGGTCAGCAGAGATAAAGGAGTGAATCTCATGTCCATAGTCCCCCCGATAGCGATGTCCGATCCACCGGCCATCCTGGGAGGACCCCCAGCCTTCCCTGAGGGGCTGCAGTTCCTGCGGCCCTCCGTCCCCCCCAAAGAACGGGTCCTCAGGGACGTGGAGACCATCCTCTCCTCAGGAAACCTTACCAACGGGCCCTTCGTCCGGAGGCTGGAAGAGCGAGCCGCCGAGTACCTCGGCGTACGCCATTGTGTAGCGGTGAGCTCATGCACGGCCGGTCTCATGCTGGTCATTCGGGCAGCCGGGCTATCGGGGGACGCCCTCTTGCCGTCCTTTACCTTCGCCGCCACCGCCCACGCCGCCGCTTGGAACCAGCTGCGGCCCGTATTTGCCGACGTGGATCCGAAGACCCTGACGCTCTCACCGGACGCGTCGGCTCGGACGATGGGCGTGCGGACCTCTCTGATTCTGGCGACCCATACGTTCGGCACGCCCTGCGCGGTGGAAGAACTCTCCGCCCTCGCCGGGAACAGCGGGATCAAGCTCGTCTTCGATGCGGCCCATGCGTTCGGCTCACGACACGCTGGGGCGCCGGTGGGCGGCTTCGGTGACGCCGAGGTCTTCAGCTTGTCTCCGACGAAGGTCCTGGTCGCTTCGGAAGGAGGCATCATCGCCACGAATGACGATCTCCTGGCCGGGCGCTGTCGCATTGGCCGGGACTATGCAAATCCGGGGGACTATGAC
>Ga0137372_10003803_pt1 | contig 14659 bp, 16 predicted proteins | sample SagtaG_6_FD_104911 | JGI IMG/M metagenome (GOLD analysis project Ga0137372, IMG submission 104911) | Vadose zone soil microbial communities from Sagehorn Ranch, Mendocino, California, USA - Sage1_R_60_16 metaG | ecosystem: Environmental > Terrestrial > Soil > Vadose zone | place: USA...
CCGAGGAATACGGACGGAAAGTCGATGGTATCGGTAAGGCAAACCATGACACGTGCTTCCATGGATAGGCCGAGGCCGGTAAGGGCGTTGGCGCTGCGATTCACGCGCTCAGCAAGCTCAGCGAAACTGTAGCGGCCATGCTCGTCGATGTAGGCGATCTTGTCCGGGCGCGCGGCGAGATTGCGCTCGATCAAATCGACGGCAGCATTGTAGTTCTGAAGCGTGCCTGTCCGTGCGATCGAGGGGGCTTCGTTGGCGACCATATTTATTCCTCCCTATGCGGCCCGCAATCATGCCTGACAAAGTGAATGGGATGCGCTGACCATGCACTCTTTACTATAGAATGAGAGTTCCCATCAAGCGCGTGTCGTATACATCGCCGTTCGCCCTTCTATGAACTCAGTGGAAGCATAAAACTGTTTTTCAATCACTGTGGGTTTGATTCCCCGTAGCTTGCTGCGAAAATCGCTATTCCCAGACCTCTTAGAGTCCGTCATTCCCGAATGCTTCTATCGGGAATCCAGGCGAAACCGGAACTGGACCCCCGATTAAGACATTCGGGGGTGACGCCTTTGGGGATAAACTCTCATCGCTATGTTCTGATGCCCTGTCAGCTTTCCTGCGGGGGTAGCTCAATTGGCCTTTCCAAAGGTCATCAGGAAATGCTAAGAGGCAGACAGCGCATTCGAATCTGTTGATGGCGTGTTTTTAATAGCTCGAGGAGGTTTCCAAGATGGCAAACGAAGCTCAGGCAAATCAAAAAGCGAACGTTGAGGGAGACAATAAAATCACGGTGATGAACCCCGTGGGTTATCCTCCCAAGATCACCCCGAAACCGATGGCGCCGCGGCTGGAAAGCCTGGATGGCAAGACGCTCTATCTGGTGGACCCGCGGTTTGACGATTCGGGTCTGTTTCTGCGCCAGGTGCAAGGCTGGTTTGCCGACCACATGCCCTCGGTGACGACGAAATTCGTCGAAATGTCGAGCGTCTACACCAAGGACGATCCCAAGACTTGGGAAATGATCCAAGCCAACGGGGACGGCGCCATCATCGGTGTCGGCCATTGAAGTACTTGTGCGCCGGCGGTCGCCGTGCACGCAATTACGATGGATAGCACGTACGGTGTGCCCACCGTCGCTATCCATACGAACGCCTTCGGGGTAGTGGTGCAATCTGTGACCCAAATCCACGTCATGCCGCAGGCACGCTACACTTTCGTGCCCCAGCCGGTGATGGGCAACACCGCCGAGCAGCTGCGAGACTATGTCGACGGCAAGAGCCCGATCAGCGGCCGGCCGGTCATGCAAGAGGTTATTGAAGGACTCACACGCCCCGCGGAAGGAGATCGCGTTAAGGAAATTAAATTCGAGCGCTCGACGCCGAGACTGGTCGAGGCCGATGCTGAAGAAAATCTACACCGCCTGTTCCTGGACAACGATTGGACCGACAAACTGCCGATTATTTTGCCGACAGAAGAGAAGGTGGCGGAAATGCTGGCCCACACGACCCGGAAACCGGACGAAGTCGCGGGGCACTTGCGCTCGAACCAATTTCGCCAACACTGGGAGTTTACGGTTGAGAAAGTAGCGGTAAACGCAGTTATGGCTGGCGCGCGGCCAGAGTATTTTCCGGTGATTCTTGCCTTGGCTTCGAGCGGCGTCAGCGCGCGCGGCAGCACTACCAGCTCGATGGCCGCCATGGTCGTAGTCAATGGTCCGATCCGCCACGAGATCGGTATGAATGCCGGGACCGGAGCCATGGCTCCTTACAATCACGCCAACGCAACCATCGGGCGCACCTACGGTCTGTTGTCGCAGAACCTCCAGGGTGGCTCGCTCCCCGGGGACTCCTACATGGGCTCTCAGGGTAATAATTATGCTTACAACAGCATAACCTTTGCCGAGAACGAAGAGCGCAGCCCCTGGGAACCATTTCATGTACAGCACGGCTTCAAACCCGCAGATAGCACGGTCAGTATCTTTACCGGATGCCGCTCCACGGCCTTCACGCTGGGGGTGCGCGAGCAATATTGGCGCGAACATGTGCGCAGCATGCTGCGCGGCATGGACGCGCACAGCGCGCCGACGTTTGTGCTCGATCCCATCGCCGCCAGGCAATTTATCGACAGAGGTGGATTCGACACCAAGGAGAAGCTTATCCAGTGGGTCTACGAAAACGCCCGTATGCCCGCCGGTGAATACTGGGACTATCAGCTCATCCAGAATTATATTTATCCCAGAGCCACTTTCGGTGAAGAGCCCTACGCGTCGAAACTCAAGGCCGCTCCTGATGAGTTGATTCGCATGTTCAAGCCCGACGAAATTCACGCGGTCGTGGTCGGCGGCGAAACCAATGGCTACTGGCGCATCATCGGGTGCAACTATCAGAAGACCGTGTCTGTGGATGAGTGGAGATAAGGGCCAGAGATAACATCCGTTCAAAACGTTCAAGCCGTTCAACCGCTGCGCTCCGTTCAATCCCCTACCTCTTTCCTCCCCCGCGTCGCGGGGGAGGATGAAAGAGGGGGCTTGATCGATTTGAACGGCTTGAACGATTTGAACCTTCAGCGAGAGCGAACTAGACATGGCAGACTACGACGTAGTAATCATTGGCTCGGGGCTCGGTGGCTTGACTGCCGGGCTGTTCGCCGCGCGCCATGGCCTTTCCACGTTGGTTTTGGAAGCCAATATCCCTGGCGGACATCTGATCAGCATTGAGAAGATTGAAGACTTCCCGGGCTTCCCTAAGGGAATAGCCGGCTATGATCTCTGCCCAACTGTGCAGCGCCAGGCGGGGGAACAGGGAGCGGAATTCCAGCGCGTCGAGGTCCAGAGCATAGAAGCGCATAATCGATTGTGGTCCGTCATCACTTCAGAGGAACGTCATCAGGCCAAGAGCGTGATTGTCGCCACGGGATCGACTCTTAAAGAGCTCGGCGTTCCCGGCGCAGTGAGGCTAATGGGGCGGGGAGTGAGTCACTGCGCAAGCTGTGACGGGCCGCTCTATGGCGGTCAGACCGTGGGAGTTGTCGGAGGAGGCGACTCGGCGCTGCAGGAGGCTCTGACCCTGGCTAACTATGCCGATCGGGTCATTATCTTTCACCGCGGAACGGATTTCAGCGGTCAGCAAACTTTTCAGCAGCGGGTATTGAGCCACTCCAAAATCGACGCGCGCCGAGAGACAACTGTCGAAGAAATTCTAGGGGATAACGGAGTCACCGGAGTGCGCGCACTGAACGTGGCGACGGGAGAAGAATCGCAAATCGATTTGAAAGGAGTTTTCATTTATGTAGGGCTGGAGCCGAACACCGCGTTTCTTAGAGACATCATACAGTTAAGCGCTACCGGCCACGTGCCGACGGATGTTTGGATGAGAACTGAGCTGCCGGGGTTGTACGCCGTTGGCGATATCCGACAAGACTCCCCGGCCCAGGCGATTACTTCAGCCGGCGAGGGCGCCGTGGCTGCCATAGCGGCGCATCGGTACATTAAAGAGAGCTTTGCCTAGGATTCAGACCGATTACTATCGAGACAAGAGGCCGTATGGGGCAATCCGAGATAAGTGCGGCGCGTACTTTGCTTTTTCTATCGTTTCTTGTATGGATTTTCGGTTTCACTCCTGTCCTTTACGCACAATCGAATTTTTATCAGGGAAAGAGCATCAGAGTTGTTAGGGGCGGGCAGGCCGGCGACCTTTATGATCTTTGGGCGCGGCTGATCGCCAGCCATCTAGGAAAACACATCCCAGGTAACCCCAGCATCGTGGTACAAAATATGCCGGGGGCGGGCTCGGTGATCGCGGCAAATTATGTTTAGGGCCTCGCCGAGCCGGACGGATTGACGATCGGCTCGATCAATCCGGCAATCTACATGGACCAGCTCGTCGCGCGAAAGGAAGTTCAGTTCGACTGGGCGAAATTTGTCTGGATTGGGACACCAGAGCAAACCGATTTCTTGCTTTTTATACGCAGCGACAATTCGAACAAAAACGTTGACGACCTGCGTAAAGCGGCAGAGCCACCGAAATGCGGTTCCACAGGGACGGGTTCACCTCAATACCATATACCTAGGCTCTTGGAAGGCACGCTGACGGTGAAATTTAATCTCATCACCGGCTACCAAGGCGCGCCGGACATTGACCTTGCGCTGGAGCGGGGAGAGATTCACTGTCGCACAATCACTATTGCGGCCTACTCGGGCCGCGAGCCTTTTCTCACCTGGGGGAAAAACGGTTTTTTGCGTCCCCTCGTTCAAACGGGGCGGAAACGCGACCCGTCGTTGCCCAATGTTCCCACGTTCTATGAGCTGATGGATCGTTACAACACTCCCGAAGCCGGTCGCCGTCTGGCCACGGTGGTTTTGGCGCCGAGTGAATTCGGCCGGCCGATGGTCACGACTCCAGGAGTGCCGGCGGAGCGCGTCAAGATCTTGCGCGAGGCTTGGAATAAGACGCTCAAAGACCCGGAGCTTTTAGCTGAGGCAAAAAAACGAGACTGGCTCGTGGGTCCCGTGGCTGGTGAAGAGCTTGCGGCGCTGGCGAAAGATGTCGTTGCGCAGCCTCCTGAAGTTATTCAAAGGCTGAAAAAACTTTTGGGAGAATAGAGCGTTGCAACACTGGAGTATTGGAGTGTTGGAGTGATGGAATCATGGACTTTCAAAATTCCCAAAACTCCAGTACTCCATTACTCCATACCCCAATTCGAGACTGCCAAAACGTAAGGAGGGATTATGGCGGCAAGATATCGTGCGGATCACATAGGGAGTCTCCTGCGGCCAACGGAACTTCTTCAAGCGCGCAGCGCCGGCAGCAGCGGCCAGCAGCTCCGCGCACTGGAAGATAAACACATTCTAGGAATCCTCCGGCGCCAACAAGATCTTGACTTCAAAATTTTTACCGACGGTGAGCTGCGCCGCCTCAACTTCATGAGCGACTTCAACGACGCGGTGGAGGGAATCGACCAGAGCGATAACCTGCTCCGCTCATGGCAGACCGGCGCTGCCGGCTCCTCGACTCAGGTCTCGCGGGTTCCGGGAATTGTAGTGGGCAAAATCAAGCAGACCCGCCGTTTGACTCAACATGAGCTCGCTTACATGAAGCAGCATAGCCCCGGTGACATCAAAATCACTTTGCCCACCGCCAATCAGTTTCCCGCGATCTACTACAAGAAGGGTATTAGTGATCGAGCGTATCCTACCTATTCAGCATTTCTGTGGGACATCGTGCCGATCATCAAGGCAGAAATTCAGGCGCTGGTAAACGAAGGAGTGCGCTACGTGCAGATCGATGCACCGCGCTACAGCTACTACATCGATCCGAAATGGCGGGACTACATCAAGAACGATATGGGGCTGGACCCTGACGCGGCGCTTGACGAGGCGATTAGCATTGATAACGCTTGTCTTGAAGGTGCCAAACGCGACGGTGTCATCTTGGCGATTCATCTTTGCCGCGGCAACAATCGCAGCCAGTGGTACGCCCAGGGCGGCTACGACGCCATCGCGGAAAAGCTCTTCGGGCAGCTCCACGTCGATGCCTTTCTACTCGAGTATGAATCCGAGCGGGCCGGCAGCTTCGAGCCTCTACGCTTCGTGCCGCGCGACAAGACGGTCGTGCTCGGGCTCGTAAGCAGCAAACTTCCCGAGCTCGAGTCGCAAGACCAGCTCAAGAGGCGCATCGACGATGCGAGCAAGTACATACCACTAGAAAATTTGGCTATTAGTCCGCAGTGCGGCTTTGCTTCCACCATGGAAGGGAATCTGCTTACTGAAGACGAACAATGGCGCAAGCTCAAGCTAGTTGTCGATACTGCAACGCAGGTGTGGGGGCAGGCGTAACCCTAGCCGGGCGGCGGCGATAGTGGTGCGCTCTTCCCTCAACGCCGTCGAGGAGCACGGAACAGGCAAAAACGCGAAACGATTTTACGGCTGGCAATGCTATGACAACGCGTCTAGTTGCTTTTCTGCTTTTCTCTATGACCATCGTCGGTCTAGCGCAGCATCGATGTTATGGCGCCGATTCGCCGGGGTTGCGCAAGGTCCGCATGGCCTTTACCTCCCTCTCAGCGGTCATGATGCCTCCCTGGTTGGCGCGAGAAGCCGGGATCTTCAACAAACATGGTTTAGAAGTAGAAGTGATCGCCACACCCACCGGCGTCGAGGGAATGAACGCCTTGATTGCGGGCGAAGTGCAGTTCCTGCAGATATCCGGCGGCACGACTGCCAGCGCGGCGTTGGGCAGCGAAGACGTAATGATCCTAAGCACCACGCTCGATACACTCGTCCAGAATTTGATGGCCCGCCAGGAAATTGAGAAAGCGGAACAATTGCGGGGTAAAACCTTGGGCATCACGCGCTTCGGAACTTCCATCGACGTGGGCGCGCGCATTGCTTTGCGTCATTTCGGACTTGTGCCCGAAAAAGATGTCGCCATCGTGCAGGTCGGCGGCATGGAGTCTATGGTCCCTGCCCTGCAATCCAATCGCATCCAGGCGGGTATTCTTTCCTATCCAGCCATCACCCAGGCAAAGAAATTGGGGCACCACGTGCTGCTCGACGTGGCCTCGTTGGGGATGCCGTATGCGTTCACGGGTATGACGACGCGCGGTCGAATTGTTCGAGAGGATCCGGACCTCGTGCGCCGCTACATGATGGCGCAGGTGGAAGCGATCGCCCGCGCGAAACGTGATAAGAACCTCGCCATGGCGGTCATGGGCAAATATTTGCGCACGACCAATCCTGCATCGCTCTCCGATGCCTACGAAATTGACGTGCAGAAATACATGCTCAAAGTGCCTCTCCCTACCGTCGAGGCGGTGAAGTCTGTACTCGAAGATCTCGCTACGAGGAATCCCAAGGCGAAAGACGCGGACCCACGCAGGTTCTTCGAGGACTCCTTCATACGCCAGATGCAGTTCAGCGGCTTTATCGACGCGCTTTACCGATAACGCGCAAGAGCGGTGAAGGTGGGCATAGTCGCTGGTAGGTTTATTTCCTAAGACGACAGGGAGGGGCGTGAGATGGGGCACTTGCCTTCGCTAAAACAACTGCCTGCCACTTTCCCGGGGATCAACACATCACTCCTCTTGGCTAATTCCACCGCCGACACCTGCTCGATCTCTTTGTGGTGGGTATGTTACACTAATTCTATGGGAAATCAGACATACCAGAAACGCCAGAAAGAGTTAGCACGCCAGCAGAAGCAGAGGGACAAGGCTGCGCGGCGGGAGCAGCGTAAGGCAGAGAAGAAAAAAGGCGGGCCGCCCCTTGAGGGCGAAGATTCGGTCGCCGGAGAGATCCGCCCTAGATCGCAGGCGCAAGGCTGCTGATCCTCGGCTACCCCCCCACAGCCTCTGTGAGAAAATCAAAACCCTCCCAACGGGGATTGAACCCACCGGCTGCAGAAGCCTATGGGGCTATGGCTGCAGGATTTTGCGCCGCGAGCCGTTTCGGCGAGTGAGTCAATCGAACGCGTGATCATTTGTGCCTTCAATCCGTTCCACCTCATTTAAAATGACAAAGCGCAATCAATTCCCCTTCTCTAATCTTTTTTCTTTTTCTGTCCGAAGCCGGTGGTTGGCTTGCTTAATCCAGTAATCAGATTCTTTGTGTGCCTCCGGATCATTGTATCCAAGAAAATACTGATTTCGATCTCTGCCGTTTTCCCCGATGTCTTCTGTGTTTATTAAATCTTCTACAACGGCTAAATCATTTGACTCCTGCTCGATGCCTCGCACTTGTGTTCGTACAGCTGTGCTCTCTCCGACAGGTTCGACAAGGGCCCAGCAGATTATGGGCCGATTAGAAATCTCTATTTGCCTGTTTTCTAATTCTTGGCAATGAACCGCTTTCCAACCTCCCTGTGCCGGAATGATTTGAAGAATTTTCCAACGTTTATGTTCGCTCATAGATCCTCTTCTGGCGTTGAGCAGCCCCGCTTCTGTCCTTTTTCAACAATAAAGTGATTTCTTCGGGAGTCCACACTGGTTAGCCATTCCTACTTCCATCGCCTGCGGCGGACGACGCCGACGTCACCATGCCTGTAAGAATTAAGACGTGATCCATAACGCCCCGGTGTAGCAGCACCAGGTAATAGAAAAACAGCGCGTTTATCGTTTCCTCTTCGGCCTAGATTGTATTTGCTTTAGAGTCCCTCAACGACTAAAGTAATGATTATGAACATTAGCAAAAGATACACAATCAAAGAATCCTATCGTAACAAGGCCTACGTCGGGGTAGTTAATTTGGACGCTAGGACAAACTCATGGGCATGGAAAGGTCATGTAGACTTTAATGAGGGCCTTCATTCGATGTTCACTAATCGTACTTTCACAACCGCGTTGCAGGCTGAAGACCACATGCGTCAATTCGCGCATCAGTGCATTGACAATAGGCTGGATGCAACACAACCGCACGGTTTCTAGATTCCCAGATCGTGATTTCCGCAAGCTTCGATTAGAAAGAACGTTTTTTGTCCCTCACGCCGTTACATTGCCAAGTTGCCTTGCATCACCTCGGTCTCGGCCATCGTAGGGCACTATATTGCCTTCGTTCCTCCAAGCAACGCCTACCTTAGGTTTGTCCATCGGAGCCTTTTGCTTCTCACGATGCGCTCACTCGCCAGGAGTTGCTGTCCAATATTGAACAATCCTGAAAAGAATTATTATCAAGCACTGCAGGCAGGTACCCCAAATTAAACTCTCGGCTTGCGGGCAACCGCTAACTAACTCTTGTCCTGAACGGCCGAGACCTAATCCTAGAATCATTCGTTTAGCACAACCGAACATTTCATGGCATACTGCGTTTCATGTTTTTATCACATCAAACAATTGAGAAGTACATTGACCAAGGCAAAATCATTATTGAGCCTGATTTTGATAAGAAGAACATACGCCCCGTCGGTATTCGTATCCATCTAGCCAAAAATCTGCTTCTGCCCGAACCTAATCAGATTGTAAGTCTAACGGTGGCGCAGGATCTCAAATATAAGGAAATAGATCTGACTAAAGAGGATTTTTTATTGGAACCAGGGCAATTTGTGCTTGGAGCAAGTTATGAAGCGATACAAACCCCTCCAAACGTATTGGCCATTTTAGATGGGAGAAGCACGGTAGCTCGTCTCGGTCTTACGACGCATATAACCGCTTCAGTGATTGACGGAACATTCGAGACGCCACACGTCGCAGTGTTAGAAATAAAGAATGTCGGAAACTTTAGAATCAGATTAAATTTCAAGGATCCAATAGCCATGATGCTTTTTGCCGAATTAAAAGATCCAGTAACGCAAAAAATACAGACCCAGTACGGCGGTGGTCAAAGCAAAGTAACTCCTCCCAATTTACGGTTTAGAACCGGCCATGATCAATAAGCAGCTGGTAGAAGAATTCAATCTCGGCGGGTTTGATTCCCCGCAGCTTGCTGCGTAAAGGCGCTTGTTAGGTCCGTCAGAGTCCGTCATTCCCGCGTGTTTTTAGCGGGAATCCAGGCGAAACTCGGACTGGACCCCCGATTAAAACATTCGGGGGTGACGAATTCGGGTCACGTCATAGTGGTCCTATCGATACCCGCAGCTTGCTGTGGGATGGTTCAATGCTTTACTCACGAGATCCCGCTCGCAGAAAATCGGTAGAGTTGAAACCACTTGATACCCATGCGCAGTTCGCAAAAAAAAGGGGACGCAACCCGACCTGTTGCGCCCCCCGTTAGCTACGTAAGAACGAGAAAATTACCAGCGATTGCGGTCGCCGCTTCTATTCCCCCGACCACCACCGCCGTTACTATTGCGGTCTGCCATCGGCTTGGCCTCATTCACGGTGAGCGTGCGCCCGTCGAATTGGGTCCCGTTTAAAGCGTCGATGGCTTTTTGTGCTTCATTTCCGGAACCCATCTCGACGAAACCAAAGCCCCGTGATTGGCCGGTGAACTTATCCGAGATCACCCTGGCGGACTCAACGGACCCGTGTGCCTGGAATATTTCCTCTAGTTTCCCGTCAGTTACTGAATAGGGCAAACCGCCCACATACAATTTATTATTCATGTTCTCCTCCTATAAGAGAATGTTGCTGTCTCTAGCCTGAGAACTTGACCGCTAATGGGAGCAGAACATGGGGAACCAAATAACAGAAACCACGCCCTGGTCGGATTGTCCTTTAGATATCTTTTCGCTAGGTGAGACTGACTAGGCCTTCAACGTATCGATTTTCCTCTTTCAGAAGGCCCTATACTGAAGTAGGTACTTTTACACTACGTTGTTCACATCGCCGTGTCAACAGGCACCGCGGCTTTTGTTCCGAGCGGCAAGCTTCCTTCAGTTGTGACCGCAGTGACAAAATATCTTATAGTCTGATCCTGCGAGACTGCTCGTTCATCAACGTCGGGTCATTTCCCGGCGCTTGGGATAGGTCTTCACTTCGCACAAGGTTGCTGGCCTGACCTTCTCTGCCCAACTTCACCCCGCCTTCGGCCGCGGCTCGTTGAATACGCTTCCACTCGTCACGGTAACCGAGGGTATGGCCGCGAAAGTGGGGCATGACATAGCGGGCAAAGAGCTCAAGGGATTTGCGGAGCTTCTCAGTCCCGGTCCACTCATGGGTCGTCAACATGAGCCCGCCGAAGCCTCCGGTTGCGGCCTGCATGCGCTCGATTTGCGCGATGGCATCGTCCGGCGTGCCGATGATCCAGTCGCGCCGGTCGGCACCCGAGCGCGGTGTGATTTCGTGCGCAGGCTGGCCGGGATAAGACTCATAGGGCGCCTTCAGTCCGATGGCAAAGAAATATTCCATGTCGCGCCCGATGCCCGCTTCAACATCAGCCCAGGCTTCCTCCCGGCTCTCAGCAAGGTAGACACAGGTGGCGATGCGCCAGTTGTCGCGGGAAGTTTTCACCCCATGTTTGGCCGCCGCAGCTTCGACGTTTGTCCATTGTTCGGCGCTCTTCCGGTTTTTACCGGCAGGAGACAGAAGCAGCATGCCGTATTTGCCGGCAAGCTCGACGCTCACGGGGTTTCCGGACGAGGCGATAGCTAAGGCTATGCGCGGTTGCTGATAAGAACGAAGCTGCAGCCGCATCTCCTTAAAGCTCCAGAAACGCCCCTCATAGTCAATGGGATCGGGCGACTCAAGCAGACGAACGATGATGTCTACCGACTCCGCCAGCATGGGGTAAAGCTTTTCATTGGGCAGACCGAAGAGTTTTTTGTCGCTGATCAAATTACAGGGTCCAACCCCCAGGATGGCGCGGCCGCGCGTGAGGTGATCGAGGAAAGCCATCCGTTCCGCGACGTGGAAGGGATGGTGAAAGGGGAGACTAATCACCGAGGTGCCGAGGCGGATGCGGTGGGCATGGGCGGCGGCCTTGGCGAGGACCATTTCCGGCGCAGGCATGGTCTCCCAACCACCCGAGTGATGCTCGCCAATGAAAAACTCATCGAAGTCTAGCGCGTCAGCGTAGTGGATTAATGAGATGTCACGGTCGAAGGCCAACACCGGATTTTCAGCCGGCAGATGAAGCGGCATCATAAAGAATGAGAATTTCATAATGAGTTCCTTATAGCACACGTTGCCGTCTATTTTTTGTAGAGACTCGCAATGAAACCGCCGTCTTCCAGTTCCTTGACGAAGCGAGTATCCAAGAGATCTTTCGCATTCAGAGCAGCCGCTTTGGGATTGGTCGACGCCATCTCCTGCAGGACTACCTGGTACCCCTCCAGCGGTGGGTAAGCATTCTCCGGCATATTCTGCGTGAACCAGGACCAGGTATGCTCGAGCACGTTTCGGTCTTCCACGCGCGAGTACTTGCTGATGATTTTGATGGTTTCCTCTTTGCGCGTTTTGAAATAATGGATCGCCTCGATATACGCCCGCATATACCGCCGCACCGTATCCGGCTGTTCTCTTATGTATTTTCCCGTCGTATAGATGCCACGCTGGGGGAAAGGAATCCTGAGCGAGATTAAATCTAGCAATACGGAGAAACCCAGCTTGTCCACGATGGGCTTTTCCGCTTCGGTGAGAACGGTAAACTGCACAATCCCTTTCTGCATCGCCGCGATCCGATCGTAAAGCACCCCGATGGAGCGTAAACTTACATCTTTCGCCGGATCGAGGCCCAACTTTCTCAGGCTCACGCGCAGGGCAAAATCGGCGATGGTGCCGGGGCTCTGGTTGGCGCCTATTTTCCCCTTCAGGTCCTCGGCCCGTTTGATACTCGGCAGGGTCACAAAATAGTAGGTTAGAATGTTGACGCTTCCCGCGATCGCCACAACGTCGCCCCCGGCCAGACGGGCGCTAGCTACCGCGGGGCCCGCGCTCTCGGCAATGGCGCTTTCCCCAGCCAATATCGCCTGAAGCGTACGCACGCTGCTGGGAATCAGCACGGGCGCAACGTCGAGACCGTGCTTGTCAAATAGCCGAGCCTCCTTTGCCACCCAGATGACCGCCGAGGCTCCGGGGGCAGGCGAAAAATAAGCCGTGTGGATTCGTTCTGCAGCGTGTAAGTTCGGCCCCAGCGCTAACAGCATCGCCCCTAAGCGAAAAATCTGGTGAAACCGCTTTTTACGGTGAGCTCGATTTTTCTCCATGGACCCTCCCTCGTGTCAGAAGTCACGCCGATCTAGGACCAAGGTCAATTCGCCGCCTATTCTACTCAGCGCATCAAGGGCGTCAAATGGAAAAACGGAGGGTGTTGGATATGAGAAAGGGCGGGGTGTTCGCGCTTGCAGGGAGAGGCTCAATTTTGACCGGCCTGCCTTGCCGTGGTATGGTCGCGGCAATTTTCCCTTATCGCCAAGATAATATGAAGCGATCCAGATTCCGTACTCTGTAAAGTAAGGAGAAAGAAAAGATATGAGACCGACAATCCTCATTTTGCTTTCAATGACCATTGGACTTCTCCGGTTCGGATCCGAAGGGATCGCGCAAACCGTCAAAGTGGGCGCGGTTGTTCCGCTCACTGGGCGCTACGCGGCACTGGGCGCGCAGGTCCGGGCCGGCTACGAGATTGGTGTTGAGCAGACTAACGCCGCGGGCGGAGTGACCGTCGGCGGCAAGAAAATGCCGATCGAGTTGACCATTTTGGATGATGAGTCGGATCCCACGAAGACCGTGGCTCGACTGGAGACGCTGGCCACCCAGGGAGTCGTCGCCTACTTAGGAGGGGCCGGCTCCGATCTTCACGCTGCGGCCGCTTCCATTGGGGATAAAAATAGGATTCCTTACCTCGGCATCGCCTTCGCCTTGAATAGCATTCACAAACAAGGTTTACGTTATCTCTTCTCGCCGTTTCCAAAGTCGCCGGACCTGGCGAAAGAGACCTTTGTCTTGCTCGATGGTTCGATTCCGACAGCCCAACGACCTACGAAGGTTGCGCTTTTTCTCGAAAGGACGGACTGGGGAAAGGAGATGGGATCGGCATGGGAAAGCTACGCCAAACAAAATGGCTATCAAATAGTGGCGAGCGGTTAGTATGCGCCGGGCGCCAAGGATTTTTCCGAGTTGATTCTCAAGGCCAAATCGGCGGGCGCTGAAGCCGTATTTGCCCTACCTTCGCCTCCGGACGGTATGACGATCGTCAAGCAAATGAAGGAGTTGGATTTCAATCCTAAAGCGGTTGTCTTTATTCGGGCGGCGGATCCGCCGGTGTGGTCACAGAACCTCGGCAAGGACGGCGATTATTTTCTGCTCTCGCCTGGGTGGCACTTCGCCGCGCGCTACCCCAAAGTGGCTGAGGTAAATGACGCGCACCAGAAGCGACTCAATCGGCCGGCTGACCCGCTCGTAGGTCCGGCCTACGCATGCGTTCAAATTCTGGCCGCAGCGATCACACGGGCTGGTAGCCTCGATCGAGAGAAGATCCGCGACGCCATTGCCGCCACAAACATGACGACGGTGGTGGGTCCCGTACGCTTTCGGCCGGATGGAACCGGTGAGGTCAAAGTCTTTTTCCAACAATGGCTAAAGGGCAAGCAGGAGCTGATCTGGCCCAAGGAGTTTGCGACTACGCAGTTTGGCTATCCTGCGCCACCCTTTAGTCAACGATAGGAGATTCTGCTGTAAAATTTTGACGGAAACGCTTCGCCATGATATCGTCGCGCCACATTCTACTGCTATCACCTCAAGAGCGTATGCCAGGACCGGCGCAAAGGAGGAGATCATGAGGCGGACAATTGAGATTTGGCTCGCAGCAGCGCTGCTACTCATGGGTTGTTGCGTCGACGTCTTTGCCCAAACCATCAAGGTGGGCGCTGTGGTCCCGTTGACCGGCCGCTACGCGTCTATAGGAAACGACTTGAAACATGGCTATGACATTGCCGTCGAGCGCATCAATGCCGCCGGGGGAATTCAGGTAGGAAACAGACGGTTTCCCTTGGAGCTGATGGTGCTCGATGACGAGTCCGACGCGACCAAGTCCGTGGCCCGGCTTGAGACCCATGCAGCCCAAGGAGTGCTCGCCTATTTTGGCGGGATCGGCTCTGACCTTCACGCCGCCGGCGCCACTATAGCGGAGAAAAATCGCATCCCCTATCTCGGAGTTGGGTTCGCCCTCGAAAGCATCCACAAGCCGGGCTACCGGTACCTTTTCTCGCCGTTTTGGAAATCGCCTCAAATTGCCAGAGAGACCTATCGATTGCTCAACGGTTCATTGCCCGACAACCAGCGTCCAAAG
>Ga0137372_10003804_pt1 | contig 14659 bp, 14 predicted proteins | sample SagtaG_6_FD_104911 | JGI IMG/M metagenome (GOLD analysis project Ga0137372, IMG submission 104911) | Vadose zone soil microbial communities from Sagehorn Ranch, Mendocino, California, USA - Sage1_R_60_16 metaG | ecosystem: Environmental > Terrestrial > Soil > Vadose zone | place: USA...
GACTGCTCGTGCTCGTCGCGCTGATGGGCTGGTACGGCACGTGGCCTTCCGGACCGGAAGTTCTGCTCGCGCCGGCGTTCGTCGGCCTGGCGTTCGTCACGGCGTTGGGGATCGGCTTCCTGCTTTCGGCGCTCAACGTGCGTTACCGCGATGTTCCGTATGCAATTCCGGTCTTCATGCAGGTGCTCCCGTTTGTCTCGGGCGTGCCGTTCGCGGTCAGCGAGCTGCCAGAGAAATGGCAGTGGATCCTGTCCGTGAATCCGATCACGAGCGTCGTCAGTGGCTGGCGGTGGGCTCTCCTGAGCGGCCCTCCGCCGAACGTGGGGCAGGTGGTGGTCGGCGTGTCGGTCGCGATCCTGCTCCTGCTGGGCGGGCTGACGTTCTTCCGGCGATCCGAGCCGCGCTTCGCGGACACGATCTGATGGCAACCGCGATCGCAGCCCACGACCTCTCGAAGCGATATCGGATCGGGGAGCTCCAGGCGAGCTACGGGACCCTGCGCGAGTCGCTCGTGCGCGGCGCGAAGCGTCTCGTCGGCGACGGCCTGCGCCACCACCATGACGAGCAGGAGATCTGGGCGCTGCGTGGGGTGTCGTTCGAGGTTCCCGAGGGCCAGGTGATCGGGGTCATCGGCCGGAACGGCGCGGGCAAGTCGACGCTGCTGAAGCTGTTGACGCGGATTACCACGCCAACCGGCGGGCGGGCCGAGATCCGCGGCCGAGTTGGGAGCTTGCTCGAGGTCGGGACTGGCTTCCATCCGGAGCTGACCGGGCGGGAGAACGTCTTCCTTAATGGCTCCGTGTTGGGCATGAAGCGGCGCGAGATCCAACGGAAGTTCCCCGAGATCGTCGAGTTCGCAGGGGTCGAGAAGTTCATCGACACACCCGTGAAGCGCTACTCGAGCGGCATGTACGTACGGCTCGCGTTCGCCGTCGCCGCGCACCTCGAGCCCGAGATCCTGCTCGTGGACGAGGTACTCGCCGTCGGCGACGCCGAGTTCCAGCGGCGCTGCCTCGGGCGTATGCAGGCCTTCGGTGCGTCCGGGCGGACGGTCCTCTTCGTCTCTCACAACATGCAGGCCGTCGCGCGGCTCTGCGAGCGGACGATCCTCCTCGACGAGGGTCAGATCGTCCGGGATGGACGAAGTCCCGAGGTCGTCGCTCACTATCTCCAGTCCGGGCACGGGAGCGGCTCGTACCGCGAGTGGCCGGACGTCGAGACCGCCCCCGGCAACCACGTGGCGAAGATGCGCTGGGTGCGTGTCGTGCAGGACGGCGAGACGACCGAGACGGTCGACGTCAGGCGGCCGATCGGGATCGAGGTCGCGTTCCGGGTCGTGTCGCCGGGCCAGCCGCTGTTCCCGAAGATCAAGCTCTTCAACGGCGAGGGGGACACGCTCTTCAATGCGCTCGACACGGATCTGCGCTGGCACGATTCGGTGCCGCCGGGCGATTACGTGTCGACGGCGTGGATTCCGGCGAACCTCCTCAACGAGGGGTTCGTGACGGTGGACGTCGGCGTCGTCTCGCTGGGTCAGAAGCTCCTCCCGCACACCGGCTACTACAGCGCCGTCTCCTTCCACGTCTACGACCCGGGTGAAGGCGATTCCGCCCGAGGACTCTTCGGCGGCCAGCTGCGCGGAGCGATCAGGCCGCTGATCGACTGGACGACCGAAGAGCGCTAGCGGTCACGGCGTCATGAGCCGCCAGATCGTCGGGATCGTGCTCGTCCGCAACGAGGACGTCTTCGTCGAACGGGCGATCGGGAACGTCGCCGACTTCTGCGACCGGATCCACGCCGTCGACCACGTTTCGACCGACGGCACGTGGGAGGCCCTGCGTGGGCTCGAGCGCGCCTACGAGCACGTCGAGGCTCGGCGCGTGCGCCACGCGGGCGAGTCGCATCGGCTCGTCGAGCGATACGCCGGGACGGATACGTGGGTCTTCGGCGTCGACGGAGACGAGCTCTACGATCCGGATCGCCTCGCGGGCTTCCGGCGGGAACTCCTGGCCGGCGCCTACGCCGGAGTGTTCAAGGTCGCGTCGAACGTGCTCAACTGCGTCGAGCTCGACGGCGCACGGCAGACGGCGTCGGGCTATCCATCGCCCCCCTCACGCTCGATCACCAAGCTGTACAACTTCGCGGCGATCGACGCCTGGCGCGGCGACGGGGCGGAACGGCTGCACGGGGGGACGATCGAGTTCCGCGACGGCTTCGACGAGCGCGCCGTCGACAACATCGGCGAGCGCATGTCCTGGGAGGAGACCCCGCTCCGATGCCTGCACGTCTGCTTCTTGCGCCGTTCGAGCGTTGATCCGGAGCCGACGGGGCCGCCGACAGGCCGCCCGATCCTCGAGGAGACGCAGCTGCAGGATCGGAGCGTGCTCGGAGGCCTGCGACGCCGTCTCAGCGGCCGCATGCCGCCCGAGATCTCCGCGTGGAAGCAGGAGAAGTACATGCGCGGCGAGCTCGTCACCGTAGATGCGTCGCCATTTCTCAGGTGAGTGCGTACCGCTGCGCCGGGCCGAGCCCGTCGGACGCGTCAGAGCGAACCGAGAAGTTCCGCTCCGTGAGGGAGGCGAGCGAGGCGGGGGACGAGTACGTGACCGTCGCGAGCACGCGGGGCTTGCTCTTGGCGAAGCCGCCGCGATGGAAGCCGCAGGTGTCGCAGAAGATCAGCGTCCCCTTCGGTGCTGTGAAGGTGACCGCGCGGTCGGCGATCTTCGCGGCGAGCTCGTCGTCCGGCGGATAGTTCTCCCCAAGGGGGCGCCAGGGCCAGAGGTGGTCGAGCTCGCCGCCTGGGGCGCTGCGCGGGACGTACTCGAACGGGCCGGTCGCCTCGTCGACGTCGACGAGGTACAGGAACGCCTTCAGCAGGTGCCGGTCGTTGAAGTCGCGGTGCCAACGCTGCGACGACCGGCGCTCGCCGTTCGCCGCCGGTGGTGTGTACCAGACGTCGACGTACTCGAGCTTGGCCCACATTTCGAGGTACGTGTTGGCGACGTCCAACAGCCGGTTGCTGAGGCCGAGGCGGAGCCACGGGTCCTCGAGCTCGAGCTCGGCGCCGTATGCGTACTTGCGGACGACGAACTCCTTGCCGGGTCGCCGACGCAGCGCCGATTCGCCTCCGTCGCGCTCGAGCGCCAGCTCGGTCTCGGTCTCGGCAACGAATTGCCTCGCCTCGGCCTCGAGGCCGCTCCAGATGTCCGGCTCGGGAACGATCTCGGTGAAGGGCAGGACTGCATAACCTTCCTCGCGGACGCGACCGACGACATTCTGCTGAATCGCGTCGAGCGCAGGCCGTTCGCGGGCGTAGCGGCGTCGCGCGGCGCGGTTCGCGAGCACGCGGTCGTGCAGCTCGTACGTGGTGACCACCCCACGGCGCTCGACGGCGGACGCCACACGGTGCAGGCGCGCGGCGAAGCGTGTCCGCTTCCGGTGCATTGGCGGCAACCTTAGCGGCCTTGTTCTCTACCGTGTCGCCGATGGAAAGCTCGCGCCCGCCCAGCCTCTTCTGCGCCTATCGCGACTCGCCGGAGCGGCGGGCTGCCCTCTCGGAGCCGCCCCACGGGCTGAGTCGGTACCGACTCCATGGGCTCGACGAGTTCACCCGGCGCGGCGCTCGCGTTCGCCACAACCTCGAGCGCGAAGGCCGGCCAGCGGGATGGGCTCGCGCCGCCGACAACGTCGTGAACAGCTTCCTGTACAAGGCCGGCGGTTACGGCGGCGATTTCGTCTCCGTCCTCCCGTCTCTCCGCGAGATCAACGCCGCCGAAGTCGTCTTCTCGACTGTGGATACCGTCGGGATCCCGCTCGTGCTCCTGCAGCGCGCCCGGCTGGTCCGGCCGCCAATCGTCTACATCGCAATCGGCCTGCCCGAGCGACTCGTCCAGCTAAGGGGCGCGCGGATGCAGGGGCTGTACGCCGGCGCCCTCCGCAAAACGCGGGCGATCATCTCGTACGCCGCGAGCGAAGCGCAGTGGCTCCGGGACTGGCTGGGTCCCAGCGGACCGCCGGTCCACTTCATCCCGTTCGGTGTCGATGTGGAGGCGTTCCGTCCGGATCCGGAGCGAATTCCGAACGTCGACGTGGTTTCGATCGGCGAGGATCCGCGGCGAGACTTCGAACTCCTCGCGACCGTCGGGTCACGCCGGCCCGAGCTGAGGATCCGAATCGTCGCGGGCGGCGCGAACGCCCGCAGACTCGGCGAACTGCCGCCGAATGTCGAGGTCGAGACCGATATCACGCTCGAGGATGTACGCGACCGCCTCGCCGGCGCACGCGTGGTAGTCCTCCCGGTCCGGGAGAACAGCTACTCAGGTGCGACCACCGTGCTCCTGCAAGCGATGGCTATGGCAAAGCCCGTCATCGTCTCGCGGACGGAGGCGATTGCCAAGGGCTACGGCCTGGAGGACGGCGTCAACTGCCGGCTCGTCGAGCCCGGCAACGCCGGCGCGCTGGAGCGCGCGGTTGTGGAGACGACAACGGGCGCGGAAGACGCGGTTTCCCTCGGCATCCGCGCCCGTGAGACGGTGGAGCGGAGTCTCTCGTGGGAGCGTCATACCGACGCGCTCTGGCGGGTTCTTTCCGGGTCCTAGCGGATCTTCAGGACGAACGTTCTCGCCGACACCGCACGTAGTCGGTCCGAGAGCCGAACGGTGAACCGGAACGTCCCGGCTCGACGCGGCGTTCCGGCGAGCTCACCGGTATTAGCGTTGAGACGCACGCCGGCCGGGAGCGAGCCCTGCACGACCTTCCAGACGCGTGGAGCGACCCCGCCGGAGGATGCGAGCCGCACGTCGAACCTCCTCTGCGGCTTTGCGGCCGGAAGCGTACGCCCCGCGATCGCGAGCTTCGCGGCGACGGGAAGCGTGACGTCGATGGTGTCTGTCCAGCCGAGGGTGTCGGCCACCATCAGCCTCAGGCCGAACGAGCCGGCAACGACAGGTTTGCCCTCGATGACCCCGGTGGCGACGTCCAGGGCAAGCCCCGCCGGCAAAGACGAGCCGCCGGCCAGGGACCACGTGTAGGGCGGCTTCCCGCCGGGCGACGTGAGTGTCATCTCGAACGGCCTGGCCACCTCGCTCGGTGGCGGAGCGGGCAGGACGGTGATCGTGAACTGACGCTGTGCGCTCGACGGCCTGCACCAGGAAGCCGAAGGCGGGTCCTCGTCGCCGAGGTTGACCCAGAAGGACCACGTGCCTGCGCGCTTCGGCGTGCCGCTGATTAGGCCGCTCGACGAGAGCGAAAGGCCCGGCGGCAGAATGCTGTTCAACAGGCCGTATTGGTACGGCAACGCGGGGCCGCAACCCCCCGCGCCGTCGAGCTGCTTGCCGTATGGCTGTCCCGCGATTCCTACCGGCATGACGTAGCTGTCGTCGGTGAACCGGAGCGCCAGGGCCGCCGGTGTCACGATCAACGTGAGCAGACAAACGAGCAGGAGTGTTCGGGTAAAGCGCATGAGACCCGGCGAGGCGAAGTGTTCGGCCGGGCGCGGTTGCCTGCGCCCGGCCGAACGATTTGACCTAGCCGACGACCTTCAGCAGGACGGGAACCGCTGCGCGGACGCCGAGTGCGTCGGCGATCTGCAGCCGCAGCCGCCACGTTCCCGCCTTGGTCGGCGTCCCCGAGAACTCACCCGTGCGCTTGTTGAACTGGATCCCGGGCGGCAGCGTGCCGGGCTTTCCGCCGAGGATCCTCCACGTCCGCGGGATGACGCCGCCGGTCACGGTGAGGCGCGCCTTGTACTTCTTTCCGATCTTCAGCGTTGGCAGCGCCTTCTTCGCCACCGCGAGCTTCGCCGCCACCGCAAGGTTGACGTTGGTGCTTTGCGTGAGGTTGAGCGCGTCCGTGACGGTTACCTTCACAACGCTCGAGCTTGGAGCCTCCGGTGTGCCGCTGATCGTGCCCGTGGCCGGATCCAGCGTGAAGCCGGGGGGAAGTCCCTCCGCCGTCCACTGGTACGGGGCGCGGCCGCCGGTGGCAGCGAGCTTGAGCTGGAAGGCCTGGCCGACCTCGGACTTCGGCGTCGGAGGAACGGGGATGTTCAGCTTCTCGACGACCGTGAGCGTGTATGTCTCCGTGTCCGAGCGACTGCCGTCCGTCACGGTCACCTTGAAGGTGAAGTCACCCAGCTCGGTAGGCGTGCCGGAAAGGAGCCCGCTGCTCGAGTTGAGGCTCAGGCCGGCCGGGAGCTTCCCGGAGCTGACCGACCAAACCTGCGACCCGCCGCCCTCGGCCGTGAACTGGAAGCTGTAGCTCTCGTTAGCGAACGTCGCGCTCTTCGCCAGCGAGTTCTGCAGGATGTTCAGCCCGCGAATGACCTTGATCGTGAACTGGCGTTCTGCTTTCGACGGCACGCACCAGGATTGGGAAGGCGGATCCTCGTCGCTGAGCTCCACCCAGAAGGACCAATCACCTGGCGACTTCGGGACCCCGCTGATGGTTCCGTCCTTCGAGAGCGTGAGGCCGTCGGGCAGGGAGCCGTTGAGCAGCCGGTACTGGTAGGGCAGCGCCGGGCCGCACCCGGCCGCGCCGCCGAACTTGTGGTAGTACGACTGCCCCGTGACGCCGACCGGCGGGTTGAAGCTCTCGTCGGTGAACCGAAGCGCTAGGGCCACCGGCGTCACGATCAACGCGAGCAGGGATGCGAGCAGCAGAATGCGGGTGAAGCGCATGAGACTCCTTTTCGTGATGTCCAGCTTTTCCAGACCCGGCCTGGAAGGGCGGCATGGTAGCGCGAATTACGGACGGTAAAACAGATATCGACGAGGTTCAACGCACGCGTTAGATGCCTCACAAAACCATTACACGCCCGCTGTTGTGGCCTCCGCGGCGAGTTCGCGCGCTTGTCAGACGCGGTCGGACCGAGGCCGAGTTCCTGCGCTCGCGGCGAGAGCGCGCCGATCTCGCCGTCTTCCACGAGTTCCGGTCGCCACCGTACGGCGGCGGGAACCAGTTCCTCCTAGCGCTCGTCCGGGAGCTCGAACGCCGCGGGCTGGCAATTGAGTCGAACCGCCTCTCGGGTGGGACACGCGCTTGCCTCTACAACTCCTTCAACTTCGATTTCCACCGGCTTCGACGGTTCGCACGTCGCGAGGCGCGGATGGTGCACCGCGTCGACGGCCCGGTCGGCGTCTACCGCGGCTTCGATGACGGCACCGACCGGCAGATCGTCCGCATCAACTGCGAGCTGGCGGACGCGACGATCGTGCAGTCGCAGTACAGCCTCGACAAACACTGTGAGCTCGGACTCGACCTCCGCGATCCCGCGGTGATCCCGAACGCGGTCGACCCTGCGATCTTCCATCCGCCTCCCGCGCGAGAGCCGCTCGCCGGCCGGCGAGTGCGCGTGATCGCGTCCAGCTGGTCGGACAACCCGCGCAAGGGGGGAGACGTGCTCGCCTGGCTCGACCGGAATCTCGACTTCGACTCGTTCGCGGTCACCTTCGCCGGCCGCACGCAGGCGAGGTTCGAACGGATCCGCGTCGTCGGCCCGCTCCCGTCCGAGCCGCTCGCGGACCTGCTGCGCGAGCACGACGTCTACCTGGCCACGAGTCGCGACGATCCGTGCTCGAACGCGCTCCTCGAGGGCCTCGCCTGTGGACTGCCCGCCGCGTTCCTGCACAGCGGCGGTCATCCCGAGCTGGTGGGCGAGGCGGGGATCGGCTTCGACGACGCGGAGGAGCTCCCGGGCGTCCTGGCGCGGCTTGCGGAGGAGCTCGAGCAGCGACGTGCGGCGATTCGCGTGCCGGCGCTCGCCGATGTTGCCGACCGCTACCTCGAGGTTCTGCGCGGGTGACGACGGCCCTTCGGCGGCTCGCCTCGGCGCGGTCGCGAGTGGTGTTGGGGGCGTACGTCCCTGCGCGGACGGCGTCGTGGCCGGATGCATCCCGCCTCTTCGTCGTCGGCGACGACCTGGGCTGGTCGATCGACGACGACCGCGTCCGGCTCACCGCCGCCGCACGGCGCCTCGGCTACGAGGTCGCTCCGTCCGCCTGGGCGCGTTTCGCGCGACGCCAAGCCGTCTTCCACCCGAACCACTTCGACCTGCTGCAGCCGCGCTGGCTCGACTCCTCGCACCGGCTCGGGCTCAGCTACTTCCACGGCCGTCCGGGGACGCTGGGCTATCCCGAGTTCGACCACGCATATGACGCCCTGCGCCGCCACGCGGGCCGGATCGACCGCGTGCAGGTGACGCATAGGGAGCTGCACGAGCTCGTCCTCGCCGCCGGTGTCTCCGCAGAGAAGGTGTTCCGGATCCCGATCGGCGTCGACCTCGCGCGCTTTCCTCTGGGCGACCCCGACCACCGTAGCGCCGCACGCCGGGCGTTGGGGGTGCCGGCTTCCGCGTTCGTCGTCGGCTCCTTTCTCAAGGACGGCGTCGGGCTCGGCGACGGGCTGGAGCCGAAGCTGGTGAAGGGGCCGGATGTGCTCGTAGCGACGCTGGCGCGGCTGCGGGAGGCGATTCCCGAGCTGTTCGTCCTTCTGACGGGGCCCGCGCGCGGCTTCGTCCGCGGAGAGCTCGAGCGGCTCGGCATCCCGCACCGCCACGTCCAGCTCGGCTCCCGCGACGAGCTCGCCCGCCCCTACCACGCCCTCGACGTGCAGCTCGTCGCTTCGCGACAGGAAGGCGGGCCCAAGGCCGCGCTGGAGGCGATGGCGACCGGTGTCCCGCTGGTGGCGACGCGCGTCGGCCAGACGCCCGAGCTCGCGACCGACGGACAGGATGCGCTGCTCGCGGACGTCGAGGACGTCGAGGCGCTCTCCGCCTCGGTCGTCCGGATTCGCGGCGACACAGCCTTGCGCGAGTCCCTCCGTGCTGCGGGGCGGCGCACGGCCGAGGCGTATGCCGACGAACGGCTCGACGACCGCTGGGCGGAGCTGCTCGAGGGTTTCGTTCATCGTGCGCGTTGACCCTGCGCGCGTCGGGCGCTACGCCCGCGCGGGTTGGCGTTGGGCGCGACTGCTCGCTCCCAAGCCGGCGCGGCCGGGCCTCCGCGTGTTCTACGGCCACGACCTCGTTCCGGCGCCCGGCGAGCCGGTGGCGGGGGGCTCGGCGAAGTTCCAGCGCCTCGCCGCCCGATTTCCGAACAGCCCGACCGACTTCACGCTCCTCTACCTCGGCTCCACCTGGCTTCCCCGCGACCTCGGGCCTTTGCTTCGCCTCGCCGGCGGCAGAGGTGTCCCGATCGCCGTCAACCAGGACGGCGTCGCCTATCCGGGCTGGGCGGGTCCTGATACGGACGAGTTGAACCGCCCGTTGCTGCGCGCTCTCCTGGCCGCCGACCACGTCGTCTACCAGAGCGCGTTCAGCAAGGAGTCCTCCGATCTGTTCCTCGGCGGGCCTCCGGGGACGTGGGAGATCCTCCACAACGCCGTCGACGTCGATCACTTCACGCCGGCCGCCCGGCCGCCGGAGGCCGGCCCCGTGCTCTTGCTCGGCGGCGACCAGACGCAGGCGTACCGGCTCGAGCTCGGGCTGCGGACCTTCGCGCGCGTGCTCGAGTCCGTGCCTGATGCACGTCTGCTCGTCACCGGCCGTCTCGTTTCGCCAGCCGCACCGCTGCTCGACGAGCTCCGGATCGGGGAGCGCGTCGACTTCGTCGGCCGCTATGCGCAGCGAGAGGCGCCGGCGGTCATCCGGCGGGCCCACCTCCTTCTGCACACCAAGGTCAAGGACCCGTGCCCGAGCGCGGTAATCGAGGCGATGGCGTGCGCCCTGCCCGTGGTCTACCCCGCGAGCGGAGGCACGGTCGAGCTCGTCGGGGACGACGCGGGCATCGGCGTGCCGCACCCCGGTGGCTGGGAGTGCGACGAGCCGCCCTCGCCGGAAGCGCTGGCCGAGGCGGTCGGGCGCGTGCTGGCGAACCGCGCCGCCTACTCCGAGGCCGCGAGGCGGCGAGCGGTCGAGCGGTTCGCATTGGGTCCGTGGCTAGACCGCCATGCCCAGCTCTTCGTAGAGCTACTCGAACGCTGAAGCCTCGACCCAGATCTCGCCCCAGACGAGGAGCGGCTCGCCCATCTCCCAGCCTCCCGCGACGAGCTCTTCGCGGAGGAGCTCTGGGTCGTACTCGACCTTGTGCTCCGGATCGGAAAAAAAAGGAAGGCCGAGCTCGCGGCGGAGCGGTACGGTCCAGTCGCGGTCGAGCACGGGGACGCGGACGAGCACCCGCCGCGCGCCTGCCCGCTCCCGGAGCGCGCGCAGGAGCGGGACGCGCGGGCCGATGTGCTCGAGGACGTTCGACAGGATCGCGACGTCGACCGGCTCCTCCGGCACGTATTCGACGGCGTCGGCCTGGACGTACGTCACGCGCGGATGCGCCTTGTGCACCCGCGCGAACTCGAGCATCCACGGGCTCGCGTCGATCGCGATCACCGTCGCGCCCGCGCGCTCGGCGACGTCGTGGGCGAGCTCGCCCTTCCCGCAGCCGACGTCGAGCACGCGCTCCCCGGGCCGGATCCGTTCGACGAAGAAGTCGTGGTAGCGCGTGAGCCGGTGCTTCGCGTGCACGCCGTCGTCGTATGCGATCGCGCCGAGATCCGCGCCGACGTAGGCGTCCTGGTAGACCTCGAGCAGCTGCCGCATCGCCCTACGGCGGTCCGACTGCGCGCGGATCGTCCCGAGCCAGATGCGAAAGAGGGGCCGCCAGACGGCGTAGGGGAAGAAGGGCCGGAGCGGACGGAGCGGGACGCGTCGGCCAATGCCGCCGGCGATGCGGCGCGGCGTCCACGAACGCCCCGTCAAGCCCGGTAGCCGATCAGCCGGCCTCGAAGAGTGCTGAGGTGGAACCGTGCGCGCCGCGGATCGCGGCGGGCGAGGGCGACGAGCGCCCCGCCGGCCGGCCGCACCAGCATCGTCGCGACCGTGCGCAGCGGGTAGCCGTGCTTCCGGAGCAGATAGCCCATACTGGCGCCGTCGCGCGCCCCGACAGCCCGCGCCGGATGCGTCTCCCGCTCGTGAACGACGACGAGCGCAGGGTCGTACTCGATCCGCGTGCCGGCGTCGACGGCGCGGACGAGGTAGTCGATCTCCTCTCCTGACGACCACGACGTCCCCGAACCGAGGCCGAGCTGCTCGTCGAACGCGCCCACCTGCTCGACCACCGATGCGCGGAGGAAGATCGCGAACGAGATCGCTCGGTTCCAGAGATTCTCGCGCGAGAGCAGGGCTCGATCACGTTTCCAGGACGGGGAGGAGCGACCGTTCCCGTCGATGGCGCGGCCGGTGAGGCCGTCGAGCGAAGGTTTCGCCGCGAGGCCCCGCGCGACCCGCTCCAGCAGGTCGTCGGGATAGACGCAGTCGTCGTCCGGGAACGCGATCACGTCCGCGCGGAGGTGAGGAAGGGCCGCGTTCCGCGCCCGGGAGAGCCCGCGCTCGGCAACCAGCCGGTGTACGTCGATCGCACGTCCGCGGAGTGCGTCGGCGAGCCGGTCGTCGTCGTTCTGGTCGACGACGAGTACGCGGAAGTCACGGTGCGTCTGCCGCTCGAGCGAGTCGAGCAGGCGGCCGAGCTCCTCGTTGCGATCGACCGTGGCGACGACCAGGTCAAACGACGGCAGCTTTGGCTTGCTCACGCGCCGTACGCTAGCGCCCGTGCCGCTCGTCTCCGTCCTGCTCGCGGTCCACGACGACGCACGCTATGTCGGCGCGGCGGTCGACAGCGTCCTCGGGCAGACGCTCGACGATCTGGAGCTCGTCGTCGTCGACGACGCCTCGACGGACGACACGCCCGACGTGCTCTCGGGACTCCGGGACGAGCGCGTCATCGTTGTCCGGAACGACGAGCAGCTTGGCCTGGCCGCATCGCTCAATCGAGGCCTCGAGCGGGCGAGCGGCCGGTACACGGCGCGGCTCGACGCGGACGACGTCGCCCTTCCTCGCCGGTTGGAGCTCCAGGTCACCCGCATGCGCGCGCAGCCAGGCCTTGCGATCGTCGGCAGCGACATCGCCGACCTCGACGAGGCGGGACGGCCAGGGCGCGTCCATGAGCTGCCGCGCGGCGCCGTGGCGGTGCGCTGGCACGCGCTCTTCGGCGCGCCGTTCTTCCACCCGACCGTCCTCGTCGACCGCGAGGTACTCGACGAGCACGGGCTTCGCTACGACCCTGCCTACCTCGAGAGCGAGGACTACGACCTGTGGACACGGCTGCTGGCGTTCGCAGACGGCGACAACCTGGCGCAGCCGCTCGTGCTCAAGCGCGCGCACCCCGGGCAGGCCTCCGAGCGCCGTCGAGACCTGCAGACGTCGTTCCAGCGGAAGGTCGCGCTCAGGGCGATCGCCCGGCTCGCGCCGGACCTGTCGGCCGAGGACACGGAGCTCGCGTGGGGCCTCGGCAGCGCGCGCAATCCCTCGCGGGCGGCGGTCGCCGCGTACCTCGGTCTGCTGGAGCGGTTCGAGCAGCGACACGGCGTCGACAGGGGAGTTCGCGAAGAGGCCGCGCGGGCGGCCGCGCGTGCGGGAGCCGTGGGGCGTGCGCTGCGGCTCTCGCCCGGACTGCCTCTGCGCGTCCCGGTGGCGCGTGCTCGCCGTCGCAGACGCGCGCGGCGGCTGAAGCAGCCGGTCATGCGTCGGGAGGCGGGCGCGGTCCGCGTTGCGATCGTCTCGCCGGAGCCGACGCCGTACCGCGCGCCGCTGTTCGACCGGATTGCGGAGCGGCCGGATGTCGACCTCACGGTGATCTACGCGTCCCGGACGGTCGCGGGGCGAACGTGGAAGGTGGAGCCGCGGCACCGCGCGGTGTTCCTCAAGGGCTGGCGCCTGCCCGGCGTCCGGCGGATCTTTCGCCACGACTACCCGGTCACGCCCGGGATCCACACCGCGCTGCGAGACGCCGACCCTGAGGTCGTCGTCGTCTCGGGCTGGAGCACGTTCGCCGCGCAGGCGGCGATCGGCTGGTGCCGGGCGAAGGGTGTCCCGTACGTCCTTCTGGTCGAGAGCCACGACCTCGGCCCGCGACCCGGGTGGCGGCGGGCGATCAAGGGCACGGTCGTGCCGCGCCTGCTGCAGCGCGCCGCAGGCGTGCTGGTGGTCGGCCGCCTTGCCCGCGAATCGGTCGTCGCGCGCGGCGCGCGGCCCGAGCACGTGCGCGTGTTCGCGAACACCGTCGACGTCGACGCCTGGACGGAGCGCGCGGCGCGGCTCGCCGGCCACCGTCGTGAGCTTCGCGAACGGCTGGGGTCGGGCGAGGAGGACGTGGTCGTCCTGTCGGTTGGGCGTCTCGCTCCCGAGAAGGGGTTCGACAACCTCGTTCGCGCCGCCGCCGATGCTGAGCCGGTCGTTCTGATCGTTGCCGGTGACGGCGCGGAGGGCGCGGCGCTCGTGCGGCTCGCCGAGGAGCTCAGCGTCCGCCTGCGCCTCCTGGGTGACCTCGACGAGGAGCAGCTCGCGGAGGCCTACGTTGCCGCCGACGTCTTCGCGCTGCTGTCGACCCACGAGCCGTGGGGAGTCGTCGCCAACGAGGCTGCGGCGAGCGGGCTCCCGCTCGTTCTCTCAGACCAGGTCGGTGCCGCGTACGACCTCCTCCGCGACGGCGAGAACGGCTTCCTCGTCCCGGCCGGCGACGCTCGCGCCGCGGCCGCTGCCCGTCGCCGGCTCGCGGCCGACCCGGCGCTGCGGGAGCGCGCCGGCACCCGGTCGCGCGAGCTCCTGCGCGACTGGGGCTACGAGCCGTCGGTCGAGGCGTTCCTCAGCGTGGTTACGAAGTGCGGTGGTCTACAAGGAGCGTGGTGCCAGCAGTTGAGCTAGAATCTGTCCAGTCTGGACAGAAAGGGGCGGATGGCCCACTGGCAGCTTCAGCACGCAAAGCAGCAATTCAGCCGCTTGGTCGACCTTGCGAGGAGCGAGGGACCGCAAGTCGTGACGCGACACGGCAAGGAAGTCGCTGTGGTGGTCGGCATCGACGAATACCGGCGCATGGGTTCCGACGGTGGCGCGTTCAAGCGTTTCCTCGCCGAGGCGCCTGACCTCGATCTGCTCGAGATCGACCGAGCGACGGAGCCTGCTCCTGTGGTCGAGCTGTGAGCTACCTGCTCGACACGAATGTCATCTCCGAGATCCGTAAGCCGCGTCCGAACGCCGGCGTCTCCGACTGGTTTGCTGAGACGGAGTCCGGTGAGCTCTATCTCAGCGTGCTGGTTGTCGGGGAGGTCAGGCGGGGGATCGAGCGGCTCGGCCGTCGCCGCGACCGGCAGCAGGCCGACCAGTTCGAGCGTTGGCTCAACGTGCTCAAGCAAGACTTCGCTGAGCGCCTTCTTCCGATCTCGACGGCGATCGCCGAACGGTGGGGCTCCATCAACGCGCTCCAGCCGTTGCCCGTGATCGATGGGCTTCTCGCCGCGACGGCGGTCGAGCACGACCTCACTTTCGTCACTCGGGAGAGCGGAACGCTCGCCGCAACCGGAGTTCGTTTGCTCAACCCGTGGCGCGAGTGACCTCGACTTCGGCGACAGACCGGTAGATCTCCTCCTGGACGTCGGTGACGCGGTCCCACGAGTTCCTCCGTGTTGCCTCGACCCCGCCGCGCGAGAGGCGGTCTCGGAGGTCGCGGTCGGAGACGACGCGACGCACCGCGTCGACCACCGCCTCGCGCTCGTAGGGAACGACCAGGGCCTCGCCGTCCCCGAAGAAGGGCGCGATCCCGCAGCGGTCGGAGACGAC
>Ga0137372_10003808_pt1 | contig 14652 bp, 12 predicted proteins | sample SagtaG_6_FD_104911 | JGI IMG/M metagenome (GOLD analysis project Ga0137372, IMG submission 104911) | Vadose zone soil microbial communities from Sagehorn Ranch, Mendocino, California, USA - Sage1_R_60_16 metaG | ecosystem: Environmental > Terrestrial > Soil > Vadose zone | place: USA...
CCGTCGCGAATCACGTTGAAAGCTTTGCCGGAGTTTGCAAAAGAGAATTTGAATGTGGCCGTTCAATATACCGATCTGGTCGTTGCCGGCGATGTTGAATCCGCAGACGAAGTCAAACCGGGCCGAGGAGCCATCATTTCGCGGGGTTTAAGCAAAGTTGCCGTCTATAAAGATCCGCAAGGGCAGATTCATGAGCTTTCAGCAGTTTGCAAACACCTGGGGTGCATTGTTAAGTGGAACTTGCTTGAGAATACCTGGGATTGCCCGTGTCACGGATCGCGTTACGACGCCCTCGGCAAAGTAATCCAGGGGCCGGCTAATAGCGATCTGTCAGAAGCGGAATCGACAGGAGAGCAAACGGCAAACAGCAGACGGCAGACAGCAAGCGGTAGACAGTAGACAGTCGGACAGTACACAGTAGTCTGCAAATTCGCTACCGCGAAAGCATCGACTCTACCTGACCGGCTGTCTGCTGTTTACTGTTTGCTGTTTACTGTTTGCTGTTCTGCCCTCACTGCATCCCCTACGCTGCCGCCATGTCGGCTTCGCTGATGTCGAAATTGGCGGAAACTTTCTGCACGTCGTCGTGGTCTTCGAGAGCTTCCATTAATTTCAACATTTGTTTAGCGTCTGTTCCCTCGAGTTTTTTGTACTCTTTGGGAACCATTTCAACTTCGGCAACCTGTGGCTCAACGCCTGCTTTCTTAACCGCATCAAGCACAGTATCGAAGTCGGCCGGAGCCGTTATGATTTCGAAATTGTCCTCGTCATCACGCAAGTCTTCGGCGCCGGCGTCAGTGACAATTTCAAATAACTCCTCCTCCGACTTAGCACTCTTGGGGATAACGACGTAACCCTTCTTCTCAAACATCCAGGCCACAGCGCCGGCCGCAGCCAGATTGCCACCATTCTTCGAAAAGATATGTCGGATCTCCGCTACCGTGCGATTGCGGTTGTCGGTCATCGACTCAATCAACAGGGCCACGCCGCCTGGCCCGTATCCTTCGTAAGTTATTTCCTCATAGTTCACGCCTTCTTCTTCCCCGGTGCCGCGACGAATTGCACGTTCGATCGTGTCGTTGGGCATGTTGCCGGCTTTAGCGTCGAGAATGGCCTTGCGTAAGCGAGCGTTGCCTTCCGGATCACCGCCGCCGGAACGAGCAGCGACAGTTATTTCCTTGATGAACTTTGTAAACAGCTTGCCGCGCTTGGCATCGAGCGCGCCCTTCTTGTGCTTGATACTATGCCACTTCGAGTGTCCTGACATTTGCTTCGATCCTTATGGAATTAACTTGTGCAGATTTGCAGGCCGGAAAATATATCACAAAATACTTGCTGCCGCGGATTAACGCGGATAACCGCGGATCAAGACAAAAGGCACAATGATTTCTATTTTCTTATCCTCATGAGCCGAACACTTTTGTCTCTCTGATCCGCGTGAATCGGCGCTAATCCGCGGCTAATTCGCCTGGATCACTTCAACTGCTCATACTCTTTCTTCGCCTGGACCAGTATCGGCAGATCCGAGTCGGCATCTTTCCACACGGCAAAAAAGTCCTGATATTCCTTACGGCTCTTCGCTGTGTCGCCGTTCATAGCGGCCGCGCGAGCGAGCCCAAGATGCGCGAGCGGGTGCAGCAGTGAGTAAGGATCTACGCCGCGGTTGTCGAGGATTTTTTGGAACTCGGCGGCTGCCTCAGAGCCCTTTCGCTCCTGCAAGTAAGCCAACCCGCGAAAATGGTTGTTCCAGAAATTGGCGACCAGGCCCAAATCGTAGCGGCGAGTTGGTTCAAGCAACTGAATAGCAGCAGCACTATTGCCACGCGTCCTCTCAATCTCTGCCCTAATCAGAGGCTGGACTATCGCAACGTTCGCCGTATCCTGCGGATAGAGTTTGACCATTTCGCCCGCGGTAGCATCAGCACGGTTAGCATCCTTACAGGCAGCAAAAACCATCCCGGCAAAAGGAAGCTCAACTCGACCGCGCGATATTCCTAATCCAGATTCTGCATTCGCTTTGGCTTTTTGGCAGTTTCCGACTATTGCTTGAACAAATCCGAGAAATATCAAATTCTGAGCCACATTTTCTTTTCGGTCCTGCACTTTGAGAATCTCAACCGAGCGTTTTGCATACTCTTCAGACTTTTTCAGCTTTCCAGCGTAAGCCATAGCTCCGGACATTGCACCCAATCGATCCGCTTCCTCAGGCTTGCCCTGCACCTGCTGCAGCTCGCGTTCCAGTGGCCCAATATCCCCTTGCAAAAACGCGATAGTGAAGGTGAATCCACGCACGGAGCGAGAATCGGGATTAATCGTTTTCCAATCAGATAGTGCTTGCTTTGCCTCGTCAATGCGATTCAATCGGATGAACGTTTCAACCAGGTTGCCGCGAGCCGTGGAATTGTTGGGATCGAGCCGGACCGCTTCCAAGGCTTCCTTTAATGCGTCTTCATACAATCCCAAAAAACTATAATTAGTCGCCAGATTATTGTGGGGAATGTAATCGTGAGGATATGAGCGCGACCACGTTTGCAAAAGTTCGATCGCCTTGTTGACGTCTCCAGTTATGTAATTATGATACTTCTCGCTGATGTAAAAGCGTTCCCGATCGCTGACGCGGTCGCGCAGCTCATAAGCCTTTTGCGCAAATTGCTGGGCCAAATCAAGCTCGGTGTTGTTGCCATGGTAAACCGCGAGACGAGCGTAAGCCATTGCAAAATTAGGATCGAGCTCGATCGCTCGTTTGTAAAAACCGACTGACTCATCGCCTTTTCCCTTGGCTCGTAGCTCATTTCCCGCAGCGTAGGCATTTAAGGCCTCGAGCGACAACGTGGTTGCCTGCTCTATGGGGACGTCATATTTTTGTATCGAGCTGAGCGATTCGCCGAGTTTCTCGCGCAGTCGTGAAGCTGCGGTACCGAGAACTGACAATACCTTTTCCTTGCTTTCCGCTTCAGCCTGCTCACGCGCAATCGCGTCGCCGCTGTGGGCGTTGAGAGCTTCGAGATTAATTACATAATGATTTCCCAGGCTCGCGATGCTTCCAGTCAACAAAGCCTTCAGGCCCTGGCGCTCACAAATCTCGCGACCGATGTCTCTGGTAATTCGTTCGTCCGGCGAGCGGCCCATAAAACGTAACGCCTGACGAACTCTCTCGTCCGGATAGATATTCAGAAACGGTGACTGCCCGAGTTGGACCGCCAGCGCCTGCTTCAGCGTTCCATCAAAGACCTGATCGCCAGTCGTGTTAGCGAAGTCGGTCAACAAAATCGTATCGCGGTCGGTTAATGCCTGGCCACGTTTGAAATAAAAAAACAGTCCAGTAGCAAGCGCGATGATAACGAGTGCGGCAATTACACCAGCTCCCTTTTTATGGCGCTTAATCTCACTGACGATATACTCGGCGCTCGATGGGTATGCTCTAGTTTCGGTGGTGGGAGGAATTCGATCTGAGATGGTCGGTACGACCTCAGCCGCGCTAACTGTCGACCGGGTCACACTGTCAGGTGAGACTGAACGCTCCAGCTCGGCCTCAAACTCAAGCTTTTGCTTCAGCCGACGCAAGTCAGTCAGTAGTTCTTTTGTTGTCTGATAGCGCTCATCCCGATCTTTACGGAGGGCTTTTGTAATGATCCAGTCGAGTTCCGCGGGGACGTTGGGAGCGAAGCGCGCCAGCGGCGGCGCCTCTTTTTGATTAATTGTGACGATGACGTCGGTTGAGGTTTCTCCATCAAACGGAACTCTGCCCGCAACCATTTCATACAACATCACGCCCAGGCTCCAAATATCGCTGCGAGCGTCAACCGGCTTGCCGCGAGTTTGCTCCGGCGACATGTAGTGGGAGGTGCCCATCACTACGCCCGCGTCGGTTTGCACTAATACTCTCGTCGAAGCTTCTGCGTCAGTGGAACTTCTGTCGGTTGAAGACTCGGTAAGTTTGGCAAGCCCGAAATCGAGGACCTTGACGTAACCATTGCGACGTATCATTACGTTGTCGGGTTTGATGTCCCGGTGAATAATGCCGGCTGCGTGCGCTTCTTCGAGGGCGCTGGCGACCTGGACTGCGATATCGAGAATTTCACGCGCCTCGAGCGGGGAATCAGCCATATATCTGCGCAGAGACTTGCCGTCGATGTATTCGGTGGCGATAAAATGGGAGCCATGGTCCTCGCCTACCTCATGAATCGTGAGAATGTTTGGATGGTTGAGAGCCGAAGCTGCACAGGCTTCCTGTTCGAAACGGTTCAGCCGATCTCTGTTTGTAGTGAACTCCTGGCTGAGAATTTTTAGAGCAACCTTCCTCCCCAGCTTTATGTCCTCGGCAAGATAGACCTGGCCCATTCCGCCCGCGCCAAGCTTCTCCAGGATCTTGTAGTGGGAGATTTTTTTGGTTTCCATTCCCTTTGCCAGGGTGCCTTATCCGTCGAGCGCCAACAGCGTTGCAAGAATGAGTAAATAAATCCGGTTTGTTGAATTACTGCAAATATTCTACTGCCTTAATCCTGCTGTCAAACTAACTTTTACTTTACGAGCCCCAGCGCCGCCAACCTTTCTGGCGTAATACCGCCTACGCCGACCTGTTTAAGCTTGGAGGTTTGACCGGCGCTAATCTCGACGGCGCTGCGAGAGACCTTGAAAGCTCGCGCCAGCAACCGCACGAGTTCTTCATTCGCGGCGCCATCAACCGGAGGCGCAGCGATTCGCACGCGCAAGGCGCCATCATGTTCACCAACGATTTCACTGCGCGAGGCACGGGGAACGACACGCACCTTGAAGATTAGCATTCCGTCTTTGTCGGAATAGTTGATCATGACGTTAATCCAACGGCGGACATTAGGCCTTAGACGACTAAGCAAAAAACACGGTTGGCCAGCCATGCAAAAGGGTCCCAGCAATCGCCGCCTGCACCAGCCACACAATAATAAAGGCCACGATTGGCGAAATATCGAAGGTGCCGACTAACGGCACCATGCGGCGCAACGGCCCGAGCAGTGGTTCAGTAGCATTTACAAGGAAACGCATCAAACGGTTGGAATAGCTCACCATTACCCAGGAAAAAACTATGCGGAGGAAAATCAGCAAACTGTAAAAACTGAGCAGCCCATACAGCACATAGCCAATGATCGGGACAACAGCATGCCGGCTTAGGCTCATCAACACGCCAGCGATTGTATTAGCTATGCTGGCCACCAGCTGCAATGAAAACCATCCCAATAGAATCGTTGTCAGAATAGCGACGAGCGGCGCATATTTTGGATCCACACCGAACCCAACCAGTGCGCGGCGCATTGGCACAATAAATGGATCCGTGAGACGCCGAATCGTCCGTGAACTCCAGCTGAACGGATTTAGATCAGCCTGGTTGGCAATCAACCGCAGCAGCACTAACGCAATAACCCCGACAATGACCGCGACGACCGCCGAATTAATGAACCAGTAAACCCTACCGAGGATGATCATGGTTTGTTATTCAGAAACTTCGCTCAGAGATTTTTTCGTTCACCAAATATCGCCGTTCCGACGCGCACCATTGTCGCTCCCTCTTCAATTGCAATTTCGAAATCGTGGCTCATCCCCATCGACAAATCGCCCACGCGTTCGCCAAAGCGTCCCTGAAGCTGCAGTTCATCGCGCAACTCGCGGAGCGTTTTGAAATAGGGACGGGCGCAGTCAGGGTTTTCAAAATAGGGTGGCAGCGTCATCAGTCCGAGCAGCCGAAGGTGTTGACAATCGTTAAGCGCATCCAACAGTCGCGGTAACTGTCGGGGATCGATGCCAGTCTTGGTTTCTTCCCCGCCGAGATCAATTTGAATCAACACTGGTAGCTCTTCTCTTCCCTCAGTCCCACAGAGGTGATTCAGCCGCTCGGCTAAGGCTACTGAGTCAAGGGAATGAATCAAATCGAAAAGTTTGACTGCACGGCGTGCTTTGTTAGCCTGAAGGTGGCCCACCAAATGCCAGCGCGCGGCGGTGTGTCCCACTTCGTTTATCTTTCCCTCTGCTTCCTGCACTCTATTCTCGCCGAGGTCTTTGATGCCCAGGTCGAGCCCGGCTCTTATTACTTCCACGGGATGTGCCTTGCTGATGGCGATCAGGGTTATCTGATCAGACGAGCGATTACAGTGGATCGCCGCTGACTCGATCCGCTTGCGAACGTTCGTGAATCGTTCGCTCAAAGCCTGAAAATCGAGTACGTCCTCCGCCATATTCACACGCAATCGAATCGAAAGATAACTGCAATATATCGACTAGTGGTGCCAGGACAATTACATTATCAGATTGAATCAGGTGTTGCATCGACTGTCAGCGCAAATGGCCTCATTTTATGGCGGACTGCAAGAAAGTTGTGGCGGAATCGCGCTAAACGTGGCACGATGATTGTTGCCCTAAGACGTACAGTGCTCTCTCCACTGACCGTTGAAATCAAACACGAAAGCTAGACTAACAGGTCGAATTTAAGGAGGAGTTTTTATGAAGCATTTGAGGCACGGGCACAACTTTTTTGCAGTCACCATCATGGCTTTGTTGCTGGCGCTGGTAATGCCGGCAGCCGCCTCGGCACAAGGCCGCGGGCGAGGCTACGGGCGTGGCGGGATTTTTGGCAGCTCGCATAATAAATGCGGCAAGTTTGTAAACTGCCACGACGCCAGAAATGGCCGCTGGGACGGTCGCGGACCACGTGGTAATCGCGTCGGCAATATCCTATTGCGCAACCGAATCCGCAACCGCAATCGTCGGTTCTCTGACGATGGCCTGGTTTTGCGAAGCGTCAGACGCAACCGATATCGTCAGCTTCGATGACGATCATTTCCTGCGTCATCGAAGAGGCCGGTATCAATAGCTGCGGCGGGTAGAGTCGCCTGGTTCGGCGTCAGCCAGCGACGAGATGCCCGCAAGTTGACCTTTCTTGACACTCTCCAAGCCCGTTCGCATAATGAAAACCCACGCATGCGGATGTGGCGGAACTGGCAGACGCGCAGGTCTCAGAAGCCTGTGATGGCGACATCGTGGAGGTTCAAGTCCTCTCATCCGCACCAGTTTTTCATGTAACCAGAGCGAGCCTAATTAATAGGCTCGCTTTTCTTTTGTCTAATTTTGGAACCCCCGCCTTGCGGCAGCGTATAAAAGGAGTCGTTACGCACTTCGCACCCGGAGCATTGCGCTGGGAATTCTCCTGGAAATCCGTCATGAGAAGCATTGAAGGGGGTTTCAAATGAGGGCTGAACGAGCAAACGCCATTCCACTCACAGGCGAGCCGCGTCGAGATCGCGTGCTAAGTCGCGATCACCGCAGGCAAGAAGCGCTTGCGACCGTCCCAACTTCGCAACTAAAAATAGCTGAACGACTTTCTCGAAACCGCGTGCAGCACCTGCTTGACCTCACGGATGCGTTACTCCGAGAAACGGAAACGCTCGCTCGCGATAAGGCGTTTACCGATGAATCGAACCGCATACGTACTTTGAACGTCGCTGAAGGCATCGATTTTTATAGCGAGGTTGAACGGTTTGAGATGGGTCTGATCAGACTGGCGCTCGATCAAACCGGGGGACATCAGGCCCGGGCCGCGCGCCTGCTGCACATCAAACCCACCACTCTTAACTCAAAGATTAAGCTTTACGGAATTGACTACTGATCGCAGGTCTTGTGCTGCGGGCAGACCTACTTGTCGTTCCTACGCTTCGCCCATTACCTAAGCGCCGATAGTGGTGAACCAGGAGAGATATTCTTGCCTGTGTGAGTTGGTTTTGCGAGCAAGTGACAGACAAGAATGTCTGTCCTCCCTAATTAACAGCCTCGGAAGAATCATCCGCATGCGGTTCACTTCCGTCGGATACTGTGAGTTGCTGCTCATCGAAAAGATTTGAGTTAACCAGAGTCTGAACCCAATATTGTCCGGCCGCCGGGAAAGTCACATTCACAAAGAAACTGATGTTGTCAGCAAAGCCGCCGGGTGTGATCTGGAAGCTCGTCGGCTGCGAAACAACGACGGGATGCTGACGATCCGGCGTCAGGATCCTAACTTCTGAGAGATGTGTGCCCTGGCCACGCCAATGATTGACCACGGCAAACTTGATCAGGGAAACGGGCAATTGCTGCACCATGATGTTCTGAAACACCCCCATGAGCGAAAGCTTGTTACCAACTTCAAGGCGAACGTCGTCACAGAAGAGCGTATAAAGCAATTCGAGTCTCTCGTCTTTGCTAGCCGTAGCCATGTTGGTCTCCTAAGTAGCGCAGACATTCCTGTCTGTCATTCGTTCCCCAAAAACATCCGAAGGTGCGAAGTTCCGGCCGTTATCTTTTCATCGTTCAATCAAATATACAGAACGCTCAGAAAAGAAGACAGCCAGGAATGCCTGTGCTACTCCAGCATTTTCTTAAACGCCGCTTCGTCGATCACTTTAACGCCGAGTTCTGTGGCTTTATCGAGTTTAGACCCTGCTTCTTCGCCCGCAACCACATAGTCAGTCTTTTTGCTAACCGAAGAGGTAGCCCTACCGCCGCGACGCTCAATCGCCGCGCGCGCTTCATCTCGCGTGAAGCCGGCAAGCGCACCGGTTAAGACAAACAATTTGCCGGCCAGCGTTTCGTTGGTGGGTTCGCTGCTCTTCTCCAAACTCGTGCGCACGCCGGCCGCTTCCAGGCGTTTGCATAGCTCCACATTGCCCTCATCGTCAAACCAATCGCGCACGCTCTCTGCCACGGTTAATCCAATCTCCGGAACATCGTCAAGCTCCTCAACCGTCGCTTTGCTGAGCGCGTCAAGCGAACCAAACTGCCGGGCCAGAGTTGTTGCGGTACGGTCGCCTACGTGGCGCAGTCCCAATGCATAAATCAGATTTGACAGATCGCGCTGCTTGCTTGCTTCAATCTGAGCCAGCAGATTCGAACCAGACTTTTTCGCCATCCGCTCAAGGCTTGCGATATCGTCAAGTGTTAGGCTGTAGAGATCGCCGGCATCGCGAACCTTACCGCTTTTGACTAACTGATCAACCAGCGACTCTCCCAGTCCTTCAATGCGCATGGCGCGCCGAGAAGCAAAGTGGAGCAAGCGCCCTTTGAGCTGCGCCGGACAGTCGGCAGCGATGCAGCGTGAAACTACCTCGCCTTCAGGCTTCGATATTTCGCCACCGCACACCGGACAATGCTTCGGCATGCGAAACGGTTTCTCATCTCCCGTGCGCTTCGACTCGATAACTTTAAGTACCTTGGGAATGACATCGCCACCCTTTTCTATCAGCACCCAATCGCCAATGCGAACTCCCAGGCGCTTCACCTCGTCCGGGTTGTGCAACGTAGCTCGTGAGACGGTAGTGCCGGCAAGACTAACGGGCTCCAGGTTCGCAACCGGCGTTAACGCCCCCGTCCTGCCCACCTGGACCACGATTGAAACCACTCGGGTCGGGGCCTGTCGCGCCGCATACTTGTAAGCGATGGCCCAACGCGGCGCCTTATTTGTCGTGCCGAATTCATCCTGTAAGGCAGTTGAGTTTACCTTTACGACCAGTCCATCGATTTCGTAGTCCAGCTCGTCTCTCTGCGCTTCAATCCGGCCGGCGAAATCGATCACTTCCTCAATCGAGTGGCAAACCTTCCGCTCAGGACTAACTCTGAACCCAGCACTCTCGAGCCAGTTCAACGCTTCCCAATGCGTGGCAAAAGGCTTTCGTTCGCCAGCCAACAGATCATAGGCAAACACGTCGAGCTTGCGGCTACGAACGATTCGCGGATCAAGCTGCCTGATAGCTCCCGCTGCGGCGTTACGCGGGTTTGCAAAGCGCGGCTGATCCTGCGCTTCGCGCTCGGCGTTAATTCGCTCGAACACCTTTCGTGGAATGAACACCTCTCCACGCACCTCCAGCGTCGCTTTTAGATTTGAGATCTCAGATTTGAGATCCGCGCGTTTAGAGGCCGTTCCCTTTTCGCGCAATTTAAGAGGAACGCTGCGTATTGTTCGCGCATTTTGCGTTACGTCCTCACCGATGCGTCCGTCGCCACGCGTCACGCCGCGTACAAGTATTTGATTCTCGTAGTGGAGCGCCAGCGATAGCCCATCTATCTTGAGTTCTGCTACGTAATCGAGACGCCGTCCATCTGCCAGCCGCCGGCAGCGCTGATCAAAGGCGCGCAACTCGTCAATGTTGTAGCTATTATCAAGAGACAGCATCGGACGGCGGTGCACGACTTCAGGAAAGCCTTCAGCCGGTCTCCCGCCAACGCGTTGGGTGGGACTGTCGGGTGTTATTTGATCCGGATGCTGTTGCTCAAGCTTCTTAAGCTGCTCAAGCAGGGTGTCGTATTCGAGGTCCGAAATTTCGGGATTGTCGAGAACGTAATACAGTTCTTCATGACGCCGAATCTCTTCCCGCAGTTTCTCGATTTCCTCTCCAACTGACACTACTCTGGCCAAGCTTTAATCTCCTGATGCTTTGCTTGCCAACCAGCGGAGGCAAGCCAACCTTCCGAACCTAAGAGCTGCTGTAGTTGGCTCGCTTAATCCGCGTCGAACGCCCTTCACTCCATAATCAGAAAACTGAGCTCCGACAAGCTCGCGCTCGGGAAGGGCTTGCCCCCGCTGTTCGGCCAGAGAATTCAACTATGCGAAACGGTAGCGCGCCCTTCGCGGATCCCACTGACTTTGGTTATTCCGCTCGTCTTAGTTTTACTTTCCGTCAGATTATGGATTACCCGCCCGATAAACTTGATACTCTGCAGAAAATCATCAAGCCTAATGTTTTCATCCGGTCCGTGGGGATTCGATCCGGCATAGCTAATGCCGAAAGAAGCAACGGGCGTGGGTGGAGTAGAAACCCCGCAAACGGCGCCTACCGGTCCACTCGAAGGATCCATTGGATACACTAGTGGCGGAATGCCATAAACTTCCGCGGCGGAACTGATCACGGCGCGCGCAACTGAAGAACTTGCGGACGACTTCGCGAGCGGGGCGTTACCGAGTTCAACGATCTCGATGTCTTTAAAGCCACGCACGTCGAGATGGTCCCTCAGTAGCTGCAGAACGAGTTCGGGCGTCAGGTCTGGCACGAGACGGAAATCAAGGCGAGCCATTGCTGTGCTCGGGAGCACAGTTTTTATCCCTGCTTCAGTGTGGCCCGTTTGAATTCCACAGATCGTGCAAGTCGGACCAAAAATGTGCTCCTTCACGAGCGCCGGACCTTTCATCGAACGCACCCAACCGCCAATACGAAATTCCCGCTTCAACCCCGCTTCATCCAGCTCAATTGCTTTTAGGGCTTCGGCGTCCTCCTCACTAATCGGTGCAATGCACGACGAAAATCCATCGATAGTGATGACGCCTTTGGGTGAAGTGATCGTCGCCAGGGCCTGCACCAACCGCCAAGCCGGATTGGGAACAATCGCGCCCCACTTGGAATGAAGATCCGCGCGTGCGCCGTGCGCTCTCAACTCCAGGAATTGGATGCCCTTGAAGCCGAGACTGATCACGGGCCGTTCCTTAGTGTCCTTGTAACCCTCGTCCCAGATACAACCTTCCGCAACCAGCATCTCAGGATTTTCCGCGGCGAAACGATAGAGACTCGGACTGCCTAACCCGTCTTCACCGTCAATCAAGAATCGTAGAGTTACCGGTAGCTTGCCGAAGGTTTTTTGATAAGTTTCAACCGCCGCGAGACGCGCAGCCAGATCACCTTTGCTATTTGCTGCGCCACGAGCGTAGAGCTTGCCATCGATAATGGTCGCCGCGAACGGGCCAAATGACCATTCAGTCAAATGTCCCACGGGCTGCACGTCGTAGTGACCATAGATAACAAAGCTCTGCGGTTCTGCGCCACATTCGCCATAGATAATCGGGTAGCCGGTACCGATGCGAAACGACCGCGTGCCGATACCGACTCGCTGCATCATCTGTTCGACGGTTTCGGCCATGGCGCGCATACCCGTGCCCCGCGCGGCGACTGAAGGCATGCGGCAAAGGCCCTGCAGCCTCTCGGCAAAGTTACGCGCGTGCCGGTCAACATATCGATCAAAGCGAGCGAAGCTCATAGCTGATTCATTCGGAACGCTTCCGCACAGGATTTCTGCTTAGACTGCGACTTGCCCCCGGTGCGATCGGCGGCTCAAGTGTGATCTCTAAACGAACTGCAGGATTTCAGTCTCATAAAGCAGGTAGCACGGCTCGTCTGTCGAACGCTCGAATCCCGCGGCTATCAACCCTGCCGCAAAGGCCTTCTGAAATTCATGTCGCACACGTAACTGTTCTTGTTTTGCCTGCTGGGGATCCTCTTTGCATAGTTTTGTCCAGTTAGGCGGAATGTTAATTTTCGCTTTCGGTTTGTTAGGAAGAGTCTGACCGGCCCCACGAAGCCCGCTCGCCAATTCCATCACGCGGGGCGACTGAAGCTGCCAATCGGCAAACAAGCGATCACTATCGATTCCCGCTGGTGATGCGCCTGTCAAGGCCGGGCTGGTTACATAATCCGTTCCGTAGAAATTTTCCGCGTAGCTCGACACCGTCACCCCAAGACGATTTAGATTGAAGTGGGCATTGCGTGCCTGCATCGGATCCCAGGTCCACTTGATAAAACTTCGTCCTTCCTGAAGAGCACGCTCGCGCTGGCTCCATTTTAGCCGGCCACCCACGCCCTTGTTTTGGTAATTCGGATCAACTGCCATCATGTGTGAGTAGCCAAAGATCTCACTGCCGCGGACAGCCGCGAGATGATGGACGAATCCCACCAGCTGCCGTCCGCGATCGTCAGGCGCGAAGGCGCCCAGGGTCCAGCCACCTGCTTGCCGGGAAACGATCAGGTGCCGTCGCGGAGAGATTTCCAGGTCAGGGAGGCCAAAAACTTCCCGCTGCAGCTGGACGCAGTTGTCCAGCTCATCAATGGTTGTGCATTCATGGATCACAATGTCTTCCATCTTCGGGGGTTCTGAATTGTTCGCCGCAGACTTTCACGGATAATCGCGGATAGAAATTGCGACCGGTAGCGGGTTTCTATGTCTCTGGGTCTTATCTAACTGAACAGTGTAATATCTGTGGCCGTCCTGGTCACGCTTTGGGTGGTCCGGCCGGCAGCTCGATTAATGTTCGGAGGCCGGCGCATTCGCGATTCTCAAGAGTTACGGTTCCCTTCATCACTTCGAGCAAACGCCGGCCAACAATTATGCCCAGCTCGTTAAGATCGGTTTTTCCGGCCCGTGGTGTTTCTTCCGGATCGAATACTCGCAACATATCTTTTATCGGTTCGCCCTCATCATCTATCTGCACGCGAAGAAAAGAGCCCTCGCGTAGCTCCGCGTGAACGTTCACACATTGTCCTTCGTGGCTGCGGCTCACCGCCCAGGCGAAAAACGTATAAAGAGCCTGCCGCAGGCGCCCCCGGTCAGAAACGATAGTTACCTCCGGCGTCTGATTACATTCGACTCTTACTTCGCGTTTCTGCGCCAGCCGGGCAACGGCGGCACATGCTTCTCGCAAAGTTTCTGGTAATGAAAACTCCTGAAGAAAAAGCTCTGCCGGACCAACCTCCAGACGAGACAGGTCGACTAGCTGATTGAGGCTGGTGAGTAGTTGTATCCCGGAGTTTTGAATCTTTTGACAGAAGCGCTGCTGCGCTTCGGTCAACTGTTCCTGGTCGAGCATAATTTCGGTGAAACCAAGTATAGACGTCAGAGGGGTCCGCAACTCATGAGACATTCGCGCTAGAAAGAGTGAACGATAGTGCGAGACGTGGCGCAGTTCGCGATTCGCCTCCTCCAGTTCGATTGTGCGAAGCTTTAGCTGCTCAATCAGATGAGCAACGCGTTCGGCGTTTATTTGCTCTGCTTCAGATTGGTCATTACTTGTGGGATTATCAGCCACTGTTCTCTCAGCCCTGAAAATCATCGCTGGTTAGCTGCCTGAGCTGGGCACGCAAATGCCACGCACGACTTAAATTGTTTCGGTAACTTCAATATAAGACTGTACCGGATGGGTGTCAAAGCCGTGCTTCTTTTTTAACTAAATCGTGGTTATCATGCTGTGCGATAGATCCCAGGTCTGTCGCTGCCGCGGTAACGAGTCGCGCGAAGGCAACAAGCCCGACCGTGAGGGAAGGCTAAGGAAAGAGGAGCCCCTGCCTAACCTGCGAGCTTCTGCTATGACCAGAATCACATGAAAGGGACACTTAGCGCTCAACCGCTCGCCGAACTCATTCGCGAGATTTCATCCAAGGGTCTGTCCGGTACGTTGCGGCTCGAGCACAAACGAGCCAAAACAGCCGTTTATTTCGAAGACGGTAACCTCGTCTATGCGGCGTCAAATCTGCGTACGCTTCGCTTGCGTGAGTATCTGAGCACGCGCGGTCTTCTCTCAGACAAAGAAAGCGCGAGCCTGCAAAACAATCTTCCGGACCTCGAACTCGCCGCTGCCTTGAGCGCAGCCGGAAAGCAGACGGACGTAGATGGCTTGCTTGCCACTCTCGTCGGCGATATTTTGCGCGTCGCGCTGCTTTGGACAGAAGGAGCTTGGGAGTTTAATGAACGTGCGCGTTTGGATGATCCGGTTCGCGTAAAGATAGACATTGCCACACTGCTACGGGAAACCGCTCAGAGAATGCCTTTGAAGTTTGTTTCCCAGCGTCTTCTCAACCCGGGAGAGATGATCTCGCGCTCTTCGGATGTTTCCCCAAC
>Ga0137372_10003816_pt1 | contig 14637 bp, 16 predicted proteins | sample SagtaG_6_FD_104911 | JGI IMG/M metagenome (GOLD analysis project Ga0137372, IMG submission 104911) | Vadose zone soil microbial communities from Sagehorn Ranch, Mendocino, California, USA - Sage1_R_60_16 metaG | ecosystem: Environmental > Terrestrial > Soil > Vadose zone | place: USA...
AGGAACCCGGAGTCGGAATCGGAGACCATTCGGTAGATTCGATCTCGCAAACGGACAAACAAGTTGAGAAAGGCCTTCTCCGCGTTCGAGATTCCCAGTTTCTTACATTCATTGAAGATTCGCTGCCCCCCTGCGTCGAATGCGAAATCGGCTTTGCCGGGCGGAACATCAGGGGCGAATTCGAGGTTGACCTCGCCTGCCCGCGCCACGAGGGCCGCGCAGTGCACCTCGTAACGTGCCGATCCGAACTCGATTGGGCTACGAAGTCTTGCCAAAATCTGGTCAAATTGTCTGGCATTTTGCACAGCCCCGATATCCTCAGCGAGCCCTCGAATACTCCACGCACTCACGATTCCACCAACCTTCCACCAGTTCGCTAGCTCGTGCCTGCGCCGCGGGGGCTTCGAAAGTTCGCTTGACAACCATTCAGCGCCGAAGACACCTTCGACTAGGTCGGACGCAGCTTCAAAGCGACCTCTGTCGTCGGCAAGCTTGGGGTCCTCATGGAGCAAATCGAGCCAATTTTTGCTCTTTCTTACACCCACAGTCCTGAGCATACGACGGACGACTACTTATGGAACCTTGCATCGAGGGAACGCACTTCGTACCCTGATGGGCTCTCGCTACAATTTTCGAGACAATGCCAACCGGAATTCCTAAGTGCGACCCAGGAGCCACAAGCACGACGCGATAGTCATTCGTATCCCATACTCTGCATCCCGCTTCGTTGTAACGCCTCCGGGGTGCGACCCATACCCGGAAAGAAAGGCATACGTGCCGGCCACCAACTTCTTGCGGGTCCCCGCGGCGAGCTCATTAAGCCCTGTCCGCCACTCAGTTTCTCCGGTCATCTCGATTAGGAGAAGTTCGATCGCTGAACGGCAAGAGGCAAGGGCTTGCCTGTTCGCGTCGGCTCCGGTCGTCGAAAGGGTGTCCAACGCTCCCTCAATCATCCGAGCGACCTCGGGATGACCGGCCAGCTGAGTCCGAAGTTCTTGACGGTTTTCGAGTTTGACAGAACCGAGTTCCGGGGCTACTTTCCTCAGGTCCAGGAGTTGCTCCTCTCTGCCCCTACGAAGCTCCTCGAATGCCTCCTTCTTCCGTTGGAAACGGAGTTCGTCGATCTCGTCATTGTAGACCAAGTCTTCCGATGCGATGGCCTCCAAGGTTCCGACGGCCTTCGCAATCTGGGTGTCGAGCCTCCGGTAGGTCTTGGCCGTGGCGAGGCGTTTCACGAGAGCGGAGCTGTTGCCGCCGTGAGCCAGGTTCTTCCTAGCGACCGAGATTCTCCGCAGCGTGGCAACCGTCTCGGTGTACCATTGATCGAAGTTCTTTGTCAGAGACGAGTAGCGCTGAACGAGGTTTCCTCGAAGCCACGTCTTTCCCAGAGCCGCGGCTAGCCTCTTTCGTCCTCTTAGCCCAACCGCGAGATCGAACACTCCAACTCCCAATTGGACGTTCGGATCCAAAGACCTACTAGCCTGTTTGACACCCTCCGCCTCCTGAATCAGGAATTTGCCCCGATCGACTAGGGTCCGCAACTCGTCCCTGGGATCCCGCATTCATTCGTGACTCTTCGTCGGTAGCTTAGACCTTTTCCCCCGAGAAGGCCAGCAGGCGATCTAGAACTTGGAAGGCGAGACAATCGCATCATGCCGCCACTCTAGAGGCATAGGCCGAAAGAATTATGGCCCTACCGAAGGGGTTCGTGGCTGGCAAGCAAGCTTGACCGCTTTCGAGGATTTCGGGGAGAACATCAAGTCGGCACGCAACTTGATTGCAATCTATGACAAAACGGCTCGCACCGCCGGCCTTCTTACCGAGGACAGGAAGGAGCTTCTCCGGTCTGCTGTTGTCTTCTCGTTGAGCGCTCTTGATGCCTATTTCCACCAGAAGATTGAGGACGCCATCGTTCCGATTTTGAATGCGGACATCGAGAAAATGCCGGGGCCTCTAGGCAACATGGCCATGCCGGTCCTCGAGGTGGAGAGGATGCTGCGATACTACAACAGGCCACACGAGAAAATCAAAGCTGTCCTGAAGGATCGGCTGTATACGCTGTCCTACATGAAACCTGACAAGGTCCTCGACGCAGTCAAGCTTCTCGGCGTTGAGGATTTCTTCTCGAAAGTTGGAGAGGAAATAGACCTCGAGGAGGACACCATCAGATCCCGCTTGTCCAGATGGGCCGAAAGACGAAACCAGATCGCCCACGAACACGACCGCATAGGCAGGCGAAGGGGTGGTGGAAGACGACGAGATATCGCCAGGGCGGATGCAGAGTCCTGTGCTGACTTCATCGAGAGGTTCGTAAATGGAGCAGAAACAGTCCTTTCCTCGGAGCTCTGAATTCGCGCGATGCTCTTCATGCGAACAACTGAAATGGAGGAACCTGCGGGGAAGACAATCGCGTCATAGTGTTGCTATCGAATGCTGAGATTTCAGCCATATCGTATTATGGCGATGGCGCGCGAGATTATCAGTGACATATATCAGTGATATACTTATATAGTATCGTTGCAGTACGATATAGCATGCCGGCCCCAGAACCGCTCGAGTTCTATATCATCGATCGACTCCATCTCCCTGAGAAATCACTCAAACGCGAGCCTGCAGTCGACTCAATTCGACCAGATTTTACCGCAAGAGACGGTCGGACTCTCTACGTAATCGAAGTGAAAGCCAGGCGCGCTACACAGAGCGATGTTGCCCAACTCGCCTTGTATCGCGATTTGTACGAGGCTCGTTATCCAAATCTGAAGATCCGGCCAATCCTTGTGTCACGGGAGGTGCCCCCGAGTGTCGACGGCCTTCTGCGCAGGATCGGAGCTGATGCACTTGAGCCCCCGCCACAGCTCCTGTCCAGGGAGATCCAGCCTTCACAGGGTCCCGGGTCACGTGAGGCTTCACGGTTGACTGGTCCGAAGGCCTGGCGGGTAGTCTGCCGACTTCTCGAGCTTCGAACCACGAGCATACGCCAACTCGCTCTGAAGTCCAAGGTGTCGTATGCCTGGGCGCATGCGACGGTCCAGAGGCTAGTCAGAGAAGGCATTGCAGGTCGGCAAGGCTCAATGGTGCGATTCCTTGACGTGGAGAAGCTTCTCAATGGTGTTGCCTGGGAGAGGCCTTTCGAAAGCCTCAGAGTCGGCGTCTTTGCGTCAGAATACGACAATGCGTTCGAAGGAGCGCGACAACTAACGCGAATCCTCAAGCGGGCTGGGGCTCATTTTGCATTCACAGCGCGAACCTCTGCAACCCTTCGCACAGGATATTCTCGGCAGTTCAAGTCGATCGATCTCTATCTCGCTGAAGATGATCTGGGACTGGTAGGCTCGGGCGCAGGCAAAGTCACGGCTAACGTTTTCAAACCAGACCGGCCGTTGGAGGGGCTGGAATCCATCCAAGGTATCCTGATGGCCAGTTGGGAACTGACTCTATTGGATATCGCAGGGCTGGGGTTCAGCTCACGTGATCTTGCGCTCGAGATGGTGAAGCCCTATGCCCATCCGTGACACTCTCGTCGAACTCAGCTTTCGAGAACTCGAGATAATACTCGCAAAAGTCGCTGAATACAATAAGAGCGGCGGACCTGGCCTGCAGCCTGCCGTTCTCATCGGCGGCTGGGCGGTATACCTGTACAACGACTATTACGGTAGCGTCGACATCGACATCGTGACTAATTCTGAGACTCGAAAACGGCTTGGTTACTGGCTTGCCAAAAACCATGGATACACCGAAGACAGAACCGAGTCACGACGATGGCTTACGATGAGGAAGGGGACCCCTCCCGACGAAATCGTGGTCGAGTTTGCCCGTCGAGAGGCAGATGACTATTTCATGGGTCGAAAACACAGACTGAACTTCTCGATTTTGGAGGGACAGACCATAGAACGCACTCTCGGTAGGATACCCGTGCTGGTCCCTTCACGTGCGTTGCTCGTTCTGTTCAAGCTGAAAGCTGCCTACGACCGATCGTACCGCCTTGAGAATAACCAGAGTCGAAATCCAGCGTGGGAGAAAACAAAAGTCATCAAGGACCGAAGTGACATCATTGCGCTACTGGATCCAGATCGCGGAGGCCGGGAAGTTGATGTCTCGGTCCTCGGAGCTGCATTGAAGAAATTCGAGTTCCTCGTCGGCGTTCTCAAACATGCCGGAGAAGACCCTAATGCGGCCGCCAAGTACGAAATCTTGCAGAAAGAGGCTTCGCGCATAGTCAGTAACGCAGTTCGGCTCGTCACATAACCCTCGTGCGACCCGCATCATTTTTGAGGATGCTGCGCCCCAGATTGGGGTCCAAGACGATTGCGCCAAATCACCACCGTTCGCCAGTGAGTAATCGCTCCAAGTCGACACGCTCCCCAGTGTAAGAGTGAACGGAACCCTATAGTCCGTTCATGCCGAAGACTCGAGAAGGATTTGGTGCCGAGCGAACTGGTCGCTGGAAGATCAGTGCGTACTGATGATGGATATTCGGAACAAAGTCAAAGGGGTATCCGTAGGGAAACAACCGCTTTTCGCCTTGGATGAGCAGGAGTACCCCGCGAAGGCGGAAACCGGCTTTCTCGCCTTCAACCGCAGCGTGGATGTGGAATGGGTAGAACACGCTTTTGTGACGGAAGTCGCCGACAATCACCACCATGTATCGTCCACGCTTGAGAACCCCAAGGCATTGCCGGAATGCTCGACGCAACTTCATCAAATATGTGTCATAATCATCGACATTCCCCAGGTCCGACAGGCTCTTCGAGTAGCGAGTCTCTAGACCTCGATCTAATCTCTCGGAGATTACTTTGTGATCGGGATCCTTGTTGAGAATGTTCCAGTAGGGGGGGCTGGTTACAATGAAGTCCACGCTCTTCCTCGCGAGTTTCGGAAGCCTTCTTATGCAATCTCCGCGGATGAATCGGATTCGGACTTTGGATCGAACATGCTCTGGTAACTCCTCCTCAAGACGGCGTTTCCCCAAGCGTACCCAGCGAGGTGAAAGTTCGATCCCGATCGCATTCCTCTCGCACAACGCAGCGGCCTTCAATGTTGAAGCCACGCCGCAGAATGGATCGAGGACAGTCATGCCTGGCTTTGTGAAAAACTGCACAAGTTTGCGGATGTCGTGAAACGAGAATGGAGCGGGATGCATTGCCTCGATTGAGGCCTCAGGATGGTTCTTGCCAAGCCCCGTCTGGAACCACCATGAACGAGACAATTGTAGCCACTCCTTGCCGGTGAGATCATTCAACCGGTTGCGAGGGTCAACCGATCGCTTCGCTCGAATCATGAAGTCCTCTGATGGCCGGTCTTCTTACGTGCCCTGTTCTTAATCGCCTGAAGGGCGAACCCTTTCTCAATCAACCAGGAAATCACAATCGTCCTCACGGCCGCTGCGTCTCCTCTTCCCATTTCCCCTTTCAGCGACTCGATGATTCGCCATTGCTCTGGCGTAAAAGTCACAAGGACTCGTTTTGGAGCTGCCAGAGTATCGCCTGATATCGTTTTCGTATCGCGTAGGATATGAATTAGACATACAATACTCTTTCTGGCCGCCTCTGCGACCCAAACCGCCGTAAAGTCTATAAACATTATAGCGTATAGAGGATACGCCATGAAGGTCCGCGAAGAACGGTTGTTCAAGATTCCAGTCGAGGAGATTCGGGATCTCCTGAAGACACAGTATGGAGTTGACCTAGCTGGGGTAGATCCCTATCTGGAGAAGGACCATGTTGTTTTCGCAGTCCTCGTGGATGATGAATCCGGGGCCCACCCGGCGACGGAAAGGGTCCACCCATCGACGGAAAGAAGGCCTGGGAGAGCACGCCGGCGCAGACGCAAAAGGAACCGTGTCAGGACTCGTGGATGGAACGTGGTCGCGAAGATTCAGAATTCCAAAGGTCTTGTCGCGAACATTTACGAACCCCTCGTGAAGGCTCTCGAGCGGAGAGAAATCGCGAAATCGGAACAACGAAAGGTTGTTCGACAGATCCTCATCGCGAACGGTAATGATCCCTCCGAGGAATCAGTTGAATACTTCCTCACAAACACGCTGGAGTTTCTTGCGCAAAAGGAGACTGGAGCACTGGTAGCCGATGCGTGATTCTGAACTCAACGAGTTATTGATGGCGACTACAGCTGGAGATGTGGAGAAGGTAATCGAGCGTCTCAGTAACAGAATCGAATGGGTTCCCCTTGGCGGCAACGCGGGCAATTATGGGATTATTTCCATGGGCGCGGATCCCTACGATGGGATTACCGAGAGAATCACAAACGCCATCGATGCTATGATTGAACTCCAAGTCGAACTCCGACCTGAGCTCAAGAGAACCACTAGCCCGCGGAAGGCGGTCGAAGCGATTTACGAGTTGAAGGACGGCAAGCTAAGGTGGTGCGAGCAGAGGAGAATCGGCGAACTCGCTTCACACATCAAAGTCAAGTTCATGGATAGCGAGAGTTCGAAGCGCCCAACCATCGAAATACAAGACCAAGGCATCGGTCAACACCCACTTGACTTCCCCGCGACGTTGTTAGGGTTGAACGAGGACTACAAAGTGTCGAAGCTGTATCTGATGGGTGCGTTCGGACAGGGTGGACAGACTTCGTTCGCCCATTGCACGTACGGGATCATTGTATCAAGAAAAGAGTCGAGCCTATTGAAAGCCGGCCGGGACGACCTGGTCGGCTGGAGCATCGTCCGCTATCGAGACATGACAACACCAGACGTCATTTTCAAACGAGGTCGTTGGGAATATTGCGTTGAAGCTGGAACCAGGAGGGTTCCTACCTGTGACCCCCGCGAAATCCGTATAGCCTTCGAACATGGCACCTTGATTCGTCTGGTGTCATACGACCTGCCAAAGGGTACCAGCGACGTGCTTCAGCCGGCAAGTACGGCCTGGAGCTTTCTCAGCCAATCACTCTTCGATCCTCTCCTGCCAATGAGGCTCTACGAGTCTCGTGTACAATATGAGAACCGAAATCGAGCGCTCGCAGGCCTGGCAAACAGGCTCTGGAGTGGAGGGCGGGGAGACAAGGCGCAGATCTGGAGTTCCGACTCATACGAACTAAGGCTCGGGACAAGAGGTTCGGTGACAATCAACTATTGGGCTCTGTCGCCAGCGGACGAGCTAGAGAATTGGCGCGATATCAAGAAAGGTTATGTCTCGGGGAATCACGCGATCTATGTGACTCTGAACGGACAACGTCATGGAGTCGAACAAACGACCTTCCTGCGCGACCGGGTGAATCTAACCTATTCGCATGACTACCTGATCGTTCAGGTCGACTGTGACGGGCTAACAAATCAGTCGAAGAAGGAACTCCTGTCTAGTACGCGTGATCGACTGAAGGAAGGTGAGTTCAAGGAAGACCTAATGGAGGAGGTGGCTCAACACCTGCGCCAAGATCGAAACGTCCTGGCTTTTGAACGAGATAGGAAGGTCAAAATTCTGTCCGCGAGATCAGAGCGCGACACGTCGAAAATCCGAAGTCTTGTTGGCCGATACATTGGACAAAACCCGGAGCTTGCCGAACTGATTCTGGCACGGGGAAAAGAGCCCCTCGAGGGTCAGAAGCAAAAGAAGCAGGAAAGAGAATACGCAGGACCTGAGGAAATTCGAGAGGAGGAACTCGATCGTCCTGACCTTAAGCCAATTCCAACTTATCTCCGAATCACAAACGTGAAGGACCCAATCCCGATTGAGAAGGGTGGGAACTCTCTGGTAAGGCTAGAAACCGACGCCGTCGATTCATATTTCGAGTCGGATTGGGACTCACACTTCCGCGGAGTTCACAAGACCGGCTTGACTATTCGCAGAAGTAGCTCCCGTCTTCGCAACGGGAAAATCTCCTACTTTGCACATTGTCCCCCCTCAGGAAAGACCGGGACCCAAGAGGAGCTGCGTTTCGAACTCGACCTCCCAGACGGTTCAGTCCTCGCCGTTGAGAGAAGCATAGTAATCGTACCGCCCTTCGAGAGAAAGAAGGAACCCGGGGAGGAGAAGCTTCCGGAACCGAGAATTTTCCCCGTATCGAAAGCCGACAACGCTGCGGTGTGGGCCGCTTTTGGGTGGGACGAGAGGTCGGTAGGCAAAGTTGTCATCGAGAAAGCGAAACCGGAGGATTCGGGTATTTACGTGAGCTTGGACAACCTCAATCTCGCAAAGGCACTACGTAGAAGGAAGCTCGAAGCGGATGTCTCGCGTGCAGTCGAAGATCGGTACTTGGCCGGTGTCGCATTCTACTTGTTGCTGCGAAAGGTACATGAAATCAAGGGAAAGTCCTTGCCTGATTCGGAACCAAACGGCTCGAGCGACAGTTCAGCTGAACTGGATCGCGTGGCTCAGGTGGTGTCCGTTCTCTCTCTTCCTATCGAAGCTCTGTAGCGTTTCGCCGGACCACCGAACCCGATGGTGCGCCATCGGTAGTGATTGCTGTGAATCGTCTCCTGCCTGTCCGCCCCCTTATGTCCAGGAAGTTCGACCGATCTGTAATGCTCCACCTCCTAGCCAGCCTTTGGACCACAACGCTTTTAGCATCCAGAACCGAGTTCCTCCGCCTTGCTAACACTAAGGACGAACAATCCTGCGATTCTAAGGCTGTGGTCGAACGCGTTCCCTTCCGTGGCCTTCGAGACAATCTCGTTCCATTGGAACGCCACCCGACTCCGCTACGAGGCAATGTCGAAAAACCGCAATCTGGTCGGTCACCTCGACATAAAACCGTCCGCTTTTTCCAGCTATGAGTGCAAGGAGCCGGGAGACATCTGTCTTTTTTCTGCACATGTCTCAAGCGCAGTGGATTTCGCGTTGATTGGCCGACACGAGAACGCACCGGTTGACGCAGCACTGCAGTTCGACAATGCTCGAGTCCGGGTTCGGGTTTCAGTTGAGGGTTGGGGCAGTCTGACCAGAATCTTGAGGCACGTCCCCGATGCGCTACTCGCGCCCAAAACCGACCTTGACTTTGGTAAGGCTGCCAGTTGCACCCCTCAGTCTGTTGAACTGCTTCGGGAGGTTCATGACGCGATGGGGACGACTGAGACGCTCAAGGTCTCGTTCAGGAAGGACGGAATATCCTTCGCTCACCCGAACTCGAAAGATGATCGATTTGAGCCCGCGAGCGTGACATCGAGCTCGGAGGCAACAACCCTTCTCGACAGGGCGGCTATTGACTATGCGTCAAGGATCATTCTTCACGAGAAGCCGTCAAGCCTTGAACTCTCACTGATTGACGACGGTCAAGCGCGGGTCAGATATCTCTACCCAAACGCAGTCTTGGTGTATTTCATCGGTGCGGTCATTCAGGATGAGTAGAGCGACAACGGACCGCCGTAGGGCCGCTCGTGCCACATAGTCACTTCCTTGCCATTGCGAACCTGCGTCACGTTAATCGCTCTCAGCACATCCTCCGGCTTGACGCCGGGCTTCGGATCGAGTCCGTGGCTTCTCTGCGCCGACTCGAACTTGTGTAGTCTGCCGAAAGACTTCACACGACTACCAACCATCTCTCCCTTTACAGCGCCGTGTTCCAGTACGAGGATCAGGGCTTTCGTCATCGAATTCACCCTATAAATGTCAAACCAGTGCTTGCGCATCGAAAAGCTGTCCGTAAGATTCTTGTCGACAATCCCTTCAGCACAGTAGAATCGGTTGTAGAAATCATGCCGATTCTGGATCGTCTTTGGATGAGGGAAGCAGTAGCGCGGACTTCCTTGGGGGCCGCCTACCGTAATAAGCTGTTCCTGAATCTGAAGCCAACGGACGTCGCTCCATAGCGTCGTATAGGTGGTACGAACGGTTCCGCTGCCTACAAGCCGACTGTAGAGTTCGGCGACATAGAGACCCGGACTGATCTGAAGTGTTGCAAAGATGGCTCTGTGTCTCGCTTGTCTGTTACGCACCTCCCGAGGTCCAACCGCCTTAAGAAGGTGGCTTGTGATTCTCTCGTACAGATCCCGGTATTCCGCCGTCGGCGCCAAAGACTCCTCCCTGTCCAGAAGGTACCGCATTCGCATCTGGACCGAAACGAGAACCTCATCCGCGGCCGAAAGATCCTTCCAGAAGCCTTCGTCGCGTTGTCGATTGCCAATCCTCTCAAGCAGCATCTTTAGGAATTCTGCGTCGTCAAGGTTTGAGGAAAACCTCGCAACAATGTCCCTCATTTCCTTGACAACTTCTTGATCGAACGAGAGAGTACCATTCGAAACCGCCTTCAACAGATCCTTCCGGAACTCGGCCACCTTGTGCGATGCTTCGAAGAGTTCGAATTCGTCACGCAAGTGGAGACTCATGGTTTCTCGAACCCCTCCGCCGCTTGATAGTTCATGGACAGTAACGCCGATCGTGTTCTGTCGCTTGTCCGACCTTGGTAGATGTCCTGCCAGAGCTGAGGATCCCGGCTCAGCCTAGAATAGCGCGGGAGAGCTTCAAGAACTTGCCGCTCCAGTCGTCGCTGGTCCTCGAGATCCTCGGGACGACAAACGACGGTCGACACCCTTCCGAGCTCTGCCAATGCAAATGCGTGCACTCGGCCACCTGGCCATATTTGGTCCGAAACGGCCTTCAAAATGGAGATTCTCATAGCCAAGCTTGGGTGTCGCCGATCAGGAAGACGAGCTGCCTCTGGGCCTACCAGCTCGACTAGGGCCCTGGTTGACATGAGAAAACAGGGTCCGGCGAGGCAGAGGGCAACCAGGTCGCAACAGGCCTCTCCAAGCCAGCGCACTCGAATAGAACTGTCTGCGACCAAGTTTCGGATTTCGAAATCGCAATGAGCGGCTTCATGAACGACCCGAGGAAGGAGAGGTAGCTTGTCGTAGCCGACTCCGGGTTTGACAAAGAGCACGAAACTGACTTCGTCGGACGAGACGTCCAGTTTCGATTCTAGACTACGAGTCTCCAAAGGAGAGTCTACCACCACAATGTCTCGGATAAGGGCCGCTCCCGAGATTTCTATAATGGATTCCTCGAGCAACTCGTGAATGACTCTGTTAGATGTGACGAGGCCTCGGGAAAGCGCATCCACCAACGCGCGGATTCTTAGGAAATGTGCCGAGATTGCAGAAATTAACCTGAGTTGCTCTTCGGCGCCGTAGGACGCGAGCTTCCGGATTTGCTTGTCAACATCCTCCGCCCACTCTTCGAGCAGGCGAGCCATGCCTGGTCGGGCTATTCGGCGTCGCCGAACCTTGACGAGGTCCTTTCGCAATCTCGCCCAGTCGGGGTCAAGCGGATTCGGGGACGGCTGTGGCATGGCTCTGCCATTTCATGGATTATGAGACCAGTACATAATAGTAAAGCGGTGTGAGATCCGTTGCCTGCTCAGAATCCCTGGCTCTTCAGCATCCCTGGACTGCTTGTCTGAGATGATTCCGTTCGAATATTGACAGACACATACTTTTCGCCGAGACAGATGCGTCCTGGGAGAGGGTTGACTCGTTCTCTCTATGGTCTCTCTGTCACACTCGGTGTGAAGTGCCACGGATGCACAGACGCCCATCAGATTGACCCTCGTCTTCAGTTGAGCGATTGCATCGAGTATCGTCTCCTGAAAAGTGTCTCCCAGAACTCACAACGAAGGAATGTTCTGCAGCTCTCTGTCAAGCCTTATGTAAACCTGTGACGTGCACCGTCTGTGCGAAGGCTCGCCTCACGGTCCATTCTGAGTACGAACCAAGAAAAACAGGCCCCCGGAATCATACAGACGACTTTCGTGGGAAGCGCGGTGGGGAAATGGAAAATCGTGAAGCGGGACGCCGTTCGCGGGCCATCGTTGGCCCCGGCGAGTCACCTCCAAGTCGTTCTCGACTCACCGCTGAAACCGCCGGGCGCCGCCTGGGTGCTCCGTGGAGTGGCCAGCCACGAGAGGTACGCGACACGGGCCGAGCACGAGCGGCTCGCCGCTCTACAGGCTCCCCTCGATCGCGCGGAGGCGACACGAGCTGCCCTCATCCCCATCAAGAAATCAGCCGAGTGGTGGGAGCTCTCCCAGGAGGAGCGGCGCACGATATTCGAAGGGGACTCACACCATATTGCGATCGGCCTCGAGTACCTCCCGGCCATCGCCCGACGACTCTATCACTGCCGCGACCTAGGCGAGCCCTTTGATTTCTTGACCTGGTTCGAGTATGCGCCAACCGACGCGGCCGCATTCGAACAATTGGTCCTGCGGCTTCGTGAGACGCGAGAATGGGATTACGTTGAACGAGAAGTCGACGTCAGGCTGGCGCGGTAGGCTCCGCTGGGCTTTGTCCCCCGACGGGCCATCCGGCTGCAAGAACCACTACTGGGAAGGAACGATTCATAGTGAATTGTGACTGAAGGCCCACGATTCGAGTCAACATACTCGACCACCGACATATGCCTTCGAGGTTCGACATGACCACAACGGTCGGAATACGAAGCAAGGACGGCGTCGTCCTCGCGGCCGACAAGCGTGCGTCGAAGGGGTTCTTCGTCGGATCCAAGGTGGTCCAGAAGATCTTCGCCCTCGACGGCGCGACCGCGGTGGCGATCGCCGGTGCGATGTCGGACGCGGAGTACCTCGTCAATCTCGCGAAAGCCGAACGCCGGCTCCTCGCGCTGCGACGCGGCTACCCGCTGTCCGTCAAGGAGAGTGCGAAGCTGATCTCGAACATCGTCTACTCGTCGATGAAGAGCTACAACCCGTTCTACGTGGAACTCGTCGTCGCCGGCGTGGACCGGGACGGCGCGCACGTGTACACGAGCGACATGAGCGGCGCGATCACCTCGGAGGACTTCATGTCCTCGGGCAGCGGCTCGCCGATCGCGTACGGCGTGCTGGAGCAGGGATTCCGGAAGGAGTTCTCGCTGGACGACGCGACGAAGCTCGCCGAAGCCGCCGTGCGGGCGGCGATGGAACGCGATCCGGGGAGCGGGAACGGCGTCGACGTGCTCGCGATCCCGAACGGCCACGCTTGGGAGGCGAACTGACATGGCGGCGGAAGTGGGACGGATGCCGTTCTTCTACAACCAGGAAGGCCGGCTCGTCCAAGTGGACTACGCCCTCCAAGCCGTCAACCGCGGCTCGACGACGCTCGGCCTGAAGACGAAGGACTTCGCGCTCCTGACGAGCCAGGTCAAGCCGACCCGGCCCCTGATGGAGCCCGCGGAGAAAGTCTTCGTCGTGGACGACCACATCGGTGCGACTGGGAGCGGCTACATCGGCGACGTGACGACGCTCCTCGACCAGCTCCGCGTCGCGGCGCAACGCCATCGTATCGTCTACGACGAGCCGATCGACGTCGGCACGCTCTCGCGGAACCTGTCGGAGTACCTGCACGAGTTCACGATGTACGCGGTGCGCCCGTTCGGCGCGTCGATCATCGTGGCGGGCGTCGACGACCTCGGCGTGCAGCTGATCCAGGTGGACCCGAGCGGCACGACGTTCAAAGGCTCGGCGTTCGCGATCGGCCAATCGTCGGACGAGGCGCTCGAGACGATCGTCAAGGGCTACCGCCCGAACCTGAACGTCGAGGAGGCGATCGCCCTCGCCACGCAGGCGGTCGAGGGCGTGAACGGCGGGGCGACGCAGATCGAGCACGGGGTCGTGACCGCGCAGGCGAAGCGGTTCGAGCACCGGCACAACGGGAACCAGGCCGGGTAAGCCCCGGCCTTCTCCCCCCCTTTTTGCCCCCGTCCGATTTCTTGATGCGATAGACTGCATGCTTCGCCCCCCGCGCCCTCAATCCCGCCGCGGGCCTTGAGGTCGTCCGTGACTTCGCGAGGCAGCCTACCGCTCGGGCGGAAATTGAGGTGGTTGCGTTGGCGGTTGACCCGGCGGTTGCGGTGGCACCTGAGCGTAGGAGTACGCTGGGTAGACGGGAGTCGCGGGCGGAGGTTTCTTTCGGATGAGAACCACGACGACGGCGACGACAATCGCGATCGCAACAACGCCCACGAGCGCGATGATGCCGAGCGCGAGACCTCCTGAGCCTCCCACTCCGCCTGCCGTGGGTTGCGGGTACACGGGGAACTGGAAGTCGACAGCGTCCGAAGTGGGCGTTCCCCAACCTCCGAATAGCCCGGGATCCGCCGCCTCGATGCGGACGGTCGCAATGTGAATTGCGTTCGTCGTGATGCCCTGTGGGACGTGAACCTCGAACGAGAAAGTCCTCGTCAGGCCACTTGCTAGAGTCAGGGGGAGCCCGGACGCGAAGTAGTAATAGGACTCCGCAACCCAATCGAATCGAAGTCCGACGGATGAGATTCTCATCGAGTCGGGTCCCGTGTTGTCGATATCGACGGAGAACGCGTACGTGGTGTCCTCGTAGGTCGTAGACGGAGGGTGGAATATTACATCGGCCTGCCAGGCGGAGACGTCTGCCGAGCCCGCTACGAGAATCCCAAGAGCCACGACTACGATGATGCTACTCGAAAAAGCCCGAACCGAACGCACAACGCTCCCCCAAGACGGCGGGGCATGAACATTGTGCCTATTTAGGTCTATTCTTGATCCGGCAGTTCTTGGTCGGAGAAGGGCGAATGGGCGAGTCCGGCCACAGCGGTTCGAAAAATCTCAGACCGCATTCGCCCTGGGTCCCGATGAAGGGCGCATAAACCCTTTTAGCGGCTCGCGGGCTATCGTGCCGGTCGACTCGGATGAGGATCGTCTCCCTCCTCCCGG
>Ga0137372_10003817_pt1 | contig 14636 bp, 12 predicted proteins | sample SagtaG_6_FD_104911 | JGI IMG/M metagenome (GOLD analysis project Ga0137372, IMG submission 104911) | Vadose zone soil microbial communities from Sagehorn Ranch, Mendocino, California, USA - Sage1_R_60_16 metaG | ecosystem: Environmental > Terrestrial > Soil > Vadose zone | place: USA...
GCCCACAAGGCGGACAAGCTCCTGATCAAGCCAGCAGCGGGCGCCAGACCGGCGCCGCCGTGCCGCCCGGACAGATCATTCGCAAGGCACGCAACGCGGCCAGTCACCCGACGAGTCACAAGCAGCACGGAGACACCAGGCTGGCGACGGCCCCAGACAGACCGACCCGCCGAGTCTCACAGTCCCCCGAGCGGCTTTTGCCGGTCGCAGCGATCACGCTAGGTCGTGAGGGAGCCGACCATTGGCGGTGGCACATCAGCCTTTCGGGTAGGCCTGCCGCAGGATGCGCGGCGTACGCTCGGCTGCGTGAAGCTCGTGACGCGGATCCTCGCCGTGGGGGCGACTGCCTTCACCGCGGTTGCAGCAGCCGCGATCGCTGGAGTTGGGCCTCCGCACTTTCCGAAGCCGACGCGGTACCACGTCGCGCCGCAGCGTGCATGCCGGTCCGAGCTGCTACCGGTGACGCACCCTCCTGGCCAGTCGCCCTCTACCCAGAGGATCTTCATCCCCGGGAAACCCGGGCTTACGGCTGTCGCCCTCACGCCGCGGGCGATCCGTGTCAACTGGCGCGTGACACCTGCCGCACCAACGTGTCGAACGGCCGGCCTGTACATCTCCGTAGGCCATTACGCGACCTGGATGCCGATCACGGTGATCGTCTACACGCACGGGCGCTTGAGCGGCTCAACGCGGATCACGTTCCCTGACGTCGGCGCACCACCCGACATTGCGATCGCATCAGCGCTCACAAGGCGAGCGGGTCGCAGCCAAATCGCCGGCGTTCTCATCCGTCGCTGACGCCTGGCACCCACAGGCCCCGCGACGTGCTGCTCGTCGCGCATCGCGAACTTCGCGATTGCCGCCCGTCGTGAACCCGCCCTGGTCGAGTGTCGTTGGACAAGCATCGCCCAGTTACCGACGGTTTCCGGTTGCGAATCAGCGGGGGAGGGTCGTCGGCTCGCCATGGCGGCTCCGGATACTGGGCGCGGTCGGGCCGCACCGGCCCCGTCAGGGGCCGCGCGGCCGAGCGCGGTGGGGTTCGGGTCGGCGCGCAGCGCCGGCCCGTCTTCCCTTGTATTTAGCAACGTAACTCGTCGCCTGAGCACCCGTGGGCGCCGTCAAGGGCGTGGCGCCTCGCACGGCGAATGGATTGTAAGAACCTCGAACTCGGACCGGGCGTCTGTCTCGCCCACTTTCAGCTGGATGCGTCGGTTGGTCTCGTTCCTCCGAACGGATTCGCGGACGAGGTCGGCTCTGGACGCGGGCAGCAGGTAGGGCGCAACGGGGAGAAGCTGGCCACTCGCTCGCGGCGGGGTGACTCCTGGTACATGAAACCACTGATGTTCGGCGTCGGCGACCGTGAAGGCATTGAGGTTGGCGGCAATGTCTTTGGTCCCATTCGCGATCGGCGCCTCGTCGTCGGGCAGGTCGAGCCAGGTGAGCAGGATCGCATGGTGAGACGAGACCGGGAAACGAACCTCAAGCGTGTTTGTGAGACCGCCTTCGACGAAGTTGTCGCTCTTCTTCGAACGGCGCGACGCGAGTCCCACCGGCCAGGTGGCGACCGGGTGATCTGAGGTGGCGAGCCAGGCGCGATCGAACCCGACCAGCGTCCAATGCATCGAGCCGATGATCTCCGCGACCTTCCGCGAGAGCTCGAGCATCTTGGCGAGCGTCGCGGTGTCCGAGGTCAGCTGGCGCTCTACCTCGGCGAGCGCTTCCTCGACGGTCATTCCGTCCGGCTGCTTGCCCTCGTAGGCGCCGGAGAGGCCGGCGCTCGCGATGTAGTCGCTGACAAAGTCCGTATGCCACGTCCGCCAGCGCGGCCCGCGAAGCATCTGCATCGCGATGAACTCCGCGACGATGGCCTTATCCGGCAGGGTAAGCGGCCAACGCTGCGAGATCTCTCGGAAGATCGGTGGCACGGCCTTGTCGATGTGCTCCAGCGACCACTCGATGTCGTGAATCGGCGTCCCGTCGGGGCGATGGCGGAGGTAGAAGTCCTTGAGCACAGCCGCCTTGCTGACCGGAATGACGCGCGACGTCGACTCACCGACGAGTCGCATCGCGATCGACTCGCCGACGGCGAATCCGCGGAGGTACCCGCGAGGGACGACGTGCGAACGCCTGACGACCTTGTAATCCATCGAGTCCAAGCTTAGAGCCGTTATCGGCGACCACCCTCCCTGCTTGACCTTTGCCCAACGGGGACGCGCAAGTGTCGGGGGCGCGGCGGCGGTTCGCATCGCCCAGTGGTCGAGAGCTTTGCGCCGTCGTAGACGGTCGGCGTCCCAGGCGTGCGGATCAACGGAAACCTGTCCCGGCGGCAGGTAGAAGCGGCGGTGTGCCCCTTTAGGGTGAGAAGAGGCGCCCCTCTTCACGCGATCTTCTAGGTAACGGATCGCTGAAGGACTAGGTGGGGCTGACAAGGAGTGGCGAAGTCGAGCCGCTCGGCCCCCGGCAGGGCGCCCGATCGCGAGCACGTTCGACCCCGAATGGGAGGTAACCCGCTGCACGAGCAACAGCACGAGGAAGTTCGCCGGCCAACGCCAGCGCCGCACCGATCACGGGTACGGCTTAGGGATCCGCTTCGGCCGCACTGGTCGCTGAGCCTCTATCCGGGGGCGAGGGAGGCAGGGGGCTGCCTCCGTGTTGTCAGGTCGCGCGGCGGCGCCGAGGGCGGGGGTGCCGATCCGGAGCGGGCGGCCGTCGGCGGTTAGCCTAGATCCGTGACCCTGCGACTCGGTGAAGGACGGCGCGCACGGTCGATGGCCACCACTGCGCGCCGCCATGGGCGGTTGGCGTCTGGCTGGCGTTGAGGTCGCGGACGATCTGGCGAAGGCTTTTACCAGAGGCGTGCGCGGCCTGGATGCGTTTCGCGAGCTCGGCCGGAACGGCGGCGGGTCGTCCCTGCGGCTTCGGCTCAGCGCGCCGTCGAGCTGGCCGTCGTCGGTCCGTCACAAACCGCTCGAGCTCGTCGACCGGAACGAGCCGCGACCCCCACGGCAGGTCGACGGTCTCCACCAACGGCAGCACCCGCCGGTCGAAGGTGGAGCGACTTACCCCGAGCGCCTCGGCAGCCTCTGTCCGCGTATAGGCGAGTCGCTCGACCTGCGCCGCGCGACGAACGGCGATCGCGGGGGTGCTCGAGGGCTTGGGCGCGGACGGCGCGTATCGCTTCGCCTTCTCGGTCTTGCGCCGATGGCGGCGGGCCATTGCGTACAAGCGTACACGAACTATGACGCGCTTTGCATCGATGATGCATCTGTGTCTCGCCTGCTATCGGGGTGAGTAGTTGCTGTACGGAGGTCTGCAATTGGCTCGGGCGGCCGGTCAGCGCTCGATCCCGCGGATGAGGCTGCGCTCGAGCTCGGCGAGCGTGCGGAGCTGTTGGAGCGGAGGGAGGTCTTGCTCGCGGCCGAGGGCGGCGAGCATGCGGGCGAGGTCGCCGATCGAGGCGACCCTGGGGCGGAGGCCTCTGCCGATTGGCTCGCGGGTCGCGGCGCGCCGGAGGTCGTCGTAGCCGCCGCGCGTGCCGGCGGGCTCGGGGACGATCTTCAGCTCGCCGGCGTCGGTCCGTAGCTCGAGCACGGCTTGCCGGTGGAGATCCCGGTCGAGCTCCGGCCGTTTGCCATTCGGGAGGCTGCCGTCGAGGTCGTCGAGCGCGAGCCCAAGCCGGCGTAGATTCTCGGCGCGCAGGGAGGGGACGAGGTCGAGCCCGTGGCTGAGTTCCTCGGTGCCCTGGATGATCCGGGCGAAGCCGCCGATCAGGACGTAGGTGACGCGCTGGCGCTCGAGGGCCGTGAGGATCGCATAGGGGTCGAACGGCTTCGTCTTCGCGCTCACAGCGTGCGGCCGGCCCTGCCATACGCCTGCACGAACCGCTGGACGCGCCGCTCGGGCGAGAGGAGCGCGTTCTTGCGCAGTCGCTCGCCGCCCGAGGAGTCGTAGGGAACAAGCTCAAGAGGAAGATCGAAGCCGCAGGCGCGCACGAGCTCTACGAGCGTCTCGACGCTGGGTGCGACGGTGCCCTGCTCCCAGCGGGCGATTACGGAGCGGTCGCGGCCGCAGCGCTCGGCCAGCTCGTACTGGGTCAGGCCGGCGCGCAACCGCGCCTCCCGGATCAGATCGGCGCTTCGCATCGACCCCATTCTATGGGTCCGACCGCATTTCGTCATCTGTGGCTGATATGCTTCCGAGCTTCATCGTGCCACGACCGCAGGAGATCTTCTCATGGCACGCGCTCGCCCAGACCAGGCCGCCGCTTTTCGCCAGCTGACTCTCGATGACTGGGAGCAGATGCTGAGCGCGAGCCCCGAGGCGCCGCAGTCGCCACGGCGCGGGGCGCCGAACGGCGACACCCCTGCCTCGGTTGGCCCCGCGGAGAAGGTCCACGGGGCACGAGGAGAGTCCTCAAAAGCGTCCGAGAAGGTAGCGGTCCTCGCGGCAACACGACATCGCTCAGTGGCGCCAGAGCTCCTTGAGACGCCTGGCGCACTCCTCACGCGCACGCACCTGCGTGAGCTCGGACTCGAGCGCCGGGCCGTCGACGCGGTTTTCCGAGCGCTTCCGGTCGTAGCGCTTCCCGGCTACTCACGACCGCTGATCCGGGCGCAGGACTACCTCCAGCTCGCGGAGGAATACACCTATCGCGACGACCGAGTTCGCCCCTCTGCGGCGGCCATGACCCGGAGACTGCACGGTGCCTAGCGTCTGGATCACGACTCGCGCAACCGCTCGTGGCGGCAAGCGCTACCGCGTGATGTACCGCCTCGGTGGTCGCGAGAGCGCTCCCCGCTACGGCGGGTCGTTCAAGACCAAACGCGAAGCGCTGGCCCGGAAGGCGTGGGTGACGGGCCAACTCGCCGCTCTGCGTGTGCCGAATCCCCGTCTCGCCGGCGGCGCGGCCGCCGAGACTCTCCGAAGCGTTGCGGCGCGCTGGCAGGCGTCGCGCGTAGATGTCGCCCAGGGAACGGTCGCCACCTATCGCGTGGCGCTGGCGAGGATCCTTCCGCGACTCGGCGATCAGCCCATCGACCGGCTCGACGCTCAGATCGTCGCAGGGCTGGTCGCCGACCTGCACGACGCGGGTCTCCGGAGGCAGACGATCCGGAAGACCGTCAGCGTGCTGGCGATGGTCCTCGACCACGCCCGCGTCCAGCCCAACCCTGCGCGCGACCGGTTGACGGTGAGGCTGCCGCGAGAGGAGCGCCGGCACGTCGAGCCGCCGAGCGCGGAGCAGGTCGAGGCGGTCACCCGACTCCTGCCGAGCCGTTACCGCCTGCCTCTGCTCGTGCTCGACGCCACCGGCATGCGTGTCGGGGAGTTGGAGGCGCTCTCCTGGGGCGATCTCGATGAGCCGCGCGCCCGCTGGCGGATCGCGACCAGCAAGACCGGCCGCCCCCGGTGGGTCACTCCGCCGCCGCTGTTGCTGCAGGCAGTTCTCCGGCTGTGTCCGCGCGACGATCGTCATCCTGACCGGCGCGTGTTGGAGAACTTCACAAGCGAACGCTTTCGCACCGCGCTCACGCGGGCCTCCACGGCGGCAGGCGTGCCGGCCTTCTCGCCGCACGATCTCCGCCACCGTCGCGTCTCGCTACTCCACCTCGGCGGCATGCCTTGGGCCCGCATCGGCGAGCTCGTCGGCCACGACGACCTCGTGACGACGGCTCGCACGTACACGCACGTCGTCGCCGACGAGCGTGAGCTCGACTATGCGGAGCTGCTCCCTGAGACCTAATCGATGCCGCGGCGCTCGAGGAAGGCGCGCACGTCCTTGAGCAGCATCAGCAGGTGCAGCGGGTCGGTCGGCGACTGCTCGAAGCCGTATTGCATGTACCACGCCTTCGCCGCCTCGTGCTTGGCGTGGACGAGCAAGACTCGTGCGCCGATCGCCTCGGCAGCTTCCACGCAGCGCAGCATGACGTCCTGGAGAAGCGATCGACCGAGCCCGGCGCGCTGGTGTTCCCGGTCGACAGCGAGCCGAGCAAGAAGGACCGCCGGCACCGCCCTCGTTGGCGGCTGACCCTTGAGCGCTCGCTCTGTCGCGGCTTCCGGGGCGACCTGCGCGGCGGCCAGTGCGTAGTAGCCGACGACCGTCTCTCGGTCCTCGAGCGTCGCCACGAAGACGCGGGCCGAACCCGACGCGTGAGCGGCGCGTGCGTGACGCTTGAGCCACTCGTCGAGCGCGGGCTCGCCGCAGTCGAAGTCGTCGAGGCGGTGGCGCCTCTCCAGCGGCTCGGGCGGCCGGTAGGCCACCGGCTACGCGCCGCTGAAGACGCTCGGCTGTGAGAAGAGCTTCTCGAGCCCGGGATTGTCGCGCGGCGAACGATCGAGGAGCTCGACGAATCGCTCCCATTGCTGTTGCTCGAGCGCGAACTCCGTCCGGTCAGCGAGCAGGCGCTCGGCCTCCAGGACGGCGGCATCGATGACGAAGTCCGTGAGCGTTTGCTGCGAGCTCGCCGCTGCCTGTCGAACGAGTCGATCCGTTTCGGGTTCGACGCGGAAGTCCCACCGCTCCTTCACCTTTGCCATGCACGTACTGTACACACGTCTTCCGTACAGCGCCAGACCACTCGCGCAGGCCCGGATTTCGCGCCGGATAGGCACGGCCAAGCGCGTACGGTGCAGACCCCGGTGCATACCTCGTCAAAAAAACCCGCCGATTTGCAGGCGGGTTCGAATCCCGTATGCGCCTCTTCCGACTAGCGGGAGCCGCAGGTGCGGCGCGATCCCCTGGCGACCGCGACGACCGTCCGGGCCGTTCGGGTGCCTGCGGTGGCGTCGAGCACGAGCTTGTACGTGCCGCGCGTCAGGCGGCGCGGGAGCTTCACCCGGACGCTGGACGCGCCCGCGTGGAGGTGGCCGAGCTGTGTGCTCGTGACCGCACGCGCGCCGGCCAGGAGCCGCGCGCGAACCGTCGCGGCTTCGGAGAGTCGAACCCGAAGGCGGACGACGGCCCCGCCGCCACAGACCACGCGGGCAGGACTTGCGCTCATCGTCAACGTCGTCTGGCCGCTCGACGTCGAGAGGACGACCTTGACCGCTGTCCCCTTCTCGGTGATCGAGCCGGCGGCCGGGTTCTGAGACGTGATCACGCCCCCGGTAGCCGCGCGCTGGATCGTGGTCTCGCGCCGCACGACGAGCCCACGCGACTTCGCCGCGTCCTCGGCCTGGTCGAGCGTGAGGCCGACCACGTTCGGGACGCCGACGAGGAGCTTCGACATCGGCGACTGGTTGCCGGCGCGGTCGACGGAGACGATGCCGAAGGTCCGCGTATCGCCGGCATCGAACGGGCCGACGTTGTACTCGTAGGTCACGCCCCCGAGGCTCTTCGTCGAGACGCCGTTGACATAGATGTAGAAGTTGGCGACGTCGTCGGCCGGCTGCGGCGGGCCCCAGCGCAGCGTCAGCCCGTTCTCGGCGATCGTCCCGCCGAAGTTCACGGGGGTCGGCGGCGGGGTCTTGTCGAGATGGATCAGCCGCGAGGCCGACCAGGCCGACTGGTTGCCGGCGCCGTCGTTCGCGCGCGCCTGCCAGTAGTAGATCCCGTCTGCTGGATCGAACCAGCCGTGCCATTCCACCGTCGCTCCATTCGCGACGGTCGTCGTGTTGCTGCTCTCGGTGACCGAAAGGCAGGCGGGATCGGGGCAGAGGCGGAACGTGAGCGTGCCGGTGGCGGCGAACGCGGAGTCGTTGAACGTCGCACTCAGCAGAGCATGGCCCTGCCAGACGCCGTCCTCGGGGCTGACGAGCACGGGGACGCTCGGGGTCGTAGTGTCGAGATGGAAGCTGCGCGTCGCCGTCCAGGCTGAGTCGTTGCCGGCGGCATCCTCCGCACGCGCCTGCCAGTAGTAGAGCCCGTCGCCGAGGGCGGCGGGCGTCCAGTTCCCGGCGGAGCCGCTCGAGAGGCTGCCGGTCGAGCCGGTCTGCACGAGCGCCGTGCAGGCGCTGCCGGCGGCGGCTGCGTTCGAGCAGACGCGGAACTGAACCGTGCCGGTGTCGGAGGACGTCGGATCGGTGAACTTCCCGCTCAGCTGCGGGACGGTCGCCGTCCAGAGGTCGTCTGCGGGCGTGAGCAACGTCGGCGCCGACGGGACGGTCGTGTCGATCGACCAGCTGTAGCTCGCCGGCGTCGCGTCGACGTTGCCCGCGACGTCGGTCGCCTCGAGCGAGAACGTGTGATTGCCGTCCGCGAGGCCGGCGTAGGTCTTCGGGGAGGTGCAGCTCGACCAGGCGCCGCCGTCCCGGCTGCACCGGAACGTCGAGCCGGGCTCGTTGGAGCCGAGGTCGAAGGTCGCGGTCGACGAGGTCGAGACGGCCGGCGGCTGCGTCGGGCCGATCGAGCTGTCCGGCGCGACCGTGTCGACCGTCCACGCAGAGCTCGCCGGCGTCAGATCGGCGTTCCCGGCCTGGTCGGTCGCCTCGACCTGGAACGTGTAGGAGCCGTCAGCCAGGCCGGCGTACGAGGCCGGGCTCGAGCAGCCGCCGAACGGGGCGCCGTTGAGACTGCAGCGGAAGGTGGAGCTGCCTTCGCTGGAGGAGAAGCTGAACGACGCGCCCGTGGAGTTCGTGGGGTTCGCGGGCGAGGAGCCGATCGTCGTGTCGGGCGGGGTGGTATCGAGCGTGAACGAGCGACCCGCCGACCACGAGGAGGGATTGCCGGCCGTGTCCACTGCACGGGCCTGGAACCCGTACGTGCCGTCTCCCAGTGCGGATGAGATCGTCCAGGTGCCGTTCGACCCGTTCGTCGTCGAGGGCGACGAGCCGGAGCGGAGCACCGTCCCGCAGAGGACGTCGGTGCAGACGCGGAACTCCACGGTGCCGGTCTCGGCGACGTCGGCGCTCGCGAACGTGGCCGTCAGGTCGGACGAGCTGGTTGTCGCACCCGCGGCAGGGGAGACGAGCGTCGGCGTGCTCGGGAACACGGTGTCGAGCCGGAAGCTCCGCGACGAGGACCAGCCCGAGGTCCCGCCCGCGCTGTCGGCCGCCTGCGCCTGCCAGTACCAGGTGCCGTCAGCCAGGGTGGCGGGCGCCCAGCTCGCGCTCGCGCCGCTCGCGACAGCCTGCGGCGGCGAGGTCGTGTTCACGCTCGAACAGCCGCTATCGGCGCAAATCCCGAACGCGAGCGTGCCGGTGGACGACTCCGGGTCGCTGTAGCCGGCGCTGAAGGTCGGAATCGCGGTCACGACCGCGCCGTCGGCGGGCGCGCTCGGCGAAGGCGTGTTCGGGAAGGCGTCGGGTGCCGGATGAGCGGTGATCTGGTTCGCGGGGTCCCAGCCGAGCAGCGAGATCGTGTGATTCGTGGTGCCGCTGGTGTACGCGCCGGTCTGGTGCCGCCAGAACTGGACGCACAGGTGCTCGTTCGCCCCGAGCGAGAATGCCCCCGGGTTCGCGGTCACGGTCGCGTTGAAGGTCGCGTTCGATCCGCTCGTGATCACGCCGCCGTCGGTGGGGCTGATCAGATACCCCCCCACCGTCGAGCCGGCGTCGTCGATCCTCCACATGCCGACGCTCAGCAGGGCGGTACCGCTGCCCGTGCCGATCGTCTTCACGCGGGCCTGGAACGTCCAGTTCCCGCCCGGGAACGTCATCCCGCCCGTTCCGCTGACCGCCCAGCCCTTGCACGTCGCGGGCAGCGACGGCGACATCGCCGACATCGCCGAGAACGAGGTCGTGAGCACAAGGCCGGAGCCAGGAATGAAGTCGGTCCAGCCGGTCGCGGCGTTGTTGGGCCTGTTGTCCGCTTGCGGGAGAGCCGCGCCCGAGATCGCGCCCGTGTCCACGTACGAGCCCGAGACCCCTCCGGACGGGCTGACGAGGACGTAGTGGTCCAGGACGACACCGGAGGAGGTCTTCGCACGGTAGAGGTCGACGTTCGACCCGAGATTGGAGACCGTGACCGAGCCGTTCGCGGGCACGGCTACGGCCGGGGTCGAGAACGAGCTGGCGCTCCTGGCACCGCCGCTCTTGTCCACCTGCACGTACTGGTAGCTGGCAGCGGCGATCGAGCCGCTCCCGCCGGCGCCGGCCACAGTCGTGGGCGTCGCCGGTACGGCCGGCCCCCCGGAAGGCAGGAGCAGGAAGCCGTTCCCGGACGCAGCGCCGTTGAAGTAGATCGTTCCGGAGTAGTCGGCAACCACTGCGCCGGAGCTCCCGGCGGTGACTCCGAGAATCAAGACGACCAGTGCGCAGAATCCGAGCAGCCGAAGGCTGGAAGGCCGCGAGGATCGCGCCCGGTGGTCGCTTGATGTCCGCAGATTCATTAGTTGCCTTCACGCGCGCGTAGGACGCACACGTTCTCCGGGGGCTGTATCGGCCTCGCCGCAGGCCGGCTTGAGGATCCTGAACCCCTTCAGGGGCCGAGGCCGTCCCTCGTCCGAGGGATTGGCCCCGGTCTACCGCGAAAGGGGGACGTTCGAGAGAGGGCCTGACCCTACGTTCCGTCAGCCTAACTGGCCTTCGACTGCGGCCCGTGCGGATTGCGCGGGAAGAAAAGGAGTACTTGAATGCGGCAGGATCGAACTCTCCGAAGGGACGTTCGCGGGAACGCGCTGTGGGGACGGCGCGGTGAGTCCCGGTCGAACGCTCTCTGGGGGAGCGGAAAGCGTGGCATCGCCCTGACGGCGCTGGCAGCAATGCTGGTCGTCCCGATGGCGAGCAGCGCCGCTCTCGGAGTCCCCGGTAACTCGGCGGTCGTTCCCACGAGCCTCCTGGCTCAGGCGACGGCAAACCCGACACAGCAGTTCGACGTCATCGTCCAGGGCGACAAGGACTCCAAGTCGGCCGGCGACGAGGTCAAGAACGGCAATGGCAACGTCAAGAGGCAGTTCGTTTCGGTTGCCGGCGTCAGCGCCTCGCTGTCCGGCGCCGACCTCGTCAAGCTGTCCAAGAACGCCCACGTGACCGCGATCACGCTCGACGTGAAGGTCAAGGCGGCGGCGTACGAGGATTCGACGATGTGGCAGGACTCGACGGACATGTCGATCCTGCAGAACAGCTTCGACCCGAACACGGGCGAGATCACCGGCCCTGCCCCGCAGGCGCCGACGATCGCGGTCGTCGACTCGGGCGTCCAGGCGCGGACCGACTTCGGTAGCCGGCTGGTCGCACAGGTCAACCTGTGCTCGCTCTGCTCCGCCGGGAGTAGCGGCGACGAGGAGGGTCACGGCACGATGGTGGCCGGAGTCGCTGCGGGCTCCGGCAAGTACGCCGGCGGCGCGCAGAACGCGAAGATCGTCTCGATCCGGACGGCGAATGCCAACGGTGAGTCGCGCACGAGCGACGTGATCTCGGCGGCCGACTGGATCAGGCAGCACGCGAGGCAGTACGGCATCCGTGTGGCCAACTTCTCGCTGGCCGGTTCCTCGGAGACGAGCTTCCGCGTCGACCCGCTCGACAAGGCGGAGGAGAATCTGTGGCTCAACGGCGTCGTCGTCGTCGCCGCCGCGGGCAACCACGGCCAGGGCGGTCCGGTGAGCATGTCGTACGCACCCGGCAACGATCCGTTCGTGATCACGGTCGGCGCGCTCGACCAGCACCTGACGTCGGATCCGAGCGACGACACGGTTCCGTCGTGGTCGGCCTTCGGCGTGACGATGGACGGCTTCCACAAGCCGGATATGTCGGCTCCAGGCCGGTACATGATCGCTCCGGTGCCCTCGACGGCCCTGATGCCGAGAACGGTTCCGGATCGCGTCGTCGAGCCCGGCTACATGTGGATGTCAGGCACGTCGTTCTCGACCCCGGTCGTGTCGGCGGCGGCGGCGCAGATCCTGGCCCGCCACCCGAGCTTCACGCCCGACCAGGTCAAGGGCGCGCTCATGGTCGCGGCGAACTATCTCCCGAGCGTCTCGGGCGAAGCCGGCGGCGTCGGCGAGATCGACGCGGGCGGTGCAACCACGATCGACGACCCGCCGAATCCGAACGTCGGCCTGAACCAGTTCGTGTCGACCGATCCGCTGACCGGCTCCCGCGTGTTCAACGCGGCCAGCTGGAACGCCTACGTGTCGACCAACGCCTCCTGGTCACAGGCCAGCTGGGCCGAGGCCAGCTGGAACGCGGCGAGCTGGAACGCGGCGAGCTGGGCCGAGGCGAGCTGGGCCGAGGCGAGCTGGAACGCGAGTGTGGACAGCATGATGAGCTCGCTGGCGAGCTACAGCGAGGGCACGTTCGCCCCGTAAGTCGAGAGGAAGGTAGTCCCCTCCAGGAACGGCGCCCGAAAGGGCGCCGTTCCGTGTTCTAGGCCAGGAGCTTGATCGTTCGGCGGATCGTTCCGGCGCGCGCATTGCCCGCCGTCAGGCCGAGCTCGGTCCCGGCGGGCGCCTCGACCACCCACTCCAGCTTGGTGAGGTCGCTGGTCGACTCGTCGTTCGCCCACCAGGTCGTCGAGCGCTTGTCCACCCGCCCCTTCAGCTGGCCCACCTCGGTCTTTACCTCGCCGGCGACAAGACGGACGCCGTCCGGGAGGTCGAGCTCGACCTCGACGTCCCGCACGGCCTTCCGCTCGATCGCCTTCTCGGACACGTTCGTCGGTAGCCACCCCGAGTTCTGGAGGACGAGCCGGACGAGGAACGACGTCTCGCCGACGGTTTCGACATCGAGCGAGCGAACCTCGAGCAGCGGGGAGATCAGCGCATGGAACAGCGCGAACTCGGAGTGCGGCGCGACCTCGGCCTCGAGCTGGTCGAAGGGGACGTTGAACCAGTAGTTGATCACGTCCCAGCCGCCGAGCTCGACCTGGCCGAGCTCGGGGTGCTCGTACTCGTACCAGTCGACGTGCGCCTCGGGGTAACGCTCCCGCGCCCAGCGGATCAGCGTGACGTCGTCCTCGATCGGGTGGTCGCGGATCCAATCCGTGTAGTGGTAGTCCGCGAGACCGGCTTGCCGCTGCGGGCTCCAGAACTCCGTCGTCCACGAGAAGATGCCGAGGTGGTCGTACATCCAGTCGTGCGCACCGCCCTTGATCGTCATCTTGGGGTCGTACTTGAAGTCGTGGAAGACGGAGACGGCCGGGTAGCCCGTCAGCTTCGTGCCGCGCTCGCCGATGAGCTTGTAGGCGCGCAGGTCCTGGGTCGGAAGGTCCTCGTCCGGGCGGCCGGCGTACGGCCGCAGATGGACGCCGCTGAAGGTGTGGTAGGCGATGTGGCCGGTGATGTTCGGGCGCTCGGTCACCGCCTGAACGTAGGCCCGCACCTCCGGCTCGGAGGTCGGATACGGGCCTGCTCCGCGCTGCTCGTGCTCCGGCGCCCATTCGGCCGGGAAGTTGCGGTTGAGGTCGAGCCCTCCAACGGAGGCGGCACCTTGATCGTGACGCCGTCGTAGTTCTCGATCCGTCCCTCCGGCATCAGGCGGTAGAAGGGCCCGTCGCCGGGGCCATCGACCGGCTCGCGGCGGACGAGCAGCGCCTGCTCCTCCGGGTGCGTCCGCCACGCGCCGTTCGGATCCTCGATGCGCATGTCGAGCACGCGTCCGTCGCCGTCGACGTCCTCGACGTGGAGGCCGTCGTCCTGCTGCTCGCGCGGGTATGGCCGGACGCTCGACCGGATGAAGCGCCGCTCCTTCAGGCCGCGCTCGGCCCCATCGGGGTTGAGGCGCGGGATCACGTAGAAGGTCCGGGTGTCGAGCGCGCGAGTCACCTGCTCGTCCGACCCGTACGCGCTCACGAGCCGGTGGATCAGATGGAGAGCGGCCGTGCAGCCGGTCCACTCCATCGAGTGGATGTTGGCCTCGATCAGGAAGGCGGGCTTGTCGAGGTGGTCGCCCGTCCCGCTGTTCGTCACGGTCACGAGCCAGATGTCGCGGCCCTCGAACGACTGCCCGATCGACACGACGCTGCAGAGCTGGTGCGACTCCGAGGCCCACGCCTGCAACGTCGCGCTCAGCTCGTCGTACTCGTAGAAGTGGTCGTACGCGACCGGGGTCACGAAGCTGCGACGAGCTCCGCGATCAACGGTGCCGTGTCGTTCGGCTCGAAGCCCAGACGCGCGGCGATCTCCTCGCTCAAAGGCTTCGTCCCCTCGGCGAAGAGCTTGCGGAGGATGTCGCCCGTCTCGCTGCTGCGCCACCAGTCCTCCCCCACTTCGCGGATCAGGTAGGTGCGCAGCTGTGCATGGCGGATCCACGCGCGGAGATAGTCGGCGGAGTAGAAGCCGGCGTCCATGTCGGCGAGGTGGCCGTCGCGCGGGTACCGCATCCCCGTCGCGGTCGTCAGTCGCTCGGCGTAGTCGTCGCTGACCAGGTCGGCCTCCGCGAAGCGGGACCAGAATTCCAGCTCGTAGCTGAGCTTCGCCGCGTAGCGCCGGAAGAGAAAGGCCTCGAGGAAGACCGTGGCCTCCGCGTTCTCGGCGGCTTGTTCGTTCGAGAGGCCGAAGTACTCCGCATGCCAGCGCGGCTCGCGGGTGATCGCCTCGCAGATGTACGAGTAGATCTCGGTCAGTGCGTGGTCGCGCGCGAGGCGGCGGAACGCCATCGGGAGCTTCGGGTCGACGCCGGCGTAGTGGAGTGCGTGCCCTGCCTCGTGGAGGAAGGCCTGGTAGTCGTGGAGCCCGCCCATCGCGCGGGTGATCAGGTGAACGACCTGCGGCGGATCGGACGCGATCACGCAGGCACGGGGGGCCTTCTGCGGCCGGTCGTCC
>Ga0137372_10003829_pt1 | contig 14615 bp, 20 predicted proteins | sample SagtaG_6_FD_104911 | JGI IMG/M metagenome (GOLD analysis project Ga0137372, IMG submission 104911) | Vadose zone soil microbial communities from Sagehorn Ranch, Mendocino, California, USA - Sage1_R_60_16 metaG | ecosystem: Environmental > Terrestrial > Soil > Vadose zone | place: USA...
ATGTCTTCCAGCGGGTAGTAGTAGGCCGGGAACGCGCCGGTCTCCCACAGCACGATGCCGCGCCGGCTGTCCAGCACGGTCTCACCGGAGAGCACGGCGCGCATCCGGCGCGGCCACGGTTCCAGTACCGGATGTGCTCCGGGAGCGCAACGTCGAATTCCCCGCTGCGGCGGCCGAACGGGCCGTGTTGAACGGTGATGACAGGCTCATGGCTGCTCCTTATTAGGCCGCCAGCGCCGGGCTGGCGGCGGTGGCGTGCTGGGCCAGGCCGGTGATGAGCTGGCGGATGCGGTCGCGCAGGACAGGGTCTGCAACGCGGCCGCCGGGGGTGACCTGGGTGTGAACCTGGGGGACCGCCAGCTCGGTTTCGATCAGGCCGGCGCCGATGACCGTGAGTACCTTGCGCAGGTCCGCCAGGGCCCGGGCGGCGCCGCGCGGGCTGGGGCTGGCGCTGAGGGCCGCGGCCGGCTTGCCCTCCAGGACGGCGGCGCCCCGCGGCCGGGATGCCCAGTCCAGGGCGTTCTTCAGCTGCCCCGGGATGGACCCGTTGTACTCGGGGGTGGCGATCAGCACACCGTCGGCACCCGCGATCTGCCGGCGCAGCTCAGCGACCCCTTCGGGCGCGGGACCTACCTCCAGGTCCTCGTTGAACGGAGGCACCCGCTCCAGCCCATCCCAGATGGTGAGCCGCACGTCTGGTGGCAGCTCACGGGCGGCGGCCCGCAACAGGGCGCGGCTGTACGAGCCGGCGCGCAGGCTCCCGCCGATCGCGGCGATGGTGACGCTCATCTCGGCCTCCCGGCACGTAATTTCGCATCGTGTGCACTTGCTAAGATACACATGGTGTGAAATTCTGTCCATTGGTATCTTCCCAATGTGAGAAGTTCTGAAGAGGAGGGGGTGCATCGGTGACCAAGATGATCGGCCAGCCGCAGAATGCCCGCAGCCGCCGCAGCCGCGCCGCGCTGCTGGACGCCACCCGCGAGCTGATCACCGAGGGCGGCTTCGACGCGCTGACCATGGCGGCCATCGCCGAGCGGGCCGGGGTGTCCCGGCGGTCGGTGTACCTGCACTTCACGACACGGGCCGAGCTGGTCACGGCGCTGTTCGGCAGGCTCAACGAGACCGAGGAGATCGGGGCCTCGCTGCAGCGGGTGTGGGACAGCCCGGACGCGGTCACCGCTCTGGCCGAGTGGGGACGCCACCTCGCGCGGATTCACCCGAAGATCCTGCCGGTCATGCAGGCGGCCGAGCGTGCCCGGCATGTGGACCCCGACGCCGCGGACCTGTGGCGGACCGGGCAGCGCCGCTGGCTGACCGGTGCCCGCAGGCTAGCGGACTGGCTGGCGCGAGAAGACCGGCTCGCCGAACCATGGACCCCCGCCACCGCCGCCGACATGATCTGGTCGCTGATGTCACCCGACCTGCTCAACCGGCTCATGCACGAGCGGCGCTGGTCACCCAAGCGGATCGGCGATCACCTGGCCGTCTTGCTCACCTCCACCTTCGCGCGCAACCAGGAAGGACCGCCCCATGTTTGCGATCATCAGGAAGAACACCTATGACCCCACCAAACTCGCCCACGCCGGGCCCGCGCTGGCCGAGTTCCAGGCACTGCACGCGGCGCAGCCTGGCTACGCCGGCAGCATCGACATCGACGTCGGCGATGGGCAGCGCATCGTCGTCAACCTCTGGCGGACAGAACAAGACGCGCGCGCCGGCCTGGAGGCGCTCGTACCGCACCTGCAGCGCCTGCTCGAGCCGCTGATGGCAGGCCCCTCGCAGCTCGTCGGGTTCGGCGAAGTGGCCGCGAGCGACCTCACACGGCAGCGGTAGATCTCATGCGGTGCTGCCCACCCTGGAGTTTCCCGAACTTGCCGGCTGAGCCCACCCACCCTGGACACGACCCCGCGCGCAGCTCCAGGCTGGCATCCCGGTCAGACCACGAACCACCATCCGAGCACCGACAACCCTGCACATAACTGGCCGATCGGAGCAACCATCGCCGATCTCACGACCACTCAGAAGACGCAACCTATTCGGCGATCCGGCGCTGGCGCGAAACGTCTGCTGCGTTACGCTCCGTGGGCGGCGCTGGTTCCTGCCTTGGGTTCATATCCGGCTGATTGGCAACGCGGCAGCCGTTGCTGCTGGCGGCGACGAGGCGAAAGCGGCGGAGACCGAACGCAACCGCTGAGGTGAGCCGCTGGTACCACCCCGGGCAGGTTCAGCAGGTCAGGTGCAAGATGGCGTTGGTGTCCGCCGTGGCCTTGGTCAGCGCGCCGATCGCTTCCGCCGTGGGCAGGACGACCAGGTCGACCTTGCGGCGGCGGGCCTCGTCCCGGACCTGCTGCATCACCGGCAGCGCGCCGTCGGCGCCAGTGCCGACCACTAGCCGGCGGCATCGCCACGGGATGTCCTCGGCGGCAGAGAGCGGGGTGTGCCCGTACGCGCCGCGGAACTTGCGCGAGGCGGCCTTCTTGCGCTTGCGGACCTTCCCGCGGTCGATGATCAGGTCGTGATCATAAGTCACGCCGTCAACCCGGATTGAACCGGAGGAGTAGCCGGTGAATCGCATGCTGACGCTCCTTACCTAGCACCGGGATCGTATGGCCGGGACCGGCGGGCGGTCCAGCTCCGTCAGCGATCAGATTGCCGGGCGTAATCACGGGCCGCGGGCCGTCATTCGGCGAGAGCGGAACCTGGTCAGGTCCACCCCGGCCCGGACCTGCGGCAGGGATGATTCGCCTGGGGAATGGGGGTTGAATAGACACAGCAAGCCGGGTGGTGTCACGTGATCGCCTTGTACATTCTGATCCAGGCCGGAGCCGGCCCCGCTGCCATCGTGACCGCGGCGCTCGGGGAGGCTCCGGGCGCCGCGGAGACGGCGAGCATGGCCGGGCCCTGCGATGTCATCGCGCGGGCGGGGACGCCGGATACCGCCGGGCGGGCCAGGCTGGGGGCGTCCCGCGCCAGGGCCTCCGGCGGCGTGATGCGGACCGCCGGCCGCCGCCCGGTCGCACGCCGGTAAGACACCGATGGCCGTGCATCACTCCACCACGATCCGGCAGCTGGGAGAGGGCGCCGTTCAGGCGGTCTGCTCGTGCGGCTGGCGCAGCGCGGTGTTCGGTGCCGGCAAGACAACCGGCACGATGGACCCGCTGCAGCATGCGGCCGAAGCTGCCGATCTGCACGAGTGGGAGATGTCTCTGCAATGAGCGCCGCCGCATGCCGGGCCGGGACGCCGCGGAGACGCCCGGCGGGCAGGTTCCGGCATCCCGGCAGCGGCATCGGGGAGCCCACGGGTGTCCCGCCCCCGCACCCGCCCTGCCGCCATCGCCCGCCGCCAGCCTGGACCGCCCTGCCCAGATCAGCATCGGCGGCGTCAGCGCGACGGCGCTGGTTGCCGCGCCAGGCAGCCGCTGCCCCGCGGCCAGCGCCGCAGAGCGGCCGGTCGCGCGGCAGGACGAGCACGCGCGTGCCGATCGCGGGCACTCAGCCTGGGAGGGACCGGGCCGGGACCGGTGACCCAGACTGCTGCGCCGGGCAGGACTCGCTCGCCGGCGCCGCGGCACCGGAGTCAATCAGGCAGCGGCACAGTCAGGACGGGCGCACAGGCCGGCGGCTCGCCCGGCTCTCCACCGGCCTGCCGTCGTCCTTGAGGAGCCCTGCGCGATGCGCTTGGGCCGTCTTGTCCCTGCTGCTGCTTACCGGATGCGGAGGTCCGGCAGTGAATGGTCCCGGTCAAGGAAATCCCTCCCCGCTCACGGTCACGAGTCCTGGCCTTGCCGGGGGCACATTCCCGCGCGAGTTCACCTGCGACGGCGCGAACCGGCCCCCTCGCCTGCAGTGGAGCACGCCGCCGTCCGGCACCTAAGAGCTTGCCGTTGAGATGCTCGACCCCGACGCGCTGGGCGGCACCTTCACCCACTGGCTCATCTACCGGATGCCCCCTGGCATCACCAGCCTGGCGGACGTGCCGCCCGGCGCCGCGGAAGGCGTCAACGACTTCGGCCGGCGCGGCTACGGGGGCCCATGCCCGCCGCGCGGCGCCGCGCATCATTACCACTTCGTGGTCCTCGCATTGGACACCTGGCCGGGGCCTGGCAGCAGGAGCGAGGCGGTCGGATCTGGACTCCCGCATCAGCGGTCACGTGCTGGGCAGGGGCGAACTGGTCGCCACCTACCGGCGCGCCTGAGCGGTCCTTGCCAGCGCCAGCGAGCCCGATTCGGCCAGCAGGAGCGAGGTCCCAGCCTTAGCTCAGACGCTGATCACAGAGTGCAGTCAATCAGCCGATGGCAAGCGCGTGTAACCGCCGTTATCTGGAGTCCGAATCTGGGTGTCTTCGCTGTAAGCGCCGCGGGTGTTTTGTGTGCATTTCCTGCGTGGCGGACGCGTTACCTGGACAGTGTCTCCGCCGCACGCCTGGCACAAATCCCCTTTTCGCTGCTGTTTTTAGAACTAAGAGGCTACAGCGTGAATACTGTTCAGCGACATGTCAACGCCGCAGACGTCCTGGTCAGGTGCGGCGTAGACAGGGACGGCTCCAGATAAGCGCCGTTCTGCATGGCCATGAGGCCCACGGGACCTACCCGATGGGTCGCGCAGATCCGGACGATCTGGGTTCGACTCCGCGCACGCCTCGATAGCCAATCGACGCCCGGATCTGCGGTCCCGCTGCCAGCCGGCTCGGAGGACGACCGCGATGGTGGGGTTGGCGGGCAGGTGGGCGAGTTGGCGGTTCTGCCAGCGGACACGAACCCGACCGGTCGGTACCGGTCAGAGGTGGGGAAGGACGCCGACGTTCACGACGGTGGTGTGTGGGCGGCGCGGAGCGTGATGACGACGCTAAGGCCGTGGTCGGGGGGCTGCCTGGTCTGCGAAGGTGCCAGGTCGGTCATGTTCATGACCCTTCATCGAGCCGGCTCGGCCGGTGCCGGCGGCGCATCTGGCTGGCTTGGCCGGAGTCGGCGTAGGAGCCGCGCTTCGCCGGTGATGGCCAGCCCGCGGGTCTTGGCCTCGGCGGGGTCGATGTGGCGGGCGAGCAACCCGACGGCTGCGTCGGGCGGACCGGTCAGGACGAGATCGGGGGCGGCGGCCCGGCCGGGTTGCACGCTGACCCGGCCTTTGGCCGAGAGGATGGTCATGGGCTCTTCGCCGCACCGCACCTCGATGGTCAGCTCCGGGCGTGTCGGGTCGACGCCCGGGAACAGGGCAGCGACGGGATGGGCGATCCAGTGGCTGCAAAATGTGTCGCCGTCCGCGATGTGGTCCATCAGGGGCCTCGCCCACCGCCCGATGGCCGAGACCACCTCGCGCAGGCCCTTGCCCCACTCGGTGAGCTGGTAGCGGTCGTCGCTGGTCTTGGCCACAAGCCCGTTGGCTTGCATGGTGCGTAGCCGTTCGGCGAGCAGGTTGGTGGCGATGCCTGGCAGCCCGTCGGTGAGCTCGCCGTACCGGCGAGGGCCGTTGAGGAGCTCACGCACGATCAGCAGGACCCAGCGGTCACCGATGACATCGAGTCCTCGTGCCACCCCGCAGTACTGGCGGTACGACTTCACGTCTCAAGCGTATTCGCTATAAATTCTCCTGTAAATCTACTTGATATTGTCTAGCAGCCGGGCGTACGCTCCGCTGAAGCCAGCGAAGTCAGGTGACAGTCCCCTGAGAGCCGCGCGGCGGGACGACACCGGTTCACATCCGATGGAGGAGACACCATCGCACGCCCCTGCTGGTGTTAGGAGACGTCCATGGAACGAAGGTCAATCAAACCCCGGTCCTGGTCCATCAAGTCGGGATTCGGCCAGGCCCAGGTCATCGAGGGGCACATCCCATGAACGGCGTTGCAGGCACTCCGTCGTCGCTCGCCGACCTCACGCTGAGCCAGGCGGCGGCCGCCCTGTCGGCGCGCGAGTGCTCCCCCGTCGAGCTCACCGACGACTACCTGACCCGCATCGACGAGCTGGATCCGAGCCTCAACGCCTACGTCGAGGTCACCCGCCAGCGGGCGAAGGACGACGCGGCCCGCGCCGCCGGTGAGATCGCCCGGGGCCGGTACCGGGGCCCCATGCACGGTATCCCGATCGCGCTCAAGGACCTCCTCGACACGGCCGGCATCCGGACCGGATCCGGGACCACGGTCTACCGCGACCGCATCCCGGCTAGCGATGCGACCGTGGCACGGCGGCTCGCGGATTCCGGCGCGGTCCTGCTCGGCAAGACCAACACCCACGAGCTGGCGTGGGGGGTGACGACCAACAACCCCCATACCGGCACGACCCGCAACCCGAAGGATCCGTCCCGCATCCCCGGCGGGTCGTCCGGCGGGTCGGGCGCCGCGGTCGCCGCCCGCCTGGCCTGCGCGGCGATCGGCACCGACAGTGCCGGCAGCATCCGCATCCCGGCCAGCTTCTGCGGCTGCGTCGGTTTGAAGCCGACCTACGGGCTCGTCCCCAAGTCGGGAGTGACCGTCCTGTCGCAGATCGGCGACCACGTAGGCCCGCTTGCCCGCACTGTGGAAGATGCCGCGCTCGTACTCCAGGTCATCGCCGGCTACGCCGCCGCCGATGCCTCGAGCGTCCCCGTCCCGGTTCCCGGCTACAGCGCCGCGCTCACCGGCGACGTCGGCGGGTTGAAGGTCGGCATCCCGCGCTCGACCATGTGGGGCCTGCTCGACGGCGAAGTGCGAGCGGCGGCCGACGCCGCGCTCACCGTCCTGACCGATCTCGGAGCCACGCTGGTCGAGATCGACCTTCCCGACCACATCCCGGCGGTCGGCCTCCCAGGCGCGGCCGGCTACTTCTCGGTCGGGATCGCCGAGTCGAAGTTCGCCCACCGCGAGGCGTGGTCAGCCCACCCCGAGTCGTTCGGGCCCGACGTGTCGATGTTCTACTCGACCCCGGAGATGACCGGGTCGATGGTGGCCGAGTCGCTCGACACGATCTACGCCTACGCGCAGGCCGTCCGCGAGGCGCTCACCGAGGTCGACGTCCTCGCGTCGCCGACGGTCCCCATCACTGCGCAGGAGATCGGCGCGGAGATGGTGACGGTGGGCGGGCAGGAACTGCCGCTCATCGCGGTGGCGATCGCCAACACCGTGCCGTACAACATGGCCCGCGTCCCGGCCATCTCCGTGCCGTGCGGGACGACCAGCGCGGGCTTGCCGATCGGCTTCCAGATCGCCGGTCGTCCGTTCGACGAGGCGACTGTCCTGCGGGCTGCCCACGCCTACGAGCAGGCGGTGGTCACGGGGTGAGGACGCGGGTGGCATCCGCGTCATCCCCTACCACACGCACCCAGGACAGGAGGGTCATTGGGCACGGCGCCGAAGTGTCCCTGTAGCCAGTCCGCCAGCTGGGACGATCCCGGACCCGGCGGATGGTAAGGCGTCACAGGTTCCTGTTCGTCATCGTTGGAATGAAACCAGTACCCCTGCTCCGCGAGCCGCCGGACGATGACCTCGGCATTGCGCCGGGCACGGCGGGCCATCTCATCGCATACCCGCTGCGCCTCCGCGGACAGGTCCGGCTCTTGCACCGCGTGCCCGAGCTGCCGCACTTCATGCCACACCTGGTCGCGATGCCCGTACGGTAGCGGCTGAGCCAGTCAGGCGACGCACTCATGGTCCACCATCCTGCCGCAGCGGACGGCCCGCTTGCCGCTCGTGTCGCCCATCCGGCGCCGGCCTTGACATCGCCCGCCTACCCCCCGGCGGGAGCTCCCGCGGCAGCCAGCCCAGCCAGCGGACCCGGGCCGGAGCAGGGACGCGATCGTGACCGGCGAGTACGAGCGGCCGCGCTCATCGCCGCCTACGTCACCGGCAAGAAGATCGTTGACCAGACCGCCGCCCGCGCCGCCGTCAGCGAGGTCATATCAGCAGAATGAGCACCCCGCCGACACCATGAACACCAGGCCCCGCCCGGCAGCCGCCCGGCGGGGCCTTTCCTGTCGCGCACGCGCTCACCAGCAATGACGCCACCCCGCTCACGCTGAACGACGCGCGGAACAAGCAGTACACCGCGATGGCCCCGCGTTGCAGCATTACGGCATCCAGCTGTGGCTGCCGCAGGCCGACGACCGAGTCGACTACACGCCGGAGCACCAGAGCGGGCGACGATGGTACTCGGGCTGTCATCGAAGCGGGAGATCACCCAGACCAGTATCCGGGTCCGCACCGTGATGGCCGTCCAGACCCGAGCATGGCTGGTACCCGGCCAGGGCGGCGGCTGGCCAGGCTCCCTGAAGCGGATGATTCCTGCCAGCGGCATTGATGGCCTGGCCAGACTGAACTCATGGCTTCACCGTGCCGGGTGCGGTTGAGCGGCTGGCGCAGGTTGCCGCCGAGATCGCGCAGGCGTCCGGGGATCAGCTCGAGTCTGTGGCCTGCGGGTGGCGGGTTTGCCGAACTGGCGCTGGCATCGGCGGACCGCCTGGCCCCCATGTCCGACCGGGTGAGCTTCCGGGAAGCGGCCGGGCTGGTGATCTGCGGCGGGACCGCCTATGAAGGCCTGGTCGACCGGGGCCGGCTCCAGGCCGGCGAAACCGTGCTCATCACCGCCACCGCGGGAGGCGCGGGCAGCGCCGCCGTGCAGATCGCAGCGGCCGTGGGGCGCCCGGCCCCCTGGGCGTGGCCAGCCCGCCCAACCACGACTTCCTGCGGAGCCTGGGCGCCAGCGAGGTCTTCGACTACCAATCCGCCGACTGGGTCCAGCAGGTGCGCGCCGCCGTTCCCGGCGGCGTCGACCTGCTGCTGGACGGCGCCGGCAGCCAGACCCGCGACCAAGCCATCGGTGCGGTCGGCGACGGCGGCCGGGCGATCTTCCTGGTCCTGGCCGGCCCTCCCGCCCAGCTGGAGCACAGCATCACGGGCGAATCGTTCGCCGCCCACATCAACCGGCAGCGGCTGGAGGCACCGCGCCGCCTGGTCGAAGCCGGCAACTGCGCCCCAGGTCGACGCGGTGTTGCCGTTGGATCAGGTTCGCGAGGCGCTGGCGCGGGTCGCGGGCCAGCACACGCGCGGCAAGATCGTGCTGCAGATCGGGCAGTAGCGGCGACGCCTCTAGGGCCTGCGCAGCAGGGCGAAACGGAAGAGGCAGGCACGAGCCGTGATGAGCACCAAGCTCTTACCCTCGGTCCTCATCGGGAGGTCTCGTGCCTGCCTGCCATTGTCAAACCTTGGCGCCCTCACGCTAGGCCGCCGAGCCAGCCGGCAGCAGCACGCAGATACTCCCGGCCCGCCGCGCTGCCTCAACGGCGTGCCGAACCGGCTGATCTGCGCGTCCTCACGTCCGCAGCTGACTCAGCCCTCAGGCGCTCCGAGTCGGCAGGGAGGATGTGGGCCACAAGCCGTGAGATGCCTGCCGCGTCGCCACTCTGCGTGCCCGCCGCGACGGGGCACTCCTGCCCGCGCCGCCGGGTCCGCGTTGCATGGCGCGGTATGCTAAGCCAGGCGTAGGCGGGAGGCCGGTCTGCCGAAGGGATCAGGTCAGCCGGCCCCATCGGTGAGCAGATAACTTGGGCCATGACGCTCGCCGGTGACGTGGGTTTTCGCTGGTGGCTATAGCGCTCAGGGCTGGATAGCTTCTAAGCAGCGCGCCGCCCTCATTCTGCGCGACGTGCTCGCCTGGGACGCCGCCGAGGTGGTCGCCCTGCTCCAGACCAGCGTCCCGGCGGTCAACAGCGCCCTGCAGCGCGCCCGGGCCACCCTCTCCGCCACACGGCCGGCGGAGAGCGTCACCGCTTACCCACGGCTGGACGATCACCAGCGGCAGCTCCTTGACCGTTTCACCGACGCGTGGCAGCGCTGCGACATCGATGCCCTGGCCGCACTGCTACGCGAGGACGTGATCTTGTCCATGCCGCCCGAACTCACCACGATCACCGGCTTCCCCAGCCCCGGCCTGTTCGGCAGGTTCGGCCTGCCCCTCACCTGCGAGTGACCGCAGCGGAGACGTCACGCATTCATATCTCAGCCCCCGCTCGGTCTCCTGTCTGGTCCGTGCACGAGACTGCTCGGTGATGAGGACCAGGGCCGTGCCCGCCAGCACGGCCAGGCCGCATAGCACGTAGAGATCGCCTTCGAGGAGACGGACGAGGCCGGGCGGATGGCCGGGCCACGATTGCGGGATGCGCCTGGAGAAGACCGCGGCGGCCGCCACTGCGGCCAGGCCGTGCCAGGCTGAGCGGCGCCGCCATGCGATGGCGGCCAGGGCCGCCACCAGCGGCGCCGCCCACACCCAGTGGTGGGTCCAGGAGAATGGCGAGATGAGCAGGCCGGTGATGGCGCAGCAGGTCACCCCGGCCAGCCGGCGGCCACGCCGGTGCGCCCACGCGGCGACCGTGATCCCGGCCAGGCCGACGAGCAGCGCCGCGATGGCCCACCACCGGTTGTCCGGGCCAAGGTTCCCGGAGAGCCGGGCCACCGCCCCGGACAGCGACTGATCGGACAGATTCGCCGGGTCACCGATCCGGTGCCGGTCATAGAACACGCCGCCCAGCCAGAACACCCGGGACGCTGACGGCAGCAGCGCGGCACCGATGGCGGCGGTCGCCGCGAAGGTCGCGGCCGCGGTAGCGGCCGCGGCGACCCGGCGGGTGATCAGCAGGTAGGCGACGAAGATCAGCGGGGTGAGCTTGATCCCGGCCGCCAGGCCGGTGGCGATCCCCTGCGCCCAGTGGCCGTCGTGGCGGCGCAGCAGGTCGGCCCCTGCCAGCGCGGCCACGATCAAGTTGACCTCGCCCAGGCGCAGCGTGTAGGCGACCGGCCAGGTCAGCAGGGCCAGCGCCGTCACGGCGAACACCGTCTCCGGCCGCCGCCGCACCCCGGCCGCGCCCAGCGACAGCGCGCACAGCGCCGCCAGCGCGCCGATGCTCGCGGCGGTAATAACGGCGGCGAGGTCACCTTCGGGCGCGCGGGCGGCGATGCTGAACAGCGCGGCGGCGAATGGCGGGTAGGTGAAGCTGTACCGGGCCCCGGGGGCGTACAGCGTCCCGCCGCGGGCGGCCTGCTGGCCGCCCCACCAGTAGACGTGGACATCCCACAGCGGCCAGTGCGCGCCCGGAGCAGCCAGCCCGGGAAGCAGGCACGCCATCAGCGCCGCCAGGCCTGCCAGCATCGTGACCACCCTCACCCAGCGCAGTGCCGCCGGGGGCTGCCTGGAGCTCACGTGCATGGGGTGGTGACGGAGACAAAGACCCGGCCGGCGTGATCCCATTCCTCGAGGAGGTGCAGGCCGGCCGCTGCCGCGAGCTTGAGGAGCGCACTCACGCCCAGCCGGGCCCAGGGGAACACCGGGCCGCGCCGGCCGTCGGCGTGCTCGAGCCACGCCGTCATCCGCTCGTCGATGTCGTCGCGCTCCACCTCGATCAGCAGCCGGCCGCCGGGAGCCAGCAGGCGCGCGCAACGGCGCAGCAACTCGTCGGGGAAGCCGCCGATGCCGATGTTGCCGTCGGCGAGCAGCGCGGTGCCCCACCGGCTCTGGCCTGGCAGCGGATCGAACACCGAACGATGCAACGCGCACGCCCCGGCCCGGTGCACGCGAGCCACGGCCGCGCGGGAGATGTCCACGCCGAGCACGGGGATCCCGCGTTCGGCCAGCGCGATGGTCAGGCGGCCGGGACCGCACCCGATGTCGAGTACCGGCCCCCGGCAGCGGCGCAGCAGCTCCTCATCGGCCAGGTCGGGTGCCCCGCACCAGCGTCCGACCTGGAGAGGCAGCGCACGGCCGCACGCCGTCCGCAGCAGCAGCCCGGCATCCGACATACCCAGCGCCTCCTCATAGAGGCCGATCGCCCCCGCGTTCATGCCTGCTCTCGCGCGGCACCGACCGGACCCGCCGCGCTGGCCGGGCCGAGAACCGGGTCGAGCTCGCGTGCCCGCGCGGCGAACCGGCTCAGCGGTGCCTGACGCGCCACGGCCACGGCGTCGGCCGCGGTGTCGACGTCGCGAAGCCGCGGCAGCTCACCGACACGCAGCCCGGCCGCATGCAGCCGGGCGCGCTGAACGGCGCCGGTGTCCGCCGTGGACATCGGCACGCCGCGCACCAGGGCGGCATCCGGTACCCGGAGTCCGAGCCCCCAGAACCCCCCGTCGGCCGCCGGGCCGAACCAGGCATCGGCGACCTCCCAGTCCACCGCGAGCAGGCCGGGGGTGAGCTGCGGCGTGTCCATGCCGATCAGCAGTGCGGGTCCGGGTACCGCGGCGAAGGCGCCGGCCAGGCGCTCGTCGAGGCCGCCACCGCACTGCGGCATGATGTCGAACCCGGGCGGCAGCCACGGTCCCGGCTCACCATCGAGCACCAGCACCCGGCGGCGCGCTGGCGCCGCGAGCACGGTGTGCAGGGTGTCGGCCAGCGCGGCCTCGGCCAGGGCGGCGGCCTGCCGGGGCGTGCACGGCGGCACGAGGCGGGTCTTGACCCGGCCGGGCACCGGCTCCTTGGCCATGACGAGCAGGGTGGTGCCTGGTCCCGGCACCGGGCCGCGGCGCCGGCCTGATGCGGTCACCGGGCCAGCACCCGGCTCATGTCCCTTACGGTGCGCACGGAGCCGCGTACCGTCCCGGTCACCTTGGATTTCCCGATGCGGGGCAGATAGGCGACCTCGACCTCGGCGAGGCGCCAGCCGGCGGCGGCCGCGCTCAGGACCATCTCCAGCGGATAGCCGAAGCGGCGGTCGGCGAGGTTCAGGCCGAGCAGCGCCTCGCGGCGCGCGGCGCGCATCGGGCCCAGGTCGCGCAGTGGCACGCCGGTGCGGCGGTGGACGCGGCGGGCCAGTTCGCGGTTGGCCAGGCGTGCGGGCAGCGGCCATGCGCCCCGCCGGGAGGGCGAGCGACGGCCGAGCACGAGGTCGGCCTCGCCGGCCAGCAGCGGCGCGACGAGCCGCGGAAGCTCGCGCGGATCCAGGCTGCCGTCGCAGTCGCAGAAGGACACCAGGTCGGCGGCCGCCGCCAGCAGCCCGGCGTGCGCAGCCGCGCCGAACCCTCGGCTCGGTTCCGGCACGACCGTGACGCCGAACGATCTGGCGAGCGCCCCGGAACCGTCGGTCGAGCCGTTGTCCACCACGATCGGCCGGAAGCCGGACGGCATTCGTCCCAGCACCCACGGCAGCGCCGATGCCTCGTTCAGGCAGGGCAGGATCACGTCCACGGTCACAGCAGCGACGTTACGAGCACGCCGGGCCAGGCGGCAGGGAGCGCGTCCTTACGGGATGAGGAACTCCGCCTTCCTACACTCGACCTATGAGTGCGCGTGTTCTCGTGGTCGACGACGATCCGACGGTCGCCGAGGTCGTCGGCGACTACCTCCGGCGTGCGGGCATGGAACCCCGGGTTGCGGCTGACGGGCATACCGCGTTGCGGCTCGCCGGCACGTGGCGACCGGATCTCGTCGTGCTCGACGTGATGCTGCCCGGCATCGACGGTCTCGAGGTGTGCCGTCGGCTGCGGGACGCCCGGGGCGAGCAGGCCCTGCTGCCGGTGATCATGCTCACGGCCCTCGGAGGAGAGGATGACCGGGTGCTGGGACTTGAGACCGGCGCCGACGACTACGTGACCAAGCCGTTCAGTCCCCGGGAGCTTTCCCTGCGGGTGCAGGCCGTGCTGCGGCGCGGTGCCGCACCCGGGGCGGGACCGGCGGCGGCATCGCCGCCGCTGCGCTCGGGGCGCATCGAGGTCGACGTGGCGTCCCGGCGGGCCCGCCGGGACGGCCGGGAGCTGTCCCTGACGGTGCGCGAGTTCGACCTGCTCGCCTTCTTCATGTCCCACCCCGGACAGGCGTTCACTCGCGCCGAGCTGATGAAACGGGTGTGGGGGTGGTCGTTCGGCGACCAGTCGACCGTCACCGTGCACGTGCGCCGGGTTCGCGACAAGGTGGAGGACGAACCGGCGTCGCCGCTGCTGCTCCGGACCGTCCGGGGTATCGGCTATTGCTGGGATGCGGATCCCCCGAGGGCGGTCACCCCGCCAGTTATCTCCAACCCGTAAGGTAAGCCGTCCCGAGGCGGCCGGACGGAACGGGAAATTGCCCGTGACGGCTCCGCCTGCAGCGGCGAATACCCTGGTCAGCGCGGTTTGGCCGGACCGCGGCGGGCTCGCGTGCGGTGGCCGGGCGCACCTCGGCCCCACCCCGCCAGACCGGACAATATGTCATATAGGCGGACAAAACGCTTCCTGGTGGCCGTTTGCCCTTTGCGGCGCGCGTGCGTCTAATGCTCAGCGTGAGCAACCTTGTCTCGCACCGTGACGACAGCGCCGGGCCTGCGACAACGTCAGCACCCGAGCCGCGGGTCGAGCCGGGTCCGGGCGACGCGGCCGGACGGGCGCGCGTGCCGTCGCGCCGCCGCTGGGACCCGCCGCGCGCCGTGCGGCTAGCCGCGGCGCTCCTCGGGCTGGCCGCGATCGCCACCTATCTGGTCATCGCCTGGCAGCGGCTGACCTACCCGTTCCCCCTCGAATACCTGGAAAGCAACTCGCTCGTCGAAGTGCAGCGGATCCTCGGCGACCACCCGCTCTACGCGGCGCCCGCGGTCGGCTATGTGCCGGACGGCTACCCGCCCCTGTACTTCGCCACCTCGGCCGCGGCGGCCAGCGTGCTCGGCCTGTCCTATCTGCCGTTGCGGC
>Ga0137372_10003834_pt1 | contig 14605 bp, 15 predicted proteins | sample SagtaG_6_FD_104911 | JGI IMG/M metagenome (GOLD analysis project Ga0137372, IMG submission 104911) | Vadose zone soil microbial communities from Sagehorn Ranch, Mendocino, California, USA - Sage1_R_60_16 metaG | ecosystem: Environmental > Terrestrial > Soil > Vadose zone | place: USA...
CCGGATTCCCTTGCTGCTGTTCGTGTGGGGACTGCTCGAGCTTGCGAGCCTTCCGCTCACGGCGGCGTTCTCGCGGCGGCTCGAGCGGCGGGCCGATCGGTTCGCGCTCGAGCTGACGCGCGACTCTGCCGCGTTCGAGTCCGCGTTCCGGCGCATGGCACGCGCGAACCTGGCCGACCTCGATCCACCGCGGCTCGTCTACGCGTTCATGTTCACGCACCCGACACCGGCGGAGCGCATCGCCGCCGTTCACCCGTGACGCACGTGCACGACCACGACCATCGTCAGGCGACCGACCGTCGGGCGCTCGCGATCGGGCTGGCGCTGATCGTGGCCTTCCTGGTCGCCGAGGTCGTCGCGGCGGTGATCGCGGGATCGCTCGCGCTGCTCGCCGATGCCGGGCACATGCTCACGGACGCGGGCGCGCTCGCGTTCGCTCTCTTTGCCGCGACGCTCGCGTCGCGCCCCGCGCAGGGCCGCTGGACGTTCGGCTATCGGCGCCTCGAGATCCTCGCCGCGCAGGTCAACGGCATCACGCTGCTTGTCGTCGCGCTGCTAATCGTCTACGGATCGGTGCGTCGCCTTGTGTCGCCCAGTGATGTCCGCGGCGGGATCGTCCTGGCGGTGGCGCTCGCCGGGATCGTCGTGAACGCTGCCGCGACCGCCGTGCTGTCACGCGCGTCGCGTGAGAGCCTCAACGTCCGCGGCGCGTTCCTCCACGTCGCGACGGACACGGTCGCCTTCGCGGGCACCGCCGTCGCGGGCGCGCTCATCCTCGCGACGGGGTGGGACCGATTCGACCCGATCGCAAGCCTCGGCGTCGCGGTGCTGATGCTGTGGGCGAGTTGGGGCCTGCTGCGCGAGTCCTCGTCGATCTTCCTCGAGCGCTCGCCGGCCGGGATCGATCCCGAGGAGGTGGGCCGTGCGCTCGTCGGCGAGCCGGACGTGGTGCAGGTGCACGACCTGCACGTCTGGACCGTGACGAGCGGTTTTGCCGCACTGGCCGCGCACGTGCTCGTCGCGCCGGACTCCGACTGCCACGCGATTCGCCGGCGGCTGGAGCGGATGCTCCACGAGCGCTTCGAGCTCGAGCACACCACGCTCCAGGTCGATCACGCGGAACCGCGCCTCTTGACGATCGAACGCCGGTAGATTCAGCCGCCGTGGCGTCCCTCAGCGGCAAGACGGCGATTGTCACCGGCGCGTCGAGCGGAATCGGCGCCGCGACGGTGCGTGCGCTGCGCAAAGCCGGAGCCCGCGTCGCGGGCGGCGCGCGCCGCGCGGATGCGATCGAGGCCGACCTCGCACTCGAGCTGGACGTCACCGACCCCGAGAGCTGCGCCGCGTTCGTCGGGCGGGTCGTCACCGAGTTCGGCGGCCTGGACCTCCTCGTGAACAACGCGGGACTCGCGCTCGGCCGCAATCCGTTCGCGGAGTCGAACGAGGAGGACGAGCGGACGGTCCTCGAGACGAACGTCAACGGCGTGATCCGGATGACGCGGCTCTGCCTGCCGCACCTCGAGCACGGCGGTCACATCGTCAACCTCGGCAGCGTCGCGGCGATCTGGCCGTACGAGAAGGGCACGCTGTACTGCCTGTCGAAGGCAGCCGTGCACGCGTTCTCGCGCGCGCTGCGCGAGGATCTGCTCGGGCAGCCGATCCGCGTCACCACGATCGCCCCGGGACTCGTCGAGACGGACTTCTCGCGCGTGCGTTTCGGCGGCGACGAGGAGAAGGCCCGTGCCGTCTATGCGAACGTCGCGCTCGGCGGCCCGATGCGCGCCGACGACGTCGCCGACTGCATCCTCTTCGCGGTGACGCGTCCACCGAACGTGAACGTCGACGAGATCGTGGTGATGGCGCTCGCGCAGGCGTCGGGGGCTCGCATCGTGCGCGATTAGGTGCCTCTCCTTGCAATGTCATCCGGGCTTCTGGCGGCTGCAAAGCGGCGCACTGGGGCGTCCTCGGTCGCCCCGATAGGCTCCGCTATCGGGGCTCCCTGCGTCCTTCCATTGCTTGCTTTTCGCGCGCCAGAAGCGCGGCAACATTGCGAGAAGAGGCACTGATGTTCACGATCCTCGAAGGGTCGACCTTCTGCATCTGCGACGACCTCGGCGACGTCGGCACCGAGACGAGCGGCTTCTTCGCAGACGACACGCGCTTTCTCTCCCGCCTCAGGCTGACCATCAACGGCGCCACGCCGCTGCCGCTCTCCGCGGGCAAGGTCGAGTACTTCTCCGCGGCGTTCTTCCTGCGGAACCCGCTCGCGGGCGGACTGCGGCAGGATCAGGTCGCGATCACGCGCGAGCGCTTCGTGGGCGAGGGCATGCAGGACATCGTCGTGCTCGAGAACGAGTCGATGGATCCCGTGACGCTCGAGCTCGGGTTCGAGTTCGCCGCGGATTTCACGGACATCCTCTCGGTCAAGGAGCACGACTTCGCGCTTGGAGATCCGCTGCGCGCGAAGCCGCTCCCCGATCCCGCCCCCTCGCGCTACGACGCGGAGCACAACCAGTTCGTGCTCGAAGACCCCGTGGACTCGCTGCGGACGCAGATCATCCTCTCGCGCCGCGGCCGCGTGGACGGCTCGAGCGTGACCTTTCCCGTCGAGCTCGGACCGCGGAAGCGCTGGGAGGTGCGGATCGACGTCGTCCCGGTCTCCGACGGTGACGTGCTCGTTCCGCAGACGGTCGAACGACGCTTCGGCGAGGAGCGCGGCCGCGTGCGGGATTCCCTCGCCGCGTGGCAGCTCCGCGTGCCGCAGCTGCGCGCGGACTGGGCCGAGCTCGAGCAGTCGTTCAACCAGTCGGTGAGCGATCTCGCGGCGTTGCGCATGCGCAGCTCCAGGGAGTCCAGCGTCGTCAAGCTGCCGGCGGCCGGGATGCCGTGGTTCATGACCGTCTTCGGCCGGGACACGCTCATCACCTGCTTGCAGACCCTGCTGTTCGGGCCCGAGCTCGCGCGCAACGCGCTCGACGCGCTCGCGACCTTGCAGGCCGAAGTGGACGACCCGGCGATCGATGCCGAGCCGGGCAAGATCGTGCACGAGGTCCGTCACGGCAAGGCGGCGCAGAACTGGTTCAGCCGCTACTACGGGACCGTCGACGCGACGCCGCTCTATCTGATCCTCTTCTCGGAGGTGTGGCGCTGGACGGGCGACGTGTCGGTCGCGCAGGAGTTCAAACAGCCGGCGCTGAAGGCGCTCGAGTGGATCGACCGCTACGGCGACCGCGACGGTGACGGGTTCGTCGAGTTCGAGAAGCGTGCGCCGCACGGTTTGGACGTCCAGTCGTGGAAGGACTCGTTCGACTCGCAGCGGTTCCACGACGGACGGACTGCAACCGGCGCGATCGCGCCCTGCGAGGTGCAGGGCTACGTGTACGACGCCAAGCGCCGCATCGCGGAGATCGCGCGCGAGGCGTGGCGCGACCGGTCGCTCGCGGACCGGCTGGACCGCGAGGCGGACGAGCTGAAGCAGCGCTTCGACGCCGCGTTCTGGTGTGAGGACCGTGGCGGCTTCTACGCGCTCGCGCTCGACGGCGAGAAGAACCAGGTCGACTCGATCTGCTCGAACATGGGGCACTTGCTCTGGTCGCGGATCGTTCCGCCGGAGCGGGTCGACTCGATCGTCGACCAGCTGATGGGCGACGGCCTCTGGTCCGGCTGGGGCGTGCGGACGATGTCCCAGGACGACGCGGCGTACAGCCCGCTCTCGTACCACAACGGGACGGTCTGGCCACACGACAATTCGCTGATCGCCTGGGGGCTCGCGCAGTACGAGCGCTGGCCGGAGGCGCAGCGGATCGTCCAGCGGATGCTCGCCGCGTCGCGCCACTTCGACCACCAGCTGCCGGAGGTCTTCGCGGGCCTGCCCCGTTCCGAGACGCCGTTTCCGATTGCATATCCGACCGCCGCGCGCCCGCAGGCGTGGGCGGCGGGGACGCCCGTGCTGCTGCTGCAGGTGCTGCTCGGCTTGCAGCCGGATCGGCGCAGGCACCGGCTGGAGTCGGTCGCACCGCTAGAGCTGCCGCACTGGGCGGGAACGATCCGCCTCTCCGGCGTGCGCGCCTTCGAGTCCACCTGGGAAGTGAGACTCGAGGACGGACGGGTAAGAGTAGAGCCGACATAGATGGCCCACCCATGAAAATCGCAGTCATTGCACCGTGCTGGTTCCCCGTCCCGCCGACGGGCTACGGGGGCGTCGAATGGGTCGTCTCGCTCCTCGCGGACGGGCTCGTCGACGTCGGGCACGACGTGACGCTGTTCGCCTCCGGCGACTCGCACACGAAGGCGCGGCTCGCCGCGGTTCACCCGGTCGCGCCGAGCGAGTGGATCGGGCGCTCGTTCTGGGAGCTGCGGCACATCCTCCACTGCTACGAGCGTGCCGACGACTTCGACGTGATCAACGATCACTCCGGTCCGGTTGCGGCCACGCTCGCCGCGGCGATCGAGACGCCGGTCGTGCACACCGTCCACGGGCCGCTCGAAGGCGAGCCCGGTGACCTGTACGACCAGGTGTCGCGGGTTGCGCCGAGGACGTCGTTCATCTCGCTCTCGATGAATCAGCGCAAGCCGCGTCCGGACTACAACTGGCTCGCGAACTGCTCGAACGCGCTCGATCTGTCCGTGTATCCCTTCCGCCCGCAACGCGGCGACTACCTGCTCTTCCTCGGGCGGCTGAGCCCCGACAAGGGCGCGCACCGGGCGGTCGCCGTCGCGATGGAGGCGGGGCTGCCGTTGAAGATCGCCGGGAAGATGCGCGAGCCGAAGGAGCGCCAGTACTTCGCCGAGTTCGTCGAGCCGCACCTCGGCGGCGGCATCGAATGGCTCGGCGAGGTCTCGCACGGCGAGAAGGTCGAACTGCTGCAGCACGCGCGCGCGACGCTCTTTCCCATCGAGTGGGAGGAGCCGTTCGGGCTGGTGATGATCGAGTCGATGGCGTGCGGGACGCCGGTGATCGCGACGGCGCGCGGGGCGGTCCCCGAGGTGATCGAGCCCGGCCGGTCCGGGATCATCGTCGAGGACTATCGCATCATCCCCGCGGCGCTCGAGGAGGCGGACCGGCTCGACTCGCGCGAGCTCCGCCGCTACGTCGAGGAGCGCTTCTCGCCGATGCGGATGGTCCGCGACTACGGGAAGGCGTACGAGCTCGCCGTCGAGCGGGCGCATGCCTGAGACACTGAGATCGGGGTCAGGTCTTTCACGGCTCGTGAGCGTCCAGACCTCCCGCGGCGATGGAACGCGAAAGACCTGACCCCAGGGTATTTCTGTGCCTGAGACGCCGGAAGAGCTTTACGCGCGTGTCCAGGAGCAAGGGCTGCGCATGCCGCTGGTCGAGGAGTGGGAGACCTGGCCCTTCGAAGGTGCGCTGCAGCCGCGCGCGCTGCAGCCGCCCGTCGAGGTCGAGCGCCCGCGCATCGGCGAGGATGCGGCCGACTGCTGGCGCTGCCAGCACGGCGACGAGCGCGCGATCTGGAGCGACGAGCGCTGGCTGGTCACTCCGATCCCGGAGCCGAACGGGCTGCCCTGCGTCGTGCTCCTCTTTCCGCGCCGGCACGTCGATCTCGGCGAGCTGAACGATGCGGAGGCAGCCGACCTGGGGACGATGCTCGTTCGCGTGGAACGTGCGCTGCGCGCGATCCCGCACGTCGGTCGCGTGCACGTCTGCCGCTGGGGCGACGGCAGCTACCACCTGCACTACTGGTTCATCGCCCGCCCCGCGCGCTTTCCGCAGCTGATCGGCAGCTTCGCAGCGATCTGGGACGACGTCCTGCCGCCGACGCCGCAGGACGTCTGGGACGAGAACCTCGCGCTCGTCGCGCGAGCTCTCAGCGAATAGGCGGGGGAATCGGCTCGCCTGTCGGCGCCGGAGACGACGGTGTTGCCGCGCGCCGTTGAAGGCGCCGGACGTCGCGCGAAAGGAGCGCGCCGAGCATCGCGAGGCCGGAGGCGCCCGCCGCCGTCCACAGTGCGCCCGAGACGCCGATCGCGTCGGCCGCCGGACCGGCAATCGTCAGCCCGAGCGGGATGAAGACGAAGGAGCCGAGCGCGTCGTAAGAGCTGACGCGAGCCAGCGCGTCGTCCGGGATCTGCTCGTGCATCGTCGTGGTCCAGTTGACGTTGAACGTCTCCAGGCCGAAGCCGGCGATCGCGCCCGCCAGGATCACCATCGGAAGCGACGCCGGAAGCGCGAGGCTTGCCAGGAACACCGACGTCCCGCTGAGCAGGAGCACGCCCGTGAACAGGGGCCGAGCCGGCCGCCAGCGGAGCGCGACAATGCTGCCGACGAGGAGGCCGGCTCCCTCTCCGGCGGCGACGCCGCCCCAGCCGGCGGCGCCGCTCAGCGATTCCTTCGCCACGACGGGTCCGAGCACCGCCTGCCCGCCGACCCACACGAGGTTGCCGACCGACGCGGCGACGACGACCGTCCACAGCCAGGTCCGAGAGGCGAACTCGCGCCAGCCCTCGGCGAGCTCGCGGAGAAAGTTGGCCGCGGCGGCGGCGGCAATGGGGCCGCGGATCCGCATCCGGCTCAGGATGGCGGCGCTCGCGAAATAGGTCGCAGCGTCGAAGGCGATCGCCCAGCCGGACCCGATCGTCGCCACCAGCGCTCCCGCGACCACGGAGCCGAGGATGCTCGTGGTGTTCTGCGAGAGGCGCATCAACGCATTCGCCTGCTGCAGCTGGGCGGACGGGACCGTCTGCGGGACGACGCTGAACGAGGCCGGGAAGAAGAACGACGTCGCGATCCCGCGGAAGACCTGCAGCGCGACCAGATGCCAGACCTCTGCACGGTCGAGCAACAACAAACAGGCGATTGCGCCCTGCGCGACGCCGCTCAAGACGTTCGTCACGACCATGACGACGTTGCGCGGCAGCCGGTCGGCCCACACGCCTCCGACGAGGATGAAGACGATCTGCGGTGCCCATCCCGCGGCGAGCACGAAGCCGAGGTCGGACTTGGAGCCGAGGTCGAGGACCGCGAACGCGAGCGCGATCGGCGCCATCGCGGTTCCCGCGAGCGAGATCAGTTGCCCTGTGAAGAGAAGCCGGAAATCCCGCTCGCGGAGCGGCCCTGAGCGGCTGCTCAGCTTCCAGGCGGCCAGTGCGTCGAGCCTTCCCAGCCGTACCAGCGCTCGGGCTCGATGAGGGCGCTGATCCTTGCGCGCAGACGATTGTGGAACTGCCGGCGCGTGTAGCGCAGGCAGAGCCGGTCGATGTCCTTGAACTCGGGGTCGTCACGGATTTCCGCCACGCGTCCGAAGATCGTCACCTGCCGGTACCAGTCCGGGCCGTCCATCACCGTGAGCGAGACGCGCGGATCGCGGCGCATGTTCTTGAGGCGCAGTCGCGTCGCGTCCATGTTCACGAGCAGGTGCTCGCCGTCCCAGTCGTACCACGTCGCCGCCGTGTGCGGCGAGCCGTCCCGCCGCAGTGTCGCGATCACGGCCGGGTTGGCCTTTCGGAGCATTCTGTCGACCTCAGGTGGAAGCGGCGGCTTCGGCACTGCGCTCTCCCTTCTTGCGCCAGTAGCGCTCGAGGCCCAGGTACGACTGCTCGATCGGCGCGGCCCGGAAGTACGACTCCGCGCCTGAGCCCTCGCTTGCCTCGATGTCGGCCCGCGCAGCCGCGACGAACTCGTCCTCGGTCATGCCGTCGTGCACCCGCTTCGCCCACACCGCGAGGTAGTTGCGCGCGCGCTCCACGTGTTCCGCGATCTGCTCGATGCCCGAGACGACGCCGAAGTGGATCAGCGCCAGCCGCTCCGGCTGGTGGCGCAAGACCTCGTCGAACGTGCGCTCCCACGCCTCCAGGTCGATGTCGGGAGGGGGAGCATGCGGCAGGACGTGCCGTCCGGGAAGGATGCGGACGCCGGTTGCGTCCCCCGCGAGCAGCGTGCCGTCGTCGAGCACGTAACAGACGTGGTGCGACGCGTGGCCCGGGGCAGGAAACGATTTCACGCCCGCGGCGGTGTCCCAGATCACCTCGACGTTCTCTTCGGGGACTGGCAACGGCTCGCCGTAGAGCCGGTCGAGCTCGTCGCCGTAGAGGCGGCGGGCCGAGCCGATCAGCCGCGAGGGATCGATGACGTGCGGCGCGCCGATCTCCGAGACGTGCACGCGGATGTGCGGATGCGCGCGCACGACGTGACCTGCGGCACCGGCGTGGTCGAGATGGATGTGCGAGAGCAATAGATGCCGGATCTCGCGCAGGTCGACGGCTTCCCGCAGCCGGTCGAAGCACGTCGCCGGCCCGCAGTCGAAGAGCGCGGGGCCCTCGGGCGTGTCGACGACGTAGACGCCGATGACGCGCTCCTTGCCGAGGTGGAGGAGGTCGACCGGCTCGATCATCGCGGCTTTGTACCAGCTACCCCTCTATCTGGGGCGGGTCGGCAGGTGATCGTCCTCCAGGCGCCCGCCGCCGGCGACGTAGGACACGATCGCTCGGTCGGCGAGCCACTCGACGGGTGCTCGGTCGTCGGTGAGGACGCCGCCGTGAAAGCCAGCGGCCGCCACCTGACGGCGAAAGAGCGGCACGAGCGGATGCACCGCCTCGGGAGCCTCGCCCACACCGCGCACGAGTTCCGCGTGCGTCACGCGCGATTCGAATGCGAAGAGGAGCGTGTTGAAGCGAAGCGCGTCCCAGATCCACGCCTGGCCGAGCTCGGCACGCACCGTCGCTGCGACGGCGCGGAGCAAGCCGCGGTCACCGGGGACGCGGGCGACGTTGAGCGCCACGGCCCCGCCGGGCGTCAGGCGCGAGCGGACGAGTGCGAAGAACTCGCGCGTGGTCACCTGGAACGGGATGTACGGCTGGCGATACGTGTCGATCGCGATCACGTCGTAGCGCTTGTCCGTGCTGCGGAGGTAGGCGCGCGCATCGGCGGTGATCACGTGTAGGCGCGGGATGCGGTTCAAGCCGAGGAAGCGGCGTGCGACTTCCGTCACCTTGGGATCGAGCTCGACCCCGTCGATCTCAACAGGCGGATAGAGCGCTGCGAGCGCGCGCGCCGTCGAGCCGCCCGCGTTGCCGAGCACGAGCACGGTTCGCACGGGATGCGCGACGAGTGGCGGCACGACCAGGAACATGTCCCACTCGCCGCCGGTGAGCACGCTGTGCGGGTACCAAAGCGAGTTGGCCACGACGCCCTCGTTCAGCTCGAGCACGCGAGAGCCGTCGGCGCGCTCGCGCACGTCGATGTACTGGTACTCGGATTCGCCTTCGTAGAGCATGCCGTGCACGGACTTGATCGCGCCGGGCGGCACAGCGAGCAGCGCCGCGACCCCGAGCGTCAAGACCTGCCAGCGCGCGCCGAGCAAGAGGCCCGCCGCGAGCATGAGCAGCACCGCCGTCCCGATCAGCGTCCGCTGCGTTCCGACAAGCGGAACGGCGACGACCGCGGACCCGAACGTGCCGAGGATGCTGCCGATCGTCGAGAGGCTGTACAACCTCCCGGCGACGGTGCCGGCCCGCTCGACCGTTGGCAGGGCGAGCCGGATCGCGAACGGGCTCACCGTTCCGAGCAGCGTCACGGGCACGGCGAAGAGCGCGAGTGCTGCGATGAACGAGCCGACGGCGGCGCCGAGCGACGCCGTGTCGAGCTCGCGGACGGTTGCGTCGAGGAACGGGCGAGCGACGAACGGAACGACTGCGACGGCGAGGGCCGCCGCGAGGATGATCCTGCCGAGCAGCGCACGCTGTGGACGGCGATCTGCGAGTCGTCCGCCGAACCAGTAGCCGACGGAGAGGTAGACGAGGATCAGGCCGATCACGTTCGCCCAGACGATGGTCGAGTTGCCGAAGAACGGTGCGAGCAGCCGGGAGGCGCAGATCTCGACCGAGAGAGTCGCCGCGCCGGCGATGAAGACGGTCAAGCCGAGGCGCACGGGTCATAGTCTGCGGTAGCGCGCCTCGGCGAGCCGGTCGTTATGCAGGTGCCGCAGAACGCACGAGCGCCTGTTCGAGATCTGCGACGAGATCGTCGACGGACTCGATGCCCGCCGAGAGACGGACGAGGTTCTTGGGCGGTGCGAACGGCGCGTCGGCCGTTGAAGCGTGCGTCATCCGCGCGGGGACCTCGATCATGGACTCGACGCCGCCGAGCGACTCTGCGAGCTTCCAGATCTTCGTCCGCGTGACGAGGGCGAGCGCCTCCTCCTCCGAGGTGGCGAGGAAGGAGACCATGCCGCCGAAGTCGCGCATCTGCCGCGCCGCAATCTCGTGTCCCGGATGGGACGGCAGGCCGGGGTAGTAGACCTGCTCGACGGCGTCGTGCTGCTCGAGGAATGCCGCGACCGCGCGTGCGTTCTCGCAGTGCCGGCGCATGCGCAGCGCGAGCGTCTTGAGGCCGCGCAGCACGAGCCAGGCGTCGAACGGCCCGGGGACGGCGCCGAGCGACTTCTGCAGGAAGAAGAGGCGCTCGGCAATCGTGGGGTCGTTCGTTGCGACGAAGCCGCCGATCACGTCGGAGTGCCCGCCGAGGTACTTCGTCGTCGAGTGCACGACGACGTCCGCGCCCAGCGCGAGCGGCGTCTGCAGGTACGGGGAGGCGAAGGTGTTGTCGACGGCCAGGATCGCGCCTGCCTCGTGCGCGGCGTCCGCGGCCGCGCGGATGTCGACGACGTTCAGCAACGGGTTCGACGGCGTCTCGATCCAGACGATGCGCGTGCGATCGTCGAGGTGAGAGCCGAGGTTCGCGAAGTCCTGCGCGGGGAGGTAGTCGAAGAGGTAGCCCTTCGGCTCGTACACCTGTGACGTCAGGCGATAGACGCCGCCGTACACGTCCGCGATCAGCACGACGCGGTCGCCGGGATTGATCAGGTGCATCAGCGTCGTCGTCGCGCCGAGGCCGGACGAGAACGCGATACCGTGCTCGGCCTCCTCGAGCGAGGCGAGACACGCCTGCATCGCGCTCCGCGTCGGATTGGCGCCGCGCGAGTAGTCGTAGCCCTTGGTCTTGCCGACTTCCTCCTGGACGTAGGTCGACGTCGCGTAGATCGGCGTCGTGAGCGCGCCCGTGGTCGCATCGGGCTCCTGCCCGTCGTGGATCGCCCGCGTCTCGAAGTCCATCAGGGTTTGATCGTATCCGCGCCGACGAACGCTGCGACTTCCGCGAGGGCCTCGTCGAGGCGCGACGTGTCGCCCCACGCGCCGAGCACCTCGAGCGTTCCGGTCTTCCGGTCGAAGCGCGGCTCGACGCGGCCGACGATCCGGTCGCCTTGCAAGATCGGCAGGACGTAGTACCCGAACTCCCGCTTCGCCTTCGGGACGTACATCTCGAGTCGGTAGTGGAAGTCGAACAGGAACTCGGCACGATCGCGGTTGTGGACCAGCCGGTCGAAGGGGGAGAGGACCGTGACCCGGTCGGGCACGGGATCGTCGGGGACGTCCGGGTGCGTCTTCCAGACGCCCTTCTCCCGCCACACGCCCAGCGAGCGCTGCCGGCGGCGTTCGAGCTCCCGCTCCGCCTCGCGCCAGGGGACCGTCTCGGTTGCCGGGAAGACGCGGCTCCCGAGATCCCACAGCCGATGCTTGCCCACCCTCCCCGCGACGCCGATTTCGCCGCGCGCGGCGAGGATGTCGAGCAACAGCCTCGTCGGTCGGTTGCCCCACCAGACGTGGTCCTCGCGCGCGGTGGCCAGGTCGTGCTGCAGGTCGCGTGAGAGCAGCGGTCCGTTCCGTTCGAGCTCGCGCAGCACGTGGCGCCTGAAGCGCGCGTTCGTCTTCAGGAAGTCGCGAACCCAGAGATCGCGCTGGAGGGTGTTGGCGCGCCTGCGCTTTGCCATGCGCGCGCGGACGAGCGGGAGGTCTTCGATCGGATAGATGAACGCGTCGTACTCGAAGAGCTTCCGCTCATCCCAGAGCAGCCGGTCGAGCTCGGTTGGATCGAACGGCCCGAGGCGGCTGAAGAGGACGAGCTCCTGCGGCGTCGCGACGGTCGCGATCGGATCCATCTGAAGGAAGCCGAGGCGCCGGACCGTGTCGAGGACGGACGTGGCGGAGCCGTCGAGGAGTTGCGCGCGGACGGCAATTCGGCGGGCCTGTTCGACCGAGAAGCTCACGCGCCGCCGACGATGCGGTGGCCGGCGCCCGGAACGTTCACTTCGCCGGTCCGCGTGTCCGCGAGCGTCACCTCGATGCGTGACCGGCCCGCCGGAACGCCGACCGGGAACCAGCTGCGTCCGACGCGCACGACGATCAGCAGGCCGTCGTCGTCGCCGAGCGGCGCGAAGCTCTCGTCCCAGTCGTCGTACGGCTCGAGCCCGAGCCCGTCGCCCAACGCCTCGACGGTCGCTCCGACGTCGTCGACGGGCAGCCCCACTTCCGCGAGCGCCAGCTCGGTACGGGCCTGCGGTCGCGCGATCAACTCGACGACGTTCTCCTCCGGGTCGCGGAAATAGACGGCGCGCGCGCCGCCCCAGCTCGAGAAGTCATGCTCCTCGCTCACGTCGAGCCGCTGCTTCCACGGCTCGAGGTCGGCGACGTGGAACGCGAAGTGATGCGGAGTCGAGTCGCCTGCAACGAAGAACGGTGCGGCGCCGACGTTCTCCGCGTACCACGAGGAGAGCGCATCGGGATCTGCCGCCGGAAGCTGCGCGTCGACGATGCGCATCGGCTGATGCTAACGGCCGTGTCTGCACCGGCGTCTTGTGCGCGGCGCGGGCGCGGTCGATCCTTTGGCGGTGGATTCGGAACCGCTCATAACGCGGCCCGAGCTCGAAGCGGCCTTCTTCGCCCTGTACGATTTACTCGAAGAGGTTCGAAAAATACGATTCTTGCTTGACGAGGACGATGGGGAAGAAGCGCAAGAGGATCTGGAAGAGTAAGGAAGAGCGCGAAGCTTGGGACGCGCACGTCGACGAGACGTTGAGGCGGCTGCGCGAGGCCGCGGAGAGCATCCGCGCGCGCGGCGAGAAAAGCGGCGAAGCTAGAGAGCCCCGCTAGGCCGGCACGAGCACCGAGACGACACGCTCCTCCGCGTCGTCGCGGTAGCTCTCGCCCAGGGCCTCGTTGAGCTTCTGTTCCAGCTGCCCGGTCTCGGCGAGTTCCTGCACGATGTCCGCGCCGCCGACGAGCTCGCCGCCGATGAAGACCTGCGGGATCGTCGGCCAGCCCGAAAGCGCTGACAGCTCCTGCCGGATCTCCGGATCGGGCAGAACGTCCACCGCTGTCACGGGCGCCCCGGAACCGCGCAGCGCCCGCAGCGCCCGCTCCGAGTTGCCGCACATCACGAACTGGGGAGTCCCTTTCATGAACAGCGCAACCGGTTCGGTCTCGATCACGCTCTTGATCCGTTCGCGTAGCTCGGCGCTCATGCGGTTCCTTTCGTCTTGATCCTCATCTCGTGAATCCTGCCTGACGCGAAGGGTGCTGCGAGGGCCTCGTTGACGAGGCGGTGCTGCTCGAGCAGCGGCAGGCCGTCGAAGCGCGGGCTCGTCACCTCGACGAGGAAGTGGTCGCCCCCGCCCGTACGGTCGGTGACGCGCACCTCGCTCGCCTCCGGAAACGCCTCGCGGAGGATGCTCTCGAGCTCGGCCGTCATCTGTTGTGCGCCAGGTACTCGAGGAGATCCGAGCGCGTGAGAACGCCGACCGGCTTGCCGTCGCGCGCGACCACGACGGCGTTCGTCCGCCCGGTGAGGGTCGAGAAGACCTCGTCCAGCGTCTGGGTGATCTCGACGGCGGCGAGCGGCGGCTGCATTGCAGAGGCAACATCCTCGTGCAGTGCGTCCGGATTCTTGAAGACGCGGTCGAGAAGCGTGCGGTCTTGCAATGAGCCGATGAAGTCGGCGAGCGAGTCGAGGCGCCCGTCGCGCACGACCGGCAGCTGCGAGATCGAGTAGCGCTGCATGACGTCGATCGCCTCACCGACCTTCTGTTGCGATGAGATCGTCACGAGATCGGGCACCTCGTGCTCCTCGGCGCGCTTCGCCGCGAGCAGCTGCTCGACCGTCGGCAACGGCGCACGCCGCTCGACGAACCCGTGCTCGAGCATCCAGTTGTCGTCGTAGAACTTCGACAGGTAGGAGCGGCCGCTGTCGGGGACGATCGAGAGGATCGTCTTGCCCCGGCCGAGCTTCTTCGCGATCTCGACCGCGGCCCAGACGGTCGTGCCGCCGGAGCCGCCGACCAGCAACCCCTCCTCGCGCGCGAGCTGCCGTGCAACGTGGAACGAGTCCCGGTCGGAGACGCGGATCCACTCGTCGACTACGGCGGGATCCATCGTCTCGGGCCAGGTGTCCTTGCCGATTCCCTCGACCAGATACGGATGGACGTCGCCGTCGCCTCGCGCGGTGTAGACCGAGCCCTCGGGATCGGCGCCGACGATCAGCACGTTCGGTGCGTGCTCCTTGAAGTAGCGGCCGACGCCGGAGATGGTGCCGCCGGTGCCGACCGAGATCACGATCGCGTCGAGCTCGCCGCCCGTCTGCTCGAAGATCTCCGGCCCCGTCACCTCGTAATGCGCCTGCGGGTTCGCCATGTTCGAGTACTGGTCCGGCTTGAAGCCGCCGGGGATCTCCTCCGCCAGGCGCGACGACACGGAGTAGTACGACTCGGGCGAGTCGGGCTCGACCGCGGTCGGCGTGATCACGACCTCCGCGCCG
>Ga0137372_10003836_pt1 | contig 14599 bp, 14 predicted proteins | sample SagtaG_6_FD_104911 | JGI IMG/M metagenome (GOLD analysis project Ga0137372, IMG submission 104911) | Vadose zone soil microbial communities from Sagehorn Ranch, Mendocino, California, USA - Sage1_R_60_16 metaG | ecosystem: Environmental > Terrestrial > Soil > Vadose zone | place: USA...
GCTATAACCACTAGCAAGAGGGCAACTAGTCAGAGATAGGAGTCCAGGTCCAGCGCTCGAGAAATCTACGGAACCTGACGGTGGAATTGCCTGGCCGGTGGACGTGTCGGTTACTGTGGTGGTGCACGAACTCTGCTGTCCGATGACAACGGTAGAAGGCGAACATGTCAGGCTGGCGGAGGTGGTCCGGGGAATAGCTTCTATTGGGGTTGAGCCAGAGCTCGCTGAGTGGGTAGCATCGCCCAGGTATTCGCCGTTGATGGTGACAGTCTTCACCGCAGAAGGGTTGAAGTTGACAGAGCAAGTAGCCGAGGTGGTCGATCCGATGAGATTACAGAATGTAGCTGTAAAAGAACCAGCCCCATTGCTTGAGACGTTGACAGTGCCGGATGGAGCTATAGTGGCTCCTGGCGAAGTGTCAGTAACCACGACTCCACACAAACTGGTTTGGCCCACCGCGACGGGTGAACTGCACGACAGAGTGGTCGATGTGAGTGTTACTATATTCACGACTAAACTAGTCGAGCTAGAGCGAGCCAGAGGGCTTGTGCCAGCCACTTTCGCCGTATACGTTCCAGCCGGCGCCGAGCCTGTGGCTACATGCAATGTTGACGTACCCGGAATTAGCGGCGTGACCAGTACTACCGGAGGGTCTATCGTTACCACGGGCCCTGAAGGTGAGATGGAAGCTGTCAGATTTACAGTTCCCGTAAAACTGCTGACACTTTTGACGACAATACTGGCGTTCGCGCTTGCCCCACTCTGGATTCCTAGAGGACTAGGCGTGATCGTTATACCGAATTTTTGATTGGCAACGGAAGGAGAGACTAGAGTCAGTCCCTGGGCTAGAGAAGGTATTGAGACCGTGACTAGACCGAATGCGAGAACCGATATCACGAGACCTCGAAAGATTGATCCATGTTTCATGGGGACTGCTTCCTCCATAGCAGTGCCTCGCATCCTACGATAATCGATGATTTAACCATGACTGGAAACCCATTGGTTAAAGCATCCTCTCATGCACCGGTCCCGGCTCATCCGTTGGAATGCAGTTGAGGCCAAAGAGAGGGCTCGAAGTCTTCGGATATCTGGGTATGTTGTGGACTATAGGGAGTTCAGCCCAAATCTGCTTCGCGAAAGTGAGAATCCTCCATTCATCATATCATTGACCTGTCCCGATTACCTTCTCAGGGACGAGACGTGGCTATGGCGTTAAGGTCCTACAAATCAACCCGAACGATACCCTTGGTCTTTGTCGATGGGATCCTGGGAAACTAGAAAGAGTGAAGGCTCGAATTCCCGAAGCATTCTACATAAGCTAGGATCAGATCGTCGAAAGACTGGAAGACATCGTCATGCCTCCACTTGGAGAACTCCCACGAGCTAGGTCACGTCTAGAAGGCTACGCAGGAGTGCCTCTCTACCAGAGGCTCGGAATCAAACCGGGATATTCCGTTTCCCTGGTTGGGGCACCTCCGGGATTCCGACAGACCCTGGGCGAATTACCCGAGAAAGTGGTCGTGCGAGATGGCGTAAGAGGCCAATCCAACCTTACCTTGTGGTTCGCAAGGTCCAGAACAGAGTTGGAGGAGAGACTGCAACGAATGAAGGTGTTTTCGAAGAATGCTGGATTATGGATCATCTGGCCGAAGCAGACCTCCCAACTTCAAACCGACTTAGGGCAACCGGTGGTCAGGGAAGCAGGGATAGCCGCTGGGATGGTTGATTTCAAGATCTGCTCGATTGACAAGACTTGGTCTGGCCTCCGGTTCACTCTGAAAAAGAAGTAACTGTCGTGTCCCATTGACTGCGAGCTGGTTCAGCGATCAATAGTGTTCAACCTCGGATCGAAGATCGATCACTTTACCCGGACCGTCTTCGCGGTGGTAACATAAGGTCAGTAGGGTCGACTAACCGAAGTTCAGCGACGACTTCGGATTTGACTTCTCTTGGAATGGTCCGCGTCTAACGCGCAAGAACATCGTGAGGACTGGAGGCGAGGAGATTGAGCTTGGTGGATATTCTAATTTCGATAGGAAGTGCGGGGCTCGCGATCTTTAGTATCCCTACGGTTTTGAACAAGAACTCTCAGGTTCCGAGAAAGACAGCGAGTATTCCCTCAGCGTCTATCTTGACATATTTCGTTCCGTTATTTGCGATGAGCGGATTAGACCTCACCGCCATAACCATCGCTGGGCAGGCCGTCGTATGGTGGCTAATTGTCGCTCTAAGACCTGTCAAAACAGCGGGGTCAACCTGACGACTTTCTAAAACGACGCGAACTTGGATCATGGTGCGGCCGCCGGGATTTGAAGTCCCGAGCCGTTGTTTAGACGACTTCCCGGGTCGTTGGGTTGGAAGCCCATTGGACGCTACTAGGGGCTATGTCCTAGACCAGGCTAGACTACGGCCGCTGACCTTGCGTTTAGTCCATAGTCTTTTCTGCCTTACGATTGGTCGAGAACACGCAGGGATCCTGGCTCCGCCCAGTTGCAGAACCTAGCAAGCAGTCAGGTTCGGGACGGGTCTCAACTAGTCTTAAAATCTGACGAGGCGCCCGCTAGGATGTTTTGAAAATTCTCCCAATTGAACGCGATCTAGCCCAGGCTCGTGACTATCTTAACGAAAGGAGCCTGCAGGTCGGCCGTATTCTTCCCATCAGTGACGATCTACTCGGGGAGTTCTTCGCAACAGGCAGCAGTTATGTTCTAAGGAAGGGACGGGTCGTCGACGCCCTATTCTCCTATAATGCGGGAAGAGAGAAGCAGGCTCCCACGGCGAGATTCCGCGTAGTAACAGATTCGGTTTCTGGCCTGAAAGAAGCGACAAGACTCGTTGAGGAAACAGCTGTTGCAGGCGAGAAGATAGTCCTTCGAACTAATGTGTTCGGGTACGACAAGAAGCGGCTCCAGGCTCTGAAGGCGTTAGGATACGTTGTTGGCGCTTCATTGCCAGGAGTCGTCTCACTCGATGGGAGGAGATTTGATTATCATCTTCTCTACAAGGATCTAAGTTCGAGGTACAAGCCTGGGATTCGAAGAAGCTATGCAAAGCCGGGCCTGTACAAGGCAGTGGAGATAGAGAAGGCAAAGACGCCAAAACTGAAGATCAGAGGCTATCGATCAGATGATCGGCCAATCCTTGACAAGTTCGTAACTCATCAGAACGTGATTCGGGGAATCGGCTCTGGGGTCTTTGAGGGCCTATACCCGTGGCCACCGAGCGATTATCAACGGAGGGTTGAATCAAAGCAGATTTTTCCGATCGTCTGTGAGGATGAGCTCATTAGGGAACCTGTAGGGGTTGTCGATCTCTTCGGATCTTCCGCACAAGTCATGCAACACTCGATGGGTACTGGAATCTATGTTAGAGCTGACTACCAAGGGCTTGGCGTTGGGACGATGTTGATGGAGGCTTCGAAGACTCTTGCCATGAGGTTGCACCTAGGTGCGGTCTGGTTGAGCGTTTTCGAGGGAAACAGCCCCGCCTTGGCGCTTTATCGAAAAGCCGGGTTTGAAGAATCCGGAAGTGTGCCTGGCTGGTTGCAAGAGGGATACATCGATGAGATCTTCATGACTCTGAAACTGGACTAGAAAGACTCTCACCACGAGTCCAAAGGGGGCTCATTCGTTCTTGAGTAACCACTCTTTTCGTGCAAGACCGCGTTCGGTTAGAGCGTATTGGAACCTGCCTGCTCGGCGGGTCCGGCTCAAGAGTCCTTGTCTCCAATAGCGCAGGAGTGCCATCTCGACAGCCTTGTCTGTCAGCTTGAGCGTTGCATCTGTTGCCAAGAGCTTACGAATTTTGAGACTGTCGAGCTCCCGTGTTGGTTCGAAGAGGCCGAGTATGCGGATCTTGAGTTCGTTGTAGTTCATTCTTGCGAGGTGTGGGTGCGACAATCACATAAAGATATTGTGGGAGATTCGATTGTAAGAATTCTCTTAGCATGTTCTTGAGAGGGCTGGGAGTAACACCTTGTATGCGTTCCCGAGCGTGTTGTTTCGGCGAAACACTTTCACTTTCACTCCCGATTTCCAGAGTAACACCTTGTAGGCAATTGTTCGGGACCGAAAACCGTTATATATCTACAACGGGGAAGGCTCGGGCTGAGCATTATTGTCCGACCTGGAAGCTGTTCAGAGTTCAATTCAGCCCAGCCAGCCGAGCGGGACGATAGAAGTAACCGTTAGACACAATGGGGCAGAGACCAAGGTAATCGGGAGTCCGGAGAATGTTGTACGCGAACTTGTCATCTTCTTCTCGAAAGCCTACCCTTCCCTTGAACTAGCGTCGAAGCTCGTACTCTCCGTCGACAGCGTGGAGTTCCTGCAAAACTGTGCAGGCGTCCTCGCCTTCTCTCCCGAGGGTCTTGTGATCCTGAAAGATACGACGACGCTGAAGGATCGAGAGCTTATGATGCTTCACGTCGCCGGAGCACGCATGTTCTACTTGATGGGAAAGAAAGAGAACGATTCTATCTTATTGGACGAACTGGCAAGGATTACCGGCCGGGTTACCGGGACTATAGCAGGCAGGCTCAGCGAGCTAGTCAGAGAACAACTTATCGAAAGAGTCGGAAAAGGCTCCTACAGGCTCACCACAATGGGACAGCGAGTGGTCATTCAAACACTGATGCCGAAAGCGATGCAGTTACCGGAGAGGTAGAGAACGATGGCAGAGCGTCCGAAGATCAAGGTTCAGATCGAATGGGGAGACATCAAACACACTGTCGAAGGCGACCTTGAGACTGTTGTGCAAGAGGTCATGCGGTTCGCTGCACAGGTACTGCCGAACTATTCACTTGCTTCGAAACTGACTTTCTCTCCGGACTATTCTTCGATGGTGGACGATCTCTCGGAGACGGTTAAGTTGACGCCTGAGGGTGAGGCTGTCTTTCTGAAGCCTGAGATGTCTGCAGAACAATCGATCGCGCTCGTTTTGCTCGCTACACGTGTTGCGCATGCAGTGGGAACTCGACCTAGTGTCGATATGAGCCCTGAGAATATCAGCAAGGCTATCGGGAAATCTGTCAAGACGGTCCGCAACACCCTGGCGATGATGGGGAAGACTGGGGTCGTCGAGCGGACCAATGAGGGAAACTATCGGCTCTCGATCCAGGGGATTCGCAAGTCGCACGAGATCGCGAGAGGCGTAACAGCTCGCGCCGCCGCGTCCCATCCTGAAACAAAGGTGACCGCGCCAGGATGATACCAGAGAGGGTGCGGGGACAGGCGGGAGAGGGGGATCTCCCGCCCAATACTGGGGGAATCTAACCTTGCTCCACCGCACCCAGGAACTAGCTGAACCGCTAGCACAATTAAAAAGCATACCGGAAGAGCTTCAACATCCAATCCCAGAAGCACTCCTCCAGCTCTCAACAAAATCAATGCAATCGCTACGAGGGTCCACACTCAACCCACGCACTGTGTCCCTCGTTGACATGGGACTAGACGATGGAGACTCCGACGAGCAGCTCGAAATCGGCGCATCATCAATAGCAATGGGTTTGAAGCGCAGCCCAATCAATCCATTGAGAGAATCGGTTCCGATTGCGGCCTGTGACGCGTCCAGCGTCAAGATAGGCGAAACCGAAACTGGAATGATATTCGCAATTCGGGCCGTCTCCGTCTGGAGACAACCTGACAGAATCGCTTTCACACGCTGGGGACCCTTGCTCTTCCACATTCCCAACTCCGATGGCCAACAAGAAAAGTACCGAGATGACGACTCTCGGGCCTTCGGCGGGCTATCGGTCAAGACCCTGCGGGTTCTGACTAAGCTGAGGAATCATGTGGAACGCTGGGTCCAGGAAGAGCTAGCGATGTCGGTCAAGGATGGTGTTGTACTGTTCGATGGTTCATTGACTGCGGGGACGCCTGACAATCCTTCCAGTAGAGTCCAACGAATCCTCGCCACAGCTCGCAACAACAACAGTATCGTTATCGCTCTCTCGAAATCAACGCAGCTCACAGTTGGCGGGAAGAACATCCTCGGCTTCTTCGACGCCCAAAAAATCCCCCACATCATCGACATCACATCGGTTGTCGAGAACGAGTATCCCGCGTATCCGATCAGATTCCTCGGACGAGTTTGTGTCTCGAAGCTTTCACCGGATGGGTTCCTATTCCGCACCGATATTGACCGGGATGCCGATGAACAACAATCACTGGTAGCACTGGGCCGAATTGCTGGCACCGACGTTATCTTCCATGGGTACCCTGAGACATTGAGGATCGCCCACATCTTCAGCACGTTCACTGCCAATGAGATCCTTGCAGTCCAGCGATTCGTTGCCAGCAACCATCATGTCAGTCTTCAAGCTCGGCCGAACCTCAGAAGGTCATTGTTCGGACCCTTTGGAACAAGCAGGTACGTGGCCTAGATGAGGATCTACCGGAAGGAAGCGGATGAAGTCCAGCTCATCGCCTTCCCGGACGAGCACGTTCACAAGGGCGACTATTTCGTAATCGAAGACCCAGCTCAATCAAGGGGACTCCTTGTCCAAGCGATAGATCTCCAATACGCCAACGTCCCCGGGGTCTTGGAGGACATTCTGAGAGACGTGATGACTGACGGGGAGCTTTCCGGGGAGGATGTAGACCCGCTGAACATTTCGAGCCAGGTGGACGCATTGAAGGACACGAGGTTGGCAGTCTGCAAGATTCGAGGAACCATTGCTCAAGACGGAAGTCTTTCGCCTAGCACTTCCTGGTTGCCATCACGCACCTCATCCAAGATCCGCCCTTATGCAGTCAACAAGCTGATAATGAACGGTGGAAAGATGCCAGTCAAGCTCGGACACAACGACGGCGAGCCAATAAGCGTAGACGCCAGCGGACTCGATGGCGGTCTCAACATAATCACCGGAAGAAAAGGGTCAGGCAAGTCTCACCTCGCGAAGCTTCTCCTGCTGTCCATGGCAGGATGGGGTGCCCCTTGCATCGTGCTAGACGTTAACGGAGAATACATCAACCTACACAAATCGAAAGATGGACGACAATCCTCCGCACGGCTGACCGCTCTCGCGCCGAGAAGCGGCCTAAGCTTCTCCATGGCCAAACTAGGACTTAGAACCGTAGCAGGGGTCTTGAGTCACGCTCTCGATCTGCCAGCGACCTCGTCGAAAGTCTTCACAACGATCTGGAAGGATCTCGAAGCCCGGGGAGACTTGACTCTGCCGACGGTGATCCAAACGGTACAGTCGTGGAGTTGCCATGACAGTGTTCGCGAAGCGCTGACTTCTAGGCTACAAGTCTTGATGGAATCAGGATTGTTTGACGACGCTAACCCGCTGACTGAGGAGAGGATTCTCCATACAATAGAGGGAGGCGGTGTCCTAGTGGTTAATCTGAAAAATCAGAGCCAAATCGTCCGACGAATACTCGTCGAGATCTTTCTCGGAGAACTAACCAAAATTCTCTCCTCAAACTGGCTCAAGGCAGCCTTTCTCTTTGCAGAGGAAGCGCACCTGTATCTGCGCGATACCTACTGGGACGACATAGTTACACGGATGAGGCATATTGGACTGTTTACCACTTTCATTACGAACCAGCCGGACACCGTTCAGGAAGCGATCTACAGGCAAGCAGACAACGTGTTCATCTTCAACTTCACAAACGAACACGACATAGAGGCTATCGGTAAGGTGGCAAAAGCGGACAGCGACACCATACGATACCTCGTCAGAGGAATCCCCACCAGGCGGTGCCTGCTCTTGGGCAATGTCGTCAAGGACCTGCCGATGATGGTCGACGTGGAACAGCTGGACGTCAGAACGATGGGCGAAACACGACTCTTCTTCTCCTAGCATCAACAAACGAGCCCTAGCCTTTGGTTCGATCTCAATTTAGCTAGTCCCGCGCTGTCATGAGATGTTTCTCTCTGGCAAGAACACGCGTGAATTCTAATTTGCGGCAGGTGTCGGCTCGCAACATTTCGATCTCCTTCGCATCCGAGGTCGAACTGAATCAGGAGACGGCCCAGTAGATTATTCTCTGGCCATTTGCACTAGGTCGGATGGTTGCTTCTTGCTGTTCTCGGAGAGGCTCATTATTCCTCCGGTGAGACTTTGACCCTGTATTCCATTTGCGGCAAGGATCTGCGCAACCCGCAAAGAGGTGGCCCCAGCCATACACACCAAGAGGACCTTTCGATTGTCCTTGGGCAGAACACTCGTGATATTGTCGGGTATCTTTTCGGTCGAGATCAACGTTTGGACATCTGATGCCCTTGCGACTTTGATCTTGCTCTCATCGCATCCAAGAGATGATGAGAGGAGTTTGATGCCATCCTCTTTCGGGACGAACATGCCGTGCGTCCAGAGAACCTCTCCATAATCTGCTACGCTGGTGCTTGCCTGCGGAAGAGTTACTTCTAGAGGAGGGGGTGATTGCGCCACTGTTCCGAGAGTGCTCCGGTATTTGTCGATACCATCGGCTAGCATCACAACAAACCTGTCTCCGACACCATAGTTGAGCATCTGCAAACAAGCATAGAGTGCCAGTGCACTGCTCTCGCCTATGTCGTAGCCTCTCCCGACGAAGAAGCGAAGGACCCGCCTAGCCTGTTCGAAGTCTACCTCGTGCTGTCCCCCATACAGGGCGGGATCATAGAATCTGAGGCCGAAGGCCTTGTCCTTGGTCCGTACTCCCGCAACGTCTTGGTTGTTAAGAGGAAATACCAAATGAACAGATTTCTTACCATATTTTGTCTGAATGTATTTGCTGAGGCCCGCAGACGTGCCTCCGGTACCAAATGCCGAGATTATTTTGAACTCGGCGAGTGAAAGACCATATTCTTTGAGCTGTTGGTCAATCTCTGGTGCTGTGACGGTCTCGTGCGATTTGACGTTCAACTCGTTATCATATTGTTCGGGGCAGAAGCCTCCATAGACCTTTGCCAATAGTTTCGCGAGGTTGATCACATCTTGTCTCGCGAGGCGACCTTCAATCTCGGCACGCGCCTTGTCGAACCTCGCACCGTCTAGACCGAGATCCAATAGCTGTCCGCGGACGTTGCTCGCTGTTGCTTTCGCAATAACTAGGTTCTGGTCCATGGCCAGACCAGGGGGGCAAATGTCAATGTCCAGGTTCACCGTCTTCGCTGAGTTCTTGTTCAGTTCATCCAAGACCCCGCTCTGAAGCTTCCTTGAAACTAGGAATATCACGTTGATCCCGATCTTTTCCAGCATTTCAAGAGCGATACCGAAATTGCCGGAGGTTGCCTCGAAGACCGTTTGGCCAGTTCTTAGCTTGCCAGAAACAATCGCGTCCTCGATTATTTCAACAGCCGGACGGACTTTGACCGAGCCACCTGCGATTCTCGAGTCGAACTTTCCAAAGACCTTGATGCTCTGTGGAGCTATCTCAAGCCCGTATTCGACTCGGGCGCACTCGACGAGGGGAGCCGTCAGATCCTCCAAAGGCGTTGGATTGACGATAGTCTTCTTTCCGTCCTTTTCGAAAACTGATGGGACTTTGCTCTTTATCTCGCTCCGGAATCGTTTGAGAAGCGCTTCGTCAAGCCTTGGCTGAGCTGAGGACTCTTGCATTCCTTTTCCAGTTGATTGGGGATACGGCTTTATATAACGTATGTCATAAACGCGCCCTATGACCCAGACCTTCAAAGCTCCAGACGTTCCAAACGATAGAATCACGCCCGAATTCGTTAGGGACGAGCTACTGACCTGTTTCGAGAGCGCCAATAGAGAATTCGCTACATTGCTCAACCAGCCAGTTACTGACGTACAGCTGAAGCAGCAGGTGAAACAGTTCGTAGAATCCGTGTTCGTCAACTGTGGCGCTAGCTATGCGGACCCGACCAAAGAAGGAATCTTGACAGCTATGAATCAGTGCAGGACCAACGCTGAGAAAATGATGGGCCCCCGAGGCGTAGGGATCATACAGCACCACTACGATGAAATGATGAAACTGGTCGACAGACTGCCTGAGCGGCCAACTTACGTCGCAGCATCTCGTCTTGTTTGATATCAATAACGCCGGGGTCAACAACTAGGACGGACTCGTTCCTCTCGTAAGTCATTAGTACGCCCCTCTCTGCGTAACCCTTAGAATTGGAGTCTGTAACCGAACAGCTTCACACTCCTAAGGCCGTCCGACTCGATCGTATCGCTGACGAGACACCATCAATTCGCTCTTTCTGGTTCAGCGACTCTACCCTACACAACGCCAAGCCTGGCCAGTTTGCCATGGTCTGGGTTCCCGGGATTGATGAGGTTCCCATGAGCGTGCTAGCGATTCATGGGAGATCGGAAGCAGGTGTTGTGATCAAGAAGGGTGGACCTGTCAGCACTGCGCTCTGGGAAAAGAAAGTTGGCGACAAATTCTGGGTCAGAGGCCCGTATGGGCACCCGTTCAGCGTCGGACACCACCACAAACTACTCGTCGTCGGCGGAGGAACAGGACTTGTTCCACTGATCTCATTCTTGGTCCATCTGAGGGGACGAGATGTGACTTTGATCACAGGAGCAAGAACTTCAAACGAGCTTTTGTTCAAGGATTGGCTCATCCAGGAAAGCAAAGACCATCACTTCAAGCTCTTGTTCGCGACTGACGACGGGACCTACGGAGAGAAGAACCAGGTACCAAGGGTCGTCGAGCACGTGTTGAGAGATGGTAACTTCGACGCTATCTACACTTGCGGTCCAGAACCTATGATGAAACTTGTCTACGATCTGGCGATGCAGAAAAAGTGTCACATCCAAGTTAGCCTCGAACGAGTGTTCAAGTGCGGAATCGGAATATGCGCCGCCTGCGTGATCGGCCCATACCTGGTTTGCCACGACGGACCAGTGTTCTCGGAAAGAGAGCTCAGCGGGATGCCAGAGTTCGGAAAAACCCGAAGAGATCTATCGGGAAAGAAGGTCCCGCTAGGGGTGGGGCACTGAGTTCTTTCTAGGTCTAATGGAGCATCTGGTCAAGGAACGATTAAATATCTCACGACGCCATTCCCACCTTCAGAAGGAATAAGCAATACCAACTCACGGCTCACTGACGAAGGCAGGAAAAGTTAGGCAGCAGACCCCTAAGATTCAAGCAATGAACAAGCCGGGACTCTCACCAAGGGAGAGAGTTAGGCGGAATTCTGAAAAGAGATTCGTTCTCGGCCGAAAACCGGGCCAGAACTACATGCGAACCTAAACGCCCTACGAAGTCGACTCAACTCCTAGACTTGACGAAAAAGACTCTAGCCTTCATTAAGTGCTTAGCTTATTAGCCGCAGAACAATGTTTCCTGGTCGATACCAGATGGAAAGGGTCCATGAAATGCGTTCGGGACTGATGCTGCGAGTCATCCTATCAATATTGATATTTGCAGGTTTTCTTGTTGGTTCCTTGGTTTACGTGGGTTTCTACACAGAGAGTTTCAGCACCCTCCAAAAAATTATTTCGATTCTAGTAGCGATGATAATCGCCTTTACGATTCTAGCAGTCGTCTGGGTTACATGGGCAGGTCGGAGAGGTATGATGGGCTGGTGGAGAGACTAGCCCAAAACAGTTGAACTGACAAGCACTTATCTGGAACTCTCGCCTCCACGGCTCCGGCTAACGCCTTCGGAGCCCATGCATTGTCTCTTGCAATTGATGTTTTGCTGGTCGTTCAATCGACCATAGTGTTCTTTCTAGCAGGATACGAATATCTTACCCTGATGCATTTCCCGGCCTTACCAGAAAATGCGACACACCCTTCGAATCGTTCTCTAGTTTCTATTATTCTTCCGGTTCGGGATCAAGCAAAAACGGTTCGCGAGTGTGTCACTTCACTGATTGAATTGGAGTATCCCGAAAAGGAAATCATAGTGGTCGATGGTAATTCCACTGATGGGACCCGGGACATTCTCAACAGTTTCAATGGCAAAATAAGGCTCGTTGAGGAGGAACCTCTTCCTCAAGGCTGGGTGGGAAAGAACTGGGCCTGCCACGCGGGTTACCAGCAGGCCCGGGGCCACCTTCTTCTGTTCACAGACGGCGATTCAATTCACTCGCGCGATAGCCTCGCTAAGACGGTGAACTATCTGGAAGACACAAAAGCTGATCTGGTAACTCTCGCTCCTGCAGCGATTCTTCGAACTTTCTGGGAGAAACTTCTCCAACCACCCATATTCTGGCTCATCATGATGTTCGTCGGGGGCAAGTGGGTCAACGACGATCGCAAGCCGCGTTGGGCCCTCGGAAATGGCCAGTACATGCTCTTTCGCCGCGAGGCCTACGACAAAGTCGGGGGACACTCTGCTGTCAGGGATAGAATATCAGAGGACTACTCCCTAGGCAGACTGACGAAAGCGAAAGGTCTCCGACTCAGAATGGTCACAGCATCCGACTCGCTGGGGGTCCGAATGTACTCCAGCCTCTCTGAGATCTGGCTTGGATGGAGGAAGAACTTCTACTCAGTTTCGGGAAATCATCCACTTTTTCGGGCCGCATACCGATTGGTACTACTCTTCGTCTTTCTCGTCTTGCCCTTCATCGTGCTCGGATACGGCGTATACCTTGCGCCAACAGCGCCCTTGAACGTCTACCTCCTCACTGGTGCTTTCATGGCCTTCTTCCTATGGCTAGGACTGATCATTCTTGATCGGTCTATAGGGGTCAGTCCTCTCTATGCGTTACTGCTGCCGTTCGCGGTCCTTTTCTACATCGGGATAGGCCTCGACTCAACTATCAGAGGAGCGTTAGGAATGGGGTTTTCGTGGAAGGGTCGAGTATACGGAAAACCCATAACTGGCCAGCTCAAAACCACAGTTCCCTGAGAAACCGGGTGGAAGTTCGTAGATTGAGCCAGACAACTGAAATCGTCTCCACCGAAATAATCGAGCGCCTTCTCAGTCTTGACCATCCTTCTCGTGACGACGTCAATCGGATCAAAATTGAAGTTTGCAAGTTGCACCGTTCACCAACCGTTCCTCCTAACTCCGCCCTTCTTCAGCGCGTCCCTGGCTCCGAACTAGTCAGGCTTAGGCAACTACTGACGGGAAAACAAGTTCGTAGCGCTAGCGGTGTAACCACTGTTGCTGTTATGCCTAAGCCGTACGCTTGTCCCCACGGAAAATGCACCTACTGCCCAGGCGGACCTGAAGTTGGGGTCCCGAGAGCCTACACGGGACAGGAGCCGGCGGTAATGCGGGCCCTCGAGAATGAATACGACCCCTACCTCCAGGTTCAGAGCAGGGTCGCCCAGCTTCAGGCAATGGGACACCGGGTCGACAAAGTAGAGCTGATCCTTGTCGGTGGTACCTTTCCATTCCTACCCAGAACCTACCAGGAAGACTTCGTCAAACGATGCCTCGATGCGTTGAATGGCGTCGACTCACCTTCCCTGGAAGAAGCGAAGAATCTCGCTGAATCAGCAAATGTCAAGAACGTCGGGATTACCGTCGAAACCAGGCCCGACTGGGCACGGAAGGGCCATGTGGATCACATGCTTTCGATGGGCGTAACACGCGTCGAGATCGGGGTCCAGACCTTGTACGACGACGTCTACGAGAGAATTCATAGAGACCATACTGTGGCCGATGTTGTTGAAGCAACACAGACGCTAAAGGATTCGGGAATCAAGGTCGGGTATCATATGATGCTCGGACTCCCAGGTTGCGACGCTTCGCGGGATTTGGACGCGTTCCGGAAAATCTTCGAAGATCCCGACTTCAAACCTGACATGCTGAAGATCTATCCATGTCTGGTCACGCCCGGAACACAGCTCTACGAAGAATGGAAACGAGGAGAGTATAACCCGTACTCCACCGAGGAATCAGCCCTTCTTATCGCCGAGATCAAACAGTTCGTCCCACGCTGGATTAGGATCATGAGGATCCAGAGAGAGATACCGGTTGATGGGATGGCTGACGGCGTGAAGCACGGGAATCTCCGCCAGCTCGTCCAGAAAGAGCTGACGCGTCGTGACATGAAATGTGAGTGCATCAGATGCAGAGAAGTCGGCATCCACTTCCTCAATAGTGGAGAAAGTCCCGACTTGGAACAAGTCCGACTTCAAAGGATCGACTATGAAGGGTCCGGGGGAACTGACATTTTCCTATCATTCGAGGATCCCGAAAACGACATACTCGTTGGATATGTCCGACTTCGCATACCAACTGAGAAGGCTCACAGACCTGAGATAACTGGACAAGATGCCGCAATTCTCAGGGAACTGCACGTTTTCGGGCAGACAGTTCCCGTGGGAGACCGGATAGCGGGTGCGTTCCAGCACAAGGGCTACGGGTCCAAGCTTCTCGCAGAGGCAGAAAGAATCTCTCGCGAAGAATACGATCGCACAAAAATGTTAGTGATTAGCGCTCTAGGTACCAAAGCGTACTACTCGCGCTTCAGCTACACACGCGACGGACCTTACGTCTCCAAGAGCATTGGGTGAGACTTCAACTCTTGCACCAAAATGCTCGCGCTTGAGTGGCACTGAGATTTGTGTGCACGTTCGTGGTTTCCTCCGATGACTAGGACGATAGGACTCATGCTTATGTCCTTAGACATCCTGCTCTCGGAGAACAATCAACTGAAGAACCCTCACATTCGATAGATACTCATTAACGATAAGGATGCCATTGAGATGGGTGGCTCGGTACACAC
>Ga0137372_10003840_pt1 | contig 14594 bp, 15 predicted proteins | sample SagtaG_6_FD_104911 | JGI IMG/M metagenome (GOLD analysis project Ga0137372, IMG submission 104911) | Vadose zone soil microbial communities from Sagehorn Ranch, Mendocino, California, USA - Sage1_R_60_16 metaG | ecosystem: Environmental > Terrestrial > Soil > Vadose zone | place: USA...
GCCTCGTGCAGCAAGCGTTGGCAGTCGAGCCCGTTCCCCTGACTCGGATCCTTCACCCCGGAGTCAAAACCAACCCGAAACCACAATCTGTAGGGGCTTGGTGAGTGAAGCAGATACCCATCAGGTGGAAAACTAACTGCCGATCCAAGATCACGGGGTGCGATGGCCTCATCGTTCTTCTAAGCAAGAAGACCTACAACGCCGACGGGGCGAAGTGGGAAATGAAGTGTGCCGCCGAAGAAGGGATTCCCAGCCTCGGGATTCACATCCACGCAGACGACAAGGGAGCGATTCCGTCGGAACTGGAAGGGAAAACGATTGAGTGGAACTGGGGCGGGATCTCCAAGTTCCTGAACAATCTGTGACCAACGTGGGACGGCGCGCGCTAGTCGTGGGCATTGATAAGTACCTCAACATCTCAAGTATTGCGGGATGCGAGAACGACGCGTGCGCGGTGGCGAAGCTGCTCGAGTCGAACGAAGATAAGACTCCAAACTACGCTATAGAGATTGCCGTCGCTTCTTGTAATACTGACACTACCATCTCGCGGGCGGAACTTCGGGAAGCGCTAAAGAAGCTCTTTGCAAATGATTACCATGGAGACGTCTTGCTGTACTACTCAGGTCACGGTGCTCTCGAGCAAACTGGTGGCTACATCGCGACCTCCGACGCTATTAAGAATGACCTCGGAATCCCGATGCATGAGGTACTTCAGTGGGCGTGTATGTCCGGAGCCCGGGAAGTGCTCATTATTCTCGATTGCTGCCATAGCGGCGATCTCGGCGCAATACCTCTGCTAGCGACAACTGGACAGACAAACCTGCTCAGTATTCTTAAAGAAAACATGACCATTATGGCCGCCTCCAAGGCGACACAGGTCGCTGTGGAGGCGAGTGGACACGGCTTGTTTACCTCAGCGCTCATAGATGCCCTTGAGGGAGGGGCCGCGGACCACATGGGATGGGTAACTGCACCTGCTGTCTATGCCTATGTCGAACGCCGGTTTGGCGAGTTCGATCAAAGGCCGGTGTATCGGTCACATGCAACCGGGGTCGGTGTAGTCCGAAGGTGCGCACCGCTTATTGAACGCCTTAAGCTCTACGAAATGGTGCAACTTTTTCCATCCGAGCATTACAGATACGTACTAGATCCCGAATTTGAACCAGAGGATGAGCACGGTAATCTGCACGAACCAGTGAATCAGGAAAAGGTGCGCATCTCTCGCCTTCTCAAGGATTTTCGAGATGCTGGCCTATTGAAACCCTCGGTTGCTGGCGAGCAGCTCTTCTGGGCCGCACGGAATGGCAACTCGGTGGAACTTACGCCGCGAGGTCGAGAATACTGGCGGCTCGTCAAATACAGGCGGATCTGAATGAGGGTTGGAATTACTGGCCATCAACGGTTTGAGGATCCGTTGGTGCTGCCGTGGCTCGAGAAATGCCTACGCGCGAGGCTCAGTGGTTGTTCAGGTCTGCGTGGGCTGTCGTCACTGGCGAAAGGTGCCGACCAACTTTTCGCGCGCGTCGTCCTGGAACTAGGGGGCAATCTTGAGGCCGTTCTACCGTTTGCCGGGTACGAAGGCACATTCGAAGACCCACAAGACGCCACTTGCTTTCGTGAACTATTGACGCGCTGCAGCGTTGTCACTACACTCACATTCGCCGAGACAAAGGAGCAGTCATATTTGCTCGCGGGAAAGTACGTCGCCGACCACTCAGAGTTATTGATCGCAGTCTGGAACGGCAAACCCGCTGCAGGTCTCGGCGGCACGGCGGATATCGTGTCCTACGCTCTTAGGGGTGGAAGGACGGTGTATCAAATCAATCCGGTGACCCGTACGACGTCTGATCTGTAGTGACGCGAGGTGGGCCGGCTCATGGCTTGGAGGAGTGATGGTGAGAAGAACAAGGCTGAAATTCAGCGCGAGCTAATCGTTCATCTTCCGCAGAGCTGATTTTCCGTCCTTAATCCTCCTTAAACGGCCAGAGTCAGTAGTTTTGTGCTTCGCCGAGGCGGTTGGCGACTCCACCATGATCTCTTTTTCCAGATCATCTCGCGCACGCGCGACTTCTTCCTGGTAACGGTTCGTGAGTTCGGGCAGACAAGCCGCACTAAACGGTACAGTCAAGTTCTTATTCTCCCAAGGTTGCTCGAAATGTGCGGCCTTGAAGTCATCAAAAATGCCACCATAAGTCTCTCGAAAAACGATTGACCAACTGTTGAACGCTTCACGCTGGTACGGATATGGGTTCAGCAACATGTGCTTCTGGCTGCGGCAGATGATGGTAAAACAGGTCGGCGCACTCCGGTAGAAGCGGACGCACTGAGAGATCCCTAGCTTTGTCCAACGCCTTTACAGCGTCAAGCAATTCCCTGGAAATTACATATCGCGCAACATTTTTTTCAGTTTTTTCTTGTGCCTGCCGGCCCGAGACATGGTCCCAATGCGTAAGTAGAATTCTTAACCGAAAATCAGGGCGCTGACACTTGTCATGAAGCAGCTTAAGAATCTTCTCATTGGTCGCAAACGACCTACCCTTCAAGCCAAAGATCGTCGAGCCGACAATATCAATTCCCTCCTCCTCATCTTGCATTCTTCGAAAGAATTCGTGTTCGACCGCGTCAAGTCGATTTCGGTGAATACTCACGACTCCCAGCGTGTCTGCCTGCTGCACAAAACCCGACGACTGAGTAATCTGCGAAAGCTGGGACTTCAGTTCTTTGATACCTTCGGCCTGCCCAGACAGGAGGTCAACTGACGAAACGAACTTCTGTAGCAATCTCTCTGTTTCAAGCGACCGGGATGGACCTATCTCAGAAACCATGTGGTGAATATTTCCTAGACCGATCTCCAATTTCTGCTCGAGATCCGCGAGCGTTGGTTCATACGGTTTCCGAATCCTGGCGTGGCCTGACGCCACATCAAGTGCACGGTAGAACGTGGTCGCTAGCTCTTTGATCTTTAATCGACACAAATCAACGGAGACGATACTCGGCAGCTCATACGGAATGGTGTTGTAATGGTTAATGTTGAAGGGCAGTCCAACATTCTCGACTTCGTTTGCGTTGGCGATGGTAATCGTCGGCTTGTCGAGGGCATGGCGAAATCCGAGTTCGTAGAAGACATTAGGATTTCAGTCCGATAGATCTACCACCACCAAAGCGGCCGTGACAAGTTTGCTCTTGAGCATGTCGACCATGTCGTCGGTGCCAGGTATCTTGTCTGCCCTGTCGCATTGGAAGCCCGCTTCCTCAACGGGCATTCTGATTACGTGATCGTAGACACTGTCATACTTCGTCCGCATAGCCGTACCGGACTTGCCGAACGGCATCGCAACGAAGCACGCGGGTTTGGTCTCGTGCATGGCCGCACTCCCGTTCCTGGGTTAATCTTGCTAAGCGGGCACTTCCTTTTTGACTTCAAGAACGAGGGACATTATACGCTTGGGTCGCCAGCCCCGAGTTCTTGTTAATCGGTCTTCTGGAAAGTGTTCTGGAGGTGACGCGTTCCTTCGACTCCGCAGCATGTGGGGGTCTGCCGACGGGCGCATCCGCATCGCCGGAAAGATTCCGGCCTGCTCCCTCTTCCGAGCCGTCCAGTGACTCGATCTCTGGCCGAGCCGACTCGGCGCTCGTGTGAGGACGGAGACTGTCCGAGGGCCAATGCTCGGGCTGCGCGCGGAAACTGATCTTGTCAGTGATTCCCAGAGGAACGAGGGTGCGGCCCTCGGGGCTAAAGCCCGGATTTTTGAGGCTTAACGGCATGGCTGAAGCCATGCCCTTCCACAAACCGATTTTTGAATCGGCCCTACACTTCCGCCAGTTCCTCTTCGAGCAGTTGTTTGTTGTAGAGGTCCGTGTAGTAGCCGTTGCGGGCGATCAATTCGTCGTGGGTGCCCAGTTCCACGATCTGTCCGTGGTGAAGAACGGCGATGCGGTCGGCGTTGCGCACGGTGGAGACGCGGTGAGAAATGAAGATAGTCGTGCGTCCCTGCATGATTTCGCGCAGGTGATTGAGGATCTTGTCTTCGGTATGCGTGTCGACGCTGGAGAGGGCATCGTCCAGGATGAGGATGCGCGGGCTGCGCAGCAGGGCGCGGGCAATGGCGGTGCGCTGCTTCTGTCCGCCGGAGAGGGTGATGCCGCGTTCGCCAACCGTGGTGCTGTAAGTCTCGGGGAAACTTTCGATGTCTTGCGCGATGTTGGCGGCCTCGGCGGCGGCCTGAACTTCCTGAAGATGGGCGTCGTGTTTGCCGAAGGCCATGTTTTCGCGGATGGTGTCGCTGAACAGAAATGTTTCTTGCGGAACGAAACCAATCTTGCGGCGCAAAGTGTCGAGCGGGAACTCACGAATGGGCTTGCCGTCGATAAGCACGGTTCCTGGCGCAGCGTCGCAGATGCGCGGGATCAGGTTGACCAGCGTAGTCTTGCCGGAGCCGGTCGGGCCGACAATCGCGAGGCTCGAGCCGCCGGGAATGCGCAGGTTGATGCCGTTCAGGACGGGCACGCCGTTGTAAGCGAAGTTGAGATTGCGGAATTCGACCTCGCCAAGGATTTCGCCCGGCAGGACGGGCGGGGCGCCCGTCCCTCCAACGAGCGCGGGATCGTCGGCAATTTCGGGCCGCTCGGTCAGGATTTGATTGATGCGTACCATGGACGCGGTGCCGCGCTGGAAAATGTTGATCACCCATCCGAGAGCGATCACCGGCCACATGAGCTGCACCATGTAGGTGTTGAAGGCAACAAAGTCGCCCAGCGTCATGCGGCCCTGGAGGACCAGGCGTCCGCCCAGCCATAAGACGATGACGACGGCAACACCCAGCATGAGTTCGAGCGTGGGCCACAGCATGCCCATCAGGCGCACCAAACCGAGGCTGCGCCGGATGTATTCCTTGTTTGCGCCTTCAAAGGCGGCGATCTCCGCCTGCTCCTGCACGTAGGCGCGGATCACGCGCGCCCCGGAGAAATTTTCCTGGGCGCGCGCCGAAATGTCGGAAAACATTGCCTGGATGCGCTCGAAGCGCTCGTGAATCTGGCGTCCGAAATACTGGATGACGATGCTGGCGACCGGAAGCGGCAAAAAAGCGTAGAGCGTCAACTTGGGGCTGATGGCCAGCATGAAGGCCAGAGCGCCCGCCGTGAAGATGATCGTGTTTGCCGAGTACATGATCGCCGGGCCGAGCAGCATGCGAACGGCGTTCAGATCGTTGGTGGCCTTCGCCATGATGTCGCCGGTCCGGTTGCGCTGGTAGTACGAGTAGGAAAGACGCTCGAGGTGGGTGAAGAGGTCGTTGCGCAGGTCGAATTCGATGTCACGGGAGATGCCAATGACCACCCAGCGGGTCAGAAACTGGAAGATACCCTTGGCGAGGGCGACTGCCACCACCAGCAGCGAGTAAGTCAGAAGTTTCTGTCGGGTCACGCCGTGACTTAAGGCGTCTACGGCACGACGAATCACCTGCGGGAAGAGAATCCAGATGCCGTTATTGAACAGAACGCACAGACCGCCCCACAGAAGGCCGCTGCGATAGCGCTTCAGGTAGGGGACGAGGGGACGTAGGCTCTTCGGCACCATGAACTGTTGTAGATGAGATTGTAGCAGCGGTGGGTGCGGATTTTCTGGCCGATGGGCCGAGCACAACAAAGGCGGCCGTCAGCAGCACAACGGTCCAGAGTAAGAGCATGCCTTCGGCGGCGAACATCAGTCCCGAGCAGAGCAGGTCAGCGCGTTCCATACGGACTCCGATTTAAAAAGCCCAGGCGAGGACCAGAAAATTGGGGTTCCGGTCCACGCCCGGGTGGAGAGAGACTGTGTCAGACGCGCTTAGTCGGAGGGCGGCTCCGGCGTATGCTGCACGTGCTCTTGCATGCGCTGTTCGTGCTTGGCTTCAAGTTGTGCGAGCTTCGCTTTCTGGTCGGCCGTCAGGACCTGAACCATTTCCGACTTGATGCGGGCGTGCTGGACGGCGAGTTCGATCATGGTCTGCGACTGCTGGGTCGCGAGCGTGCGGACCTTGGCCTCGTCGAAAGCGCCATCGCCTTCAAGTTTGTTCATGTCGCTGTGGAATTGCTTCATCTGCTGCATCAGGGGTTGCAGAGTGGGCTTTTCTTTCTGCCAAATGGCTTTGATCTGGTCCTGCTGCGCGCTGGTGAGATCGAGGCGGTCGGCGAAGAATCCGAGCATATGCTCGAAACCGTGGCCCATGGGACCACCGTGGCCATGCATACCTTGCGCCAGCGCCACTGCCACCGCGAGAAGCAAAGCGGCGCCGATCGCGAGAACTCGTGTGCGGGTTGATTTCATCTTTCCTCCTTTAAGGTGCGGGGCGGCAGTCCCTGGTCACCCTGCTTATAAGAACACTTTCCGCTAAATGATGAGGTAAAGAGTCGGTCAAGCGCGGTAAAGTTTTGTAAAGAGAGCTACGAGCTTCGAGCTTCGAGCAGGCAACCATGAATCGGATTGCTCGAAGCTCGCGGCCGTTTTTCGGCAATCACAAATCTTTACCTCGAATCCGCACGGCGGGTGCTAGAACAATGACTAGACGCATGGACCATGTACTGATAGTGGATGACGACATCGAACTCTGCGGGCTGGTGCAGGAGTATCTGACCACGGAGGGCTTCACGTTGAAAGCGGTGCATGACGGCGAGGCGGGGCTGCAACAGGCGGTCACGAATGAGTATGCGCTGGTCGTTCTCGACGTGATGCTTCCGGGGATGAATGGTTTCGAGGTGCTGCGCCGGATTCGCAGCGTATCGAAGATTCCGGTCTTGCTGCTGACCGCGCGCGGAGAAGACGTGGACCGGATCGTGGGCCTGGAAATCGGGGCGGACGATTATCTGCCCAAACCGTTCAACCCGCGGGAACTGGTGGCGCGGATTCGCGCGATTTTGCGGCGCGCAAAGCCAGGCACAGCCGCCGACGCGGTGCCGGAGATTTTGAGTGTCGGAGATGTGGAACTGGATCCCGCCACGCGCACCGTGCAGAGGGCAGGTCAACCGGTCGAGCTCACATCCGTGGAGTTCAACCTGCTGGAAGTCCTGTTGCGGGAGGCGGGACGAGTGGTGACGCGGGAGCGGCTGGTGAATGCCGTGCTGAGCCGCAAGTTCATGCCCTTTGACCGCAGCATCGACATGCATGTCAGCAAGGTGCGGCGGAAATTGGGCGACTCCGACGAAAGCGGAGATCACATCAAGACCATTCGCGGGGTAGGGTACCTGTTCGCGCGGCCGGCGAAGGCGAAGAAATGAAGAGCCTCTTCCTCAGGATATTTGTTTCCTTCTGGGCGACGCTGGCTCTGTTTCTGGTGCTGGCGATTCTGGTGACGATCGCCATGCGCCCTGCCCGGCGTGGGGTGGAGAACACGGGTGCGCAAATCCTCGCGGAGGCGGTGAGCGCGTATCAAAACGGGGGAGAGCGCGGAGCGTTCGATTATATTGAGGAGTTGCAGCGAGCTCAGCACGTACGGGTATTCGTGTTCGATCCCGCGGGCCGGGAATTGTCCGGCCGAATGCCCCCGCCTTGGATCGAGGATATCCGCCGCGGTATCACGCCCCGTCATCGCTCTTGGATCGAGAGCCTGCTTCCCGACCGGTTCGTACGGCAGGGTCTGACGCTGGATGGCAAGCGATACACGCTGGTGCTGGAACTCGCCGGCCGACGCGGAGCGTTGTTCGGCCCCCATGAGATCCCGGGACTGGGCCTTGCGATCCTGGTGATTTCCTCGGGTCTGGTGTGCTATCTGCTCGCTTGGTCCTTGACCAGCCCGGTCACACGCCTTCGAAAAGCGGCGCAAAGTCTGGCTGCCGGCGACTTGAAAGCGCGCGCCGGGGCGCCCCTGCGCGGTCGGCGCGACGAACTCGCGGAGTTGATGCGCGATTTTGACCGCATGGCCGAGCGCATCGAAGGGCTGGTGGAATCGCAGTCCCGGCTCCTGAAGGATGTGTCGCACGAGCTCCGCTCTCCGCTGGCGAGGCTAAGCGTGGCCTTGGGGTTGGCTCAGCAGAAAGCTGGGCCGGAAGTCGAGGCTTCCCTGAACCGGATCGAACTCGAGGCGAACCGGCTGAACCAGTTGATTCAGCGCTTGCTGACCATCTCGCGGCTGGAATCGGGAACCGACGGCATCCGCAAAACCAAACTGTCGCTCCGGGAACTGGTGGATCATGTGGCCCGCGATGCGGAATATGAAAGCCCGGGCTGCGGCTGCAAGGTGAGCGCGGATGGGGCGGACGAATTCCTAGTGCAAGGCGATCCCGAACTGTTGCGGAGCGCGATTGAGAACGTGGTCCGAAATGCGACGCGCTACACCGCCGAAGGAACCGGCGTCGAAATCCGGCTGCAACGGCAGGCGAACGAAAAGGGAGCGGAAATGATTATTCGAGTTCTCGACTTTGGCCCGGGCGTTCCGAACGAGGCTCTCGAAAAGATTTTCCAGCCCTTCTACCGGCTCGACGATGCGCGAAACCGGCAGACCGGTGGGGCCGGTTTGGGATTATCCATCGCCGACCGGGCGGTCCGGTTGCATGGCGGTCACGTTCGAGCATCTAATCGGCCTGAGGGCGGATTAGAGGTCGAAATCCGGATTCCGCCGGTTTCCGGGTTTGCTCTTCCCGCTCATTCCTGATACACAAATATATTTCGGCCAACAGCTTCGGTCTCTCCGTGACGGCGGGCAGGGGAGTAGCCTGCGGATGGAAGGGGGCTGACTATCCGAATCGGCGAAAGCACGCCAATGGATGACCCGGTGGGAGATTTGATGTCGAAGAAAACAGGCGGAGTGGCAGCGTTGGTGGCCCTGTGTGGCCTGAGTCTATTTCTGCTCAACTGCGGCAGTACTGTTTCCCGGTCGTCGGGACTCCTGTACGTGCTCAGCCAGGGTTCGAGCGACGTGAGTTCCTACGCGATTAACCTGAGCAGCGGGAACTTGTCGTTGATCAATTCGAACGCCAAGACGGAAAACACGCCATCCAGCATTATTTTGGACCCCGCCGGGACTGTGGCTTTTGTGTTGAACGCCGGCTCAGGTGACATTACGGGGTACACGATCGGCAAGGATGGGAGCCTGAGCCCGTCGTCCGGCACTACAGCCATTACCGTGCAGAATCCAATCGCCATGACGCGCGACGCGGCCGGAACGTTCTTGTTTGTCGTGAGCCAGGGATCGATTCCACCGCCCAGCAACTGTCCCTTGCCAGAGCCCGACGCAACCTGTCCCCATCTCTCGGTGTTCTCAATGCAGTCCGGTTCCACTAGCTTGTCGCTCGCATCACAAACTTCACTGCCGAGGGTTCCAACGGGGATCGCTGCGACCGCTGGTCCGAATAGCACTGTCCTTCTGTACGTTACTAGTAACCTAGACCTGATTGGCACGAATGACAATACCGTCAGCGAATACAGCGTGGATCCGTCGGGCAACGTGGCCGAGCAGGCCGGGTCGCCCTACACAACGGCATCGAATCCGAGCGCGGTGGTTGCGGTGACTACGTCTCCCATTGGAGGATCGGGCGGTCTGTTTGTGTACCTGGCCAACGTAACCACGAACAGCGTGAGCGTGTTCCAGGTGTGCACGGTTCAAACCGCGACCTGCACCCAACAGAATGTAACGGACTTGACCTTGCTACCCGTTGGTACGCCGTCAACGGTTGGGTCCGAGCCTGTCGCCATGGTGGTCGACCCGAAGAGCCAATTCCTCTTTGTCGCGAGCAAGAATTCCAACCAAGTGTTTGGTTTCCGAATCAACGCTACGCAGGGCACGCTGAGCGCTCTAAACCCGGCGAATGTGAGTACAGGAAGTGCTCCGATTGCTCTGGCCATGCATTCGAGCGGGAAGTTTCTGTACGTGTCAAACAACGCGTCGAGCAACATCTCGGGCTTCAACGTAGATACGACGAGCGGTGCGATGAGTTCTCCGATCACGATCACGAGTCTCGGAAACCCGGCCGGGCTGGTGTCAAAGTAGCGAGTGGCGAGCGGCGAGTTCCTTAACTAGGATTTGTCGCGTTCCTCAATTTCCGTTACAACCCTCAGACCCCTCGATCTTGAGCGATCTCGTTCTCCTCTGGGTCTCTGTGACTCTGTGGTGAGAAATCCTTCGCCTGCTGGGAAACGGAAGTGCCGCCGGGACGGCGGCGCTACGTGGGCATGCGGAGGATCAAATATCCACCGATGAATCCGAATACGATATCCGGGGACCAGGCAGCCACCGCGGGCGGGAGTTGGCTCAAGTTCCCCATGGCCTCGAACAGGCCCGAGATTGTCCAGTAGACAACTCCGATCCCGATGGCGGTCGCGACCCCGGCGAGCGCGCCACGTTTGCCGGCCGAGAGCGCGAAGGGGATGGCGAGGAAGGCCATGACCAGCGTGATCAGCGGGTAGGCAACCTTCTTCTGCAACTGCACCCGCAGCCGCACCACATCGAAGCCGCTTTGTTCGAGGTCGTGAATGTAGCCGCGTAACTCGTCGTAGCTCATTTCCGAAGACTGCTTGATTTCCTTCTTGAAGTAGGCGGGCGCCTCGGTTAACTCGGGAAAGGTTGCCACGTCGAATCGGCGGTAGTTCTGGATGGCAGATCCGCTGAGGCTGCGTTCCCATCCTTGCTCGTAGACCCAGCGGCCCATGAGATCGGACCAGTGGGCGCGCTCCGCGCTGATGCGGCTGGTGATCTGAAACGTGTGCGGATCGAAGCGGTAGACGGAGATGCCGCCAAAGACGTTGCGGTCCGGATCGAAGAATTGATAGTAGTAAATGTCGGAGTGCCGCCCGAAAATCCACTTGCGATCGGGACGCAAATAGGTTTGGGCGGGCTTGCCCTTGATGCGGTTGCGCAGTGCGTCCTGCCGTTTGTTGGTGTAGGGAAGGTAGAGCTGGTCGGAGAGGAAGAGCACTCCAGCCAGCAGGCTCGCCGCAATCAGCACCGGCACGATGATCCGGTACAGGCTGATGCCAGTGGCCTTGATCGCGGTGATTTCGTTGGAGCGCTGCAGGAGCCCGAACGTCACCAGCACCGCCAGCAGCATGCTGAGAGGCGCAATCGGGAAGTACAGGAAATAGGGCGTTACATTCAGCAAATACTCTCCCACGATCAGCGCCGACACCCCGTTGCGCAGGATGTCTCCGAACAGTTCAAACAGAGTGAATACCAGCAGGAGCATCACGAACGTTCCGGCGATCATCGTGAGGTAAACGGCGAAGTCGCGCAGGACGTAGTCGTCGAGGATGGTGGGGAAGCGGAGCAGACGCCAGCGGCGAGAGAGGCGGTCGGCAGCGGTTTCCCGATCAGCCGCGCTCGCGGACCCGCCGTTCAACGCCGATTGCGACCCCGCTTCAAATCTGGGTAAAGGCAACTTGAACCAAGACCGGAGCGATGAAATTTCAATCGGGCGGCGTTCGGATCGCCAGAGCAGGAATACTCCGCCGATGAGGAACGCTGCGTCGGCGAGCCAAATACCTGCCGCAGGAGAGACTCGACCTTGGCGCGCCAGCGAGACGCCAATAAGAGAAATCGAATAGTAGAGAAAGACCAGCAGGATGGTCAGCACAAAGCCGCTCGATTTACCGCCGCGTTTCGAAGACAAGCCCAGCGGAATGCCCACCAGTGCCAGAACGATGCAGGCCGTCGGCAATGCGAGGCGGCGGTGAAATTCAATCGACATCCAGCGGCGCGTGACGGGGTCACCGGTTCGCGCCGCATACCGCAAATCCCCGACCCGCATCTCCCCCATCGAGACCGGCTCCTGTCCTTGCGTACTTTGAGCCGCGGGAACCTGGATGGGAATGTCGGAAGTCTGAAACGTCGAAATCTGGTAGCGGTCGGGATTTTTGGGATCGGCTTCGTGAGTCGATCCGTTCGTGAGGTGCAGGTCGAGTGTGTCGGGCCCCTGGCTGACCAGCAGTCCCTCGCGCGCCAGGCTGATGCGGGGCGACAGGGGGTCGCTCAAATCGGCAAGGAATACGCCCTTCCAGAGAGCGGCACCGGAGGCGGCTTTCACATCCTGCACGTACAGCACGATCTTGGGGAAACTTTCGTAGAACACGCGCGGCTGCACTTCAAACGAGGCCTGGGCGCCTTTGAGCCGATTCTGCAGTTGTCCCAGGGCAGCCAGAGAGCGAGGCGCGAGATAGACGCTGTTGCCGAGAGCCAGCAGCCACGCGACTACCACGAATCTCGAAACGACGCGGAGGAAACGCCACACTCCGATGCCACTGGCGCGCATGGCGGTGATTTCGCTGTCGGCAGCCAGCCGGCTCAGCCCGATGAGGATACCGACCAGAACGCCCATCGGAATGGTGTAGGTGAGAGCGACGGGAACCGTGAAGAAGAAAATCTCGGCCACGCTGGGCAGCGGAGCGCTGTTGCGAACCACAATTTCCAGAATGCGTCCCAGGTCGCGGGTGAAGAGAACGAAAGTGAAAACCGCCGCGCCGATCAGGGCGTGGGAGACGACTTCGCCCAGAATGTACCGGGTAAGGATGCGCATCCGTAGAAATTGCCCAATCAATGCGAGTCTAGCACGGGGGACAGATGGTCCGGGTTTGCATTCCGGGGGCGTTCCGTGGACAATGCCGAATTCGATTGTTCTGGTGTTGAGCCGATCTACTCCGGAGGGAAAATGTTTTTGCGTCGTGCGCTTGCGTGGCTGGTGTGGTTCGCGATCCCTGTCGTTGCCTGGTCGCAACAGCCCTCGGACCTCAAGCCGGTTGCAGACCGTCTGGCAGCGTCGATTTACACCGGACCCTCGGTGGCGACCTTGCGGGAGCTTACCGACGGAATTGGCGGGCGCGTGACCGGCACACCGTCGTACGTCGGCGCCACGGAATGGGCGGCCGCGAAATTCCGCAGCTATGGCATCGAGAACGTGCGTCTGGATCCGTTCACGATTCCGGCCGGCTGGGAGCGTGGATCGGCAAGTGGCAAGATGGTCGCGCCGTTGTCGAGGCCATTGTACTTGGCGTCGCTCGCATGGTCGCCATCGACCCCGGCCGGAGGCGTTCAGGGTTTGGTGGCAGCCATTTCGGACATCGCGCCCGAGAAGTTGCAGGCGGTGGCGGACCAATTGAGGGGCAAAATCGTGTTTCTGGATACCGGCAAGATCTTTTCGGAGGGGTTCGCCAAAGCCTTGCCCAGGCTGGATGCCGCCTGGCCGGAATTGCAGAAGGCCGGTGCAGTAGCGGTCATTGTCCCCGATCGCGACAAGAACAACGTGCTCAACGCGCACGGCTTGCGGTGGGGCGCGAAGCTGCTTCCTTTGCCCGCGGCCGAGGTCGGGATGGAGGACGGGAAGCTGATCCAGCGCGAACTCGAGCACGGTCCGGTCACGATTCAGTTGTCGCTGGAGAACAAAACCTCCGGCGAAACGAAAGTCAATAACGTGGTGGCGGAGATGCGCGGCCGGGAGCGCCCCGACGAGTGGATTCTGATCGGAGCGCATCTGGATTCGTGGGATTTCGGCACGGGCGCACAGGACAACGGCACCGGCGCCATCAGCGTGCTCGAAGTGGCGCGGGCGATGATGGCGTTGGGCAAAGCCCCGAGGCGCAGCGTGCGCTTTGCCTTGTGGGGCGGAGAAGAGCAGGGTTTGCTGGGTTCCTACGCGTACACGCAGTCGCACAAGAGCGAGTTAAACAAGTGCGCGGCCGTGCTCAACACCGACAACGGGTCCGGGCATCCGAAGGGATGGAAAGTGGAGGGCCGTGAGGATCTGAAACAGGCGATGCAGCCCTGGAGCGATGGATTGCTGCAGGAGATAGGCGGGGGCGATTTATCGATGGAGACGACCTACGACACCGACCATGGCCCCTTCGTGCTGCAAGGGATTCCGTCGCTGGATCTGTGGGTGGACATGGCGAAATATCTCGAAATTCACCACAAGTCGAGCGACACGTTGGACAAGGTGGACGTGCTGGACTTCAAAGCCGGAGAAGCGATCGTAGCCGTGACCGCGTACGCGATTGCCGAGAACGACAAGCCCATCGCCCGCCATATCGACCATGCCGCGGTCGGGGATATCCTCAAAATTGCCAAGCTGAACGAGTTACTGGAGCATGTGGGCGTGTGGAAGCCGTAGCCTGTGTGGCGCGGACACTCCTGTCCGCGACTGCATGCAGCGCCTGTGCTACAGGCACGCGGACAGGAGTGTCCGCGCCACATGTTTCTAGGACTTCTTCAGAAACAGCGCGCCCTGGGGCGGCAGCCTGCGTCTTCAGACGGTCACGGTCGTTTGCACGGAGGCTTCGTCGAGGACCTTGCCCAACAAGGAGCAGCAATAGCGGTCGAACTCGTAGGCCCCGGCCTGGGGAAGTTGTTGCGCCAGCGCGTTAGCCTTCTCCCACGATTCGTTCGCCTCTTTTAGGTCGCCTTCGATCCAGTGAAGCGCGCCGGCGGCCCTCCAATAATCGGCATTGAAGCGAGTCGGCTTCTTGGCTTGCATGCGCGTCCACCACTCGCGGGCTGCGGCAGCATCGCGGCGCACGAAGGCGCTGCCGAAGACAAAATCCGTGTGGAGTTCGGCGGGGATATCCGAGGCGGATTGGTGATAGATCGACTCGGCCTCTCGCAACGCTTCCCCAGCCTCGGAAATATTCCCGGTATCGAGGA
>Ga0137372_10003853_pt1 | contig 14572 bp, 6 predicted proteins | sample SagtaG_6_FD_104911 | JGI IMG/M metagenome (GOLD analysis project Ga0137372, IMG submission 104911) | Vadose zone soil microbial communities from Sagehorn Ranch, Mendocino, California, USA - Sage1_R_60_16 metaG | ecosystem: Environmental > Terrestrial > Soil > Vadose zone | place: USA: California...
CTCATTAATCATGGAAAACATTTGTTGCTTTACTTGTTCATTGCTTCGCATAAATTGTTTTTACAGTAAAGCTATTACCACAATAGTCCAATGACAAGAAGGGGTTAGACGGTGCGATACTTTAAAACTTCTGATATGTTTAAAACCAATTTGAAAATAGAATGGCGTAATCTTATAAAAGATAGGCAGTTTACCTTCTTAAATGTGTTGGGTTTATCTGCAGGATTAGCTTGCGCGTTACTTATTTATTTATGGGTGAGTGATGAGTTAAGCATTGATAAATTCAATGCAAATGATAATCGTCTTTATCAGGTTTTAAAACGAAATCCTGACGGCACCGGCTCAATACAGGTTAGTGAAATTACACAAGGTTTGCTGGCACAATCAATGGCAAAAGAATTGCCTGGGGTTGAGTTTGCAACATGCATAAGAAAAGGACGTGACCTCGGCATTCTTTCTTTGAATGATAAAGAAATAAAAGCACAACCCGAATTTGTAAGCAAAGATTCTTTCATGTTTTTTCTTACCAGGTAATAAATGGAAATAAGGAAAACGCTTTGACAAATATTTCAGGTATTCTCTTGTCTGATGTAACAGCATTAAAATTATTCAACACAACAAATGTTGTTGGTAAAACTGTTAAATGGAGTTTAAAAGATGCTGTTGCTGATTTCAGTAATGTATATACCATAACAGGTATTTTTAAAGCGCCACCAACCAATGCTACTAATCAGTTTGATGTATTGTTTCCTTTTGATTTATATGCAAACAAAATGGCTGGTGGAATGGGTGATATAACTTTTTGGGGAAGCAATATGGTTTCAACTTACTTATTGCTCAAACCAAAAACAAACATTGCCGCGTTTAACAATAAAATCAAAAATTATACAAAAGCAAAGGTCGGCACTTTATATGCAGGCAAAGGACTTGAACAATACGAAGGGGAATTGTTCATGCAAAAATATTCAGACAGGTATTTGTATAACAATTTTGAAAATGGTATTCAAAGCGGCGGCAGAATTGATTATGTAAAATTGTTCTCCGCTATTGCCATTTTCATTTTAATTATTGCCTGTATTAATTTCATGAACCTTTCTACGGCAAAAGCATCGCGCCGCATGAAAGAAGTAGGCATTAAAAAAGTAGTTGGTGCAAGCAGAAGCTCATTGATTTTTCAATATATCAGTGAATCAACAATGACGGCTTTATTGTCATTAATGTTATCACTATTAATTGTTATTTTATTGCTTCCTGCATTCAAAGAAATTACAGGCAAACAAATCGTTCTTCAATTCAACACGAACTTTATTTTATCTGCCATTGCCATCACAATCACAACGGGGCTTATTGCAGGTAGTTATCCTGCATTTTATTTATCGGGTTTTAAACCGGTATCAATACTAAAAGGTAAATTAAAAACTTCTGCAGGTGAATCATGGATACGTAAGGGATTAGTTGTATTTCAATTTTCCGTTTCAGTTATACTAATTGTTGCTGTGCTGATCGTGTATCAACAAATGAAATTAATTCAAACAACAAATCTTGGTTACAACAAAGACAATGTTATTCGTTTTACAAATGATGGTAACCTTCCGCAGAATCTTTCATCATTTATTACCGAACTTAAAAATATTCCCGGTGTTGTAAATGCATCAGACCTTACTGGTGATTTAATGGGGCACTATTCACATGAAGGCGGTGGTATTGGCTGGCAGGGAAAAGACCCGAATCTTCACATAGAATATTATGGTAACGCTGCAGATGTTGGCTTTTTTGAAACAATGAATTTACAAATGGCTGAAGGCAGAACTTTCTCAAAAGAGTTTGCTGATAGTTCAAGTGTAATCTTTAATCAATCTGCCATTGCCGCAATGGGTTTAAGAAATCCAGTTGGCAAAACGGTTTCATTATGGGGCGAAAAAAAACAAATTATTGGTGTTGTAAAAGACTATCACTATCAATCATTGTACACTAAAATCGGTCCTGCATTTTTTACTTTTTCGAATAACAATCCAACTACTGTTGTCAAGATAAAAGCGGGCACACAACAACAAACAATTGCTGCTATAAAAGCTTTATATAAAAGGTATAATGATGGTCTTGATTTCGCTTATTCTTTTTTAGATGACGATTATAATAAGTTGTATGCTTCAGAAGAACGTGTTGCAGCTTTATCAAAATATTTTGCAGGCATTGCAATTATAATTTCTTGTCTTGGATTATTTGGATTAGCTGCATTCACCGCACAAAAAAGACAAAAAGAAATTGGTATAAGAAAAGTGATTGGCGCTTCTGTAAGCAATGTTGTTGCTATGCTTTCAAAAGATTTTTTAGTATTGGTTTGCATGGCACTGTTAATTGCAACTCCCGTAGCATGGTGGATTACCAACAAATGGCTGCAAAGCTTTGCATACCGCATTCATATTAGTCCGTTAATATTTGTAATTACTGCTGCAGTTGTTGTACTGATAACTTTACTAACCATCAGTTTTCAATCAATAAAAGCGGCGATTGCAAATCCTGTGAAGAGTTTGAGAACGGAATGATTTTTTCGTTAGCGCATTATTCACTTCAGATATAAGAATAACTGCGAGATTCAAGATTAACTTATTTTTTCTCGAACGATATCGTACAACAGGTGTTCGTTTCCGAACACCTGTTGTTTTATTTTCTTTCCGAAACCATTACCAGACAAGGGTTTTATACATTGGCACAGGCGTTGGAACAAATTAAGGGGAGAGCTATACGTGTGCCTTTAAAGTTGCATGTGATGAGTGATAAGTTATGATTTTTTTTAAGTGACCAATAAAGTTCAGAACGTACAAGGAGTGACACAACAGGCGCCGGATAGAATTACAAAAGCTTATAACATAAAATTTAAAACCTACAACTTTAAACGATGCTCAAGAATTATTTTAAAACCGCATTCAGAAGTTTAACCCGCAACAGGAATTACACTATTATCAACATTGCCGGTTTGGCTGTTGGTATTGCCGTTTGCATGATGATCTTTATGATCATACAATATCAAACAAGCTTTGATGAATTTCACTCAAAGAAAGACCGCGTTTATCGTGTGTTAACCGAATCTCATCATGCAGATGCGGGAAATATTACTTACGCAAAAAATGTTCCTTTTCTAATGCCCACAGGATTGAAAGCGGAGTTTCCTCAATTAGAACAGGTAGCTCCTGTTTATGCAAGCCATAATGATGAATTGCAGGTGCTTGATGATAACGGAACACCGACAAAGAATTTTAAAGAGCAGAGCGGTGTATTTTATACATCGCCATCATTCTTTAAAATGTTTGATTTCCCACTGCTCGCAGGTTCATACGAATCATTAAAAGATCCGAACAATGTGTTGCTTACAAAAGAGATTGCAGAAACTTATTTCGGTGACTGGAAAACAGCCATAGGTAAAACAATTAAGATAACAGGATACTATAGCATGGGTGCAGGATTGTTTCAGTTCCCTGCAGTGGCGCTGAAAGTTTCCGGCGTGCTTGCTACAATACCCGCAAATACTGACTTTCAGCTAAAATTAGTAGTTGCCTGGGGAACCGATTTTACCGGCGACCTGCAATACGGATTTCAACAACCCGAGTGGAATCAATCAGCACCAGATTTTGGTTGTTATGTTTTGTTGCCACCGAATATTTCTGTTGACAATTTCAATCAACAATTAAGTGCATACGCACGAAAGGTGCAATCTGCAGACAATAAGGATAGCTATGTTATACAACCATTAAATGCTGTGCATTATGATGCAGCAGCAGGAAATTACAGCAACAAAATAATCAGTCATGAACTGATCAATGTATTGTGGCTGATTGCAGCATTCATACTATTAATTGCCTGCGTAAACTTTATCAACCTATCCACTGCACAAGCTGTTAACCGGGCAAAGGAAGTTGGTGTAAGAAAAGTTTTGGGAAGTAATAAATCTCAATTGCAACTTCAGTTTATCGTTGAAACATTTTTAATAGTTACAATTGCGGTAATACTTGCAGCAGGTATTACATTGCTTACATTGCCTTATGTAAACAAGCTTTTAGAACTTTCGCTATCATTCAACATACTAAGCAATCCTGCAGTTATTTTATTCCTTGTAGCTGTGACAATTGTTGTAACCTTACTTGCAGGTTTTTATCCTTCTATTGTTTTATCGCGTTTCAATCCTGTTAACGCTTTAAAGAGTAAACTCACCGTAAATACTGCAAAAGGAATTTCATTAAGAAGAGGATTGGTAGTGTTTCAATTTATCATTGCACAGGCGTTGATCATCGGAACACTCATCATTGTACAGCAAATGGATTATTTCATGGATCAGCCATTAGGCTTCGATAAAGATGCAATTGTAAATGTTCCTTATCGCCCGGACAGTACCGGCGGAAAGATGACGGATTATTTAAAACAGCAGTTATTGTCAAACGGCGTACAGGCAGTAAGCTTTAATTCTAACTCCCCGATAGAAGATAATAATAATATGTTTACCACATTCAAGTTTGATAATGCAATAAAGGATGAAGATTTCCACGCTATTGTAAAATTCGCCGACAATGACTATGTGCCGGCTTATAAACTGCAACTGGTAGCCGGAAGAAATTTGCAACCTTCTGGTCCTACAACAGAATTTTTAGTGAATGAATCATTCGTGAAAAGTTTAGGACTTAAAAAACCGGAAGATATACTGAACAAAGAAGTAAGCATAATGGGTGGTTTGATAAAATGTCCGGTTGTTGGTGTATTGAAAGATTTTAATGACAGGTCCTTACGCCAGAACCTGGCACCCTTGCTTATTGCAACAAACCAAACAATGTACCGCCAGGCTTCCATAAAACTATCCACCACAAACATTGCATCAACTATGCAATCCATTAAAAAAATATGGGAGCAAACATTTCCAAATAATGCTTATGAATACAGGTTTCTTGATGATAAAATTGCAAGTTTTTACAAACAGGAAAATCAACTATCGCAGTTGTATAAAATTTTTGCAGCCATCGCTATATTCCTTAGCTGTCTTGGATTGTACGGTTTAGCCTCCTTCATGGCAGTGCAGAGAATAAAAGAAGTTGGCATTCGTAAAGTGCTTGGTGCTACATCTGGCAGTATCGTTTATTTGTTTTCAAAAGAATTTATCATACTCATTGCAATTGCCTTTGCCATTGCTACACCTATTGCATGGTATTACATGCACCAATGGTTGCAGAATTATGCTTATCGCATCAACATCAGTTGGTGGTTATTTGTTGCAGGCGGGCTTGCTGCAATATTTATTGCACTTGCAACAATAAGTTTCCAGGCAATAAAAGCAGCGTTAGCAAACCCGGTAAAGAGTTTGAGAACGGAGTAAAGCAATGTGCAGATGTGATAATGTGCAAATGTGCGAATGAAAAAAGAGGAATTTTTTTGAACCAGGCTGAAGAATATGAATGAAGCTGCCGTTGCGTCGCACTCTTGTACTGTTGTAACAACATGTGGCAAATGAATAAACGATTTCAAAACGTCAACTATGATAAAGAATTATTTCAAAACTGCATTCAGAAATCTTGCACGAAACAAAGTGTATTCTTTTATCAATATTGCTGGTTTAAGCATTGGGCTTGCATGCACCATGTTCATTATGTTGTATGTAAAAGATGAAGTAAGCTTTGATAAGTTCCATAAAAATGTAAACAACATTTACCGTATTGCCAGAAAAGCAAACGGCATCAATCTAAATGGCACCACAGGTTTTTTACAGGGGCCGAGGTTTACGCAAAATGTTCCCGGAATAAAATCTTTTGTTCGTGTGCAGGGCGGTGCCGAAGACATAAAAAACGGAACCGAAGTGCAGGAGCAGGGTGGCGTGTTACATGTTGACTCCAATTTCTTTTCTGTATTTACTTTCCCTTTATTATCAGGAAACCCTAAAACCTGTTTAACAGAACCCCATTCCATTGTACTGAGCGAAGATGCCGCAAAAAAATATTTTGCCACAACCGATGCTGTCGGCAAAGTGTTGATCGTAAAAGAAGATACCGGTTTTGTTCCTTATAAAGTAACGGCCGTTGCAAAACGTTGCCCGCAAAATTCTTCCCTGCAATTTGATGCCCTGCTGCCTTTCAAAGTATCTGATGCTGATGCAAAAGACACCCATAACTGGTTTAATTCTTTCCTGACCACATTTGTAGTATTGGATGATAAAGCAAACCTGCAAACAGTGGAAAAACAAATGCAAAGTTTTTATGTTGCAGATGCCAAACAGACTTTCTATGAAATGCTGAAAAATGATGGTGGCAATCCTGATGATATTCCTATGGGTACCTATTTTTTGCAACCGTATCCTGCCATACACCTGAACACTTCAATACCTGCAAGCGGCGGTTTAACCAATGCCAGCAACCCGATGTATTCTTATTTGCTTTCGGGCATAGCATTGTTTGTGTTGCTGATCGCCTGCATCAATTTTGTGAACCTCACCATTGCACGGTCTGTTAAGCGTGCAAAAGAAATTGGCATTCGCAAAGTCATGGGCAGTGACAGAAAGCAATTAATATTTCAGTTTCTCGGCGAATCGTTTTTTCTCTGCACTATTGCTTTTGTATTAGCTATTGCATTGGTGCAATTGTTATTGCCATTGTTTAATGAGCTTGCCAATAAAGCATTGGCAATTTCTTATTTGTCCGATGCAAAATTAATTGCAGGTTATATCGCTTTGTATCTCATCACAGGCTTGCTTGCAGGCTTTTATCCTGCATTGGTTTTATCCGGGTACAATCCTGTACAAACTTTATACAGTCGTTTTCAAATAGCAGGAAAAAATTATCTGCAAAAATCATTGGTGGTATTACAATTTACGCTGGCATCATTTTTAATCATTGCCACCTATACCATTTATGCACAGTTTAATTTATTAACCAAAACTAATTTGGGGTATGACGACAATAATCTTGTTATTGTAAATAAAAACGGGTTAAAAAATTCCGATGCTGCTGCTTTTAAAAATGAATTGCTCAAAAACCCAAACATTGTTGGCGTTAGTGTAAAGAATGCCGGCCAATGGGGCACCGGTACAAAAAATTCAGTTACCTCTAACGTATACTTTGCCGGTGAAACTGTTGATGAAAATTATTTGCCTTTATTAAAAATCCCATTAATAGCAGGAAGAAATTTTTCAACCGCATTTGCCGCTGATTCTGCACAATCTGTTATTGTGAATGAAAGTTTTGTAAAAGCGGCAAAATGGAAAAACCCGGTTGGCGAAACTTTACAAATTTTGGGAAGCAGTAATGAAACGTATCATGTAATCGGCGTGGTAAAAGATCATCACTTTGCCTCATTAACCCAAAAAATAACACCGCAGTTATTTAACATGAATGGCTCGTATGGATCTTATTACATCAAGATAAAACCCAACACAGTAGCTTCAAGTTTAAAATGGATACAAAAGATATACCAGCAGTTTTACCCGATGAACCCTTATACTTATGTGTTTAAAAACGATGAAAATAGAAAACAATATGCCGATGTTGAAAAATGGAAACAGATTATTTTATTCAGTGCAATACTTACCATATTTATTTCATGCATTGGTTTGTTTGGATTATCTGTTTTATCGGCAGAGAAAAGAACAAAAGAAATCGGCATACGAAAAGTGCTTGGTGCATCGGTGCAACAAATCGTTACGATACTTTCAACAGATTTTATAAAGCTGGTTGCAATTGCTTTGATAATCGCAACACCATTAGTTTATATAGCCGCAAATAAATGGTTACAGAACTATCCATATCGCATTGAGATGAGTTGGTGGTTGTTTGCTTCTGCAGGAATATTAGTGATGCTTATTGCATTGTTTACAGTAAGCTTTCAATCAATAAAAGCAGCAATAGCAAACCCGGTGAAGAGTTTGAGAACTGAATAAGATTCAAAAAAATAGAACTTAAATACTATGTTTAGAAATTACCTTCTTTTGGCTTTAAGAAATATGCGCAAGAATAAGCTGCGTACATTTATTAATGTTGCTGGAATGGCAGTGGCTTTTGCCTGCAGTGTCTTTATTCTTTTGTTGGTGTATCGTCAGCTTACGTATGATGATTTTGAAGTGAATAAAAACGCCATTTATAAAGTATATAATTATGCACTTGGACCAAATGGTGAAGAGCTCGGCACATCGATGGCTTATCCATTAACACCTGCGTTAAAAACAGAAAATATTGGTGTTGAAAAAGCGACAAGTATTCAAACAAGAGGAAAGCTGGTTCGCTCCGGAGAAAAAACACTTGATATGTCAACTACGATGGTTGATCCTGATTTTTTGCAGATGTTCACATTTCCTGTTGTAAAAGGCAATGCAGTAAATCCATTAAGCAGCGTAAGTAATGCTGTGCTCACACAAAATTCTGCGGAGAAACTTTTTGGTAAAGAGGATCCTATTGGTAAATCAATTGAAGTAAAGTTGGCAGGAGAGTGGTGCCGCTTAATTGTATCCGCTGTTGTAAAAGATTTCCCTAAAAATTCAACCATACAATTTTCATTGCTTGCCCGTACAGAATTAGATCCTGACTATGCCAAAATAAGCAACTATTGGGATAATCTAAATCATCCCGTTTATGTTCAGTTGAAAAATAATGTAACACAACAACAGGCAGAAAACAGGTTAAGATTACTGGCAAAAAAATATACACCTGATGATGCAGGTGCAGAAAAGAAAAATGGTTACATCGCCGATAAGAATGGCGATTATCACAGTTACCGCTTATTGCCATTAACACAAGAACATTTTTCACCAGGATTAAGCAACAGTAGTTCTGTAAATAAATCATTTTTATATGTGCTGGCATTGATAAGCTGCGTAATTCTTTTGATTGCTTCATTCAATTTTGTGAACCTTAATGTTGGTTTGTCATTTACAAGAACAAAAGAAATTGGTATCAGAAAATGTTTAGGTGCAGGCAAGCAACAAATATGGTTACAGGTTTGGGGCGAAAGTTTTATAATGGTTTTTGTTTCGATGCTGATTAGCATAGGCATTGTTACATTGCTGATAAAAAATTTCAATGATGTTTTTGATAATACGATGGATGCAGGTTTGTTGTTCAATCCAATTATTATTGCCATTTTATTGCTGCTGATGATTGTTGTTTCATTTATTGCTTCCGGTTATCCGTCATCAGTAATGGCTAAACTAAAAACGGTTGAAATATTAAAAGGAAAAATCTCTTTAAAAAAACCCGGCGCATTAAGAAACGGCTTGATCGTTACACAATTTGTTATTGCTATTGTATTAATGTGCAGCACCATTATCATTTTTCAGCAGTTTGATTATTTACGTTCCGCACCATTGGGTTATAACACAACATCATTAATAAGTATTCCTATAAAAAATGATGATAAAGGAAAAGAGATTGTTTCGCAAATGCGTACCAGGCTTGCAACACAGGCTTCTATAGTATCGGTAACAGGAAGCGATGCTAACCTCGGCATTGGCGAAGACAGAAGTTCAAGCACATCTGTTACTTGTTTTACTTATGGTGATAAAACTATCTGCGGACAAACCATTAATGCTGATTACGACTTCCTGAAAACATTAGGCATTAAACCAACCAGTGGTCATGATTTTTCGATGGATTATGCAGCAGATACCGGCACTACATTAATCGCAACACAGAGTTATGCTGATCAGTTTGGAAAAAATACCATCGCCGGTTTCTCCTATTACGCTGACAGTTCACAACCTAAAATAAAAATTGCAGGCGTTATTCCGGATATTAGATTGAAATCTTTTAATGAGCAGCAAAAGCCATTGGCTATTTTTTTAAACCGCAGCAAGTACATGAATTATGTATGGATAAAAGTGAACACAAGCAATTTGGTTGCAACAATGGATCTTATTAAAAAAACGTACGCATCGGTTGACCCGGGTGTTGAATTCAATGGCTCTTATGTGAATGAAAATATTGATCGCATGTACCATGGCGAACAAGTGATGGCGAATTTATTTTCTGTTGCTGCTGCTATTGCAATCATTCTTTCTTGCATGGGTTTATTTGGCATTGCATCCATTGTTATTCGTCAGCGGGTAAAAGAGATCGGTGTACGCAAAGTATTAGGCGCATCAGTAAACGGCATCATTGCATTGGTGAGTAAAGTATTTATTAAGCCGGTTATTATTGCCTTATTGATTGCAATTCCGGTTGCATGGTGGTCAATGAACAAATGGTTGCAGAATTATTCGTTGCGCATAAAAATTGAGTGGTGGGTATTTGTGTTGGCAGGTGTTGCAGCAATTGTGATCACAGCATGCACTATCAGTTTCCAGGCAATAAAAGCAGCGATTGCAAACCCGGTAAAGAGCTTGAGAACAGAATAAAAAATGTGAATAGTGAATCGTCAATCGTGAATAAATAAATCAGACATCATAAATCTTCTTTTTATGTTTAAAAATTATTTTAAGACTGCATGGCGCAACATTACCAGACATAAAGCTTACGCATTTATCAGTGTATTCGGGCTATCACTTGGTATTACTGCTGCTATGCTTATTTTCACTTTTGTACATTACCAGTGGAGCTTTGATAATTTTCATCCCAATACAGACAGGATATATCGCATCGTTTCTGAGTACCACTACGAGGCAACAGAATATACACCCGGCGTGCCTCAGCCATTAGGTGAGGCTTTTCGCAATGATTTTACTTATGCAGAAAAAACAGCAAGGGTAAGAACTTACAATAATCCTGTTATTTCATTGCCCGGTGAAAAGGAAATAAAAAAATTCCAGGTAGAAAGCGGTTTGGCATTTGCCGAAAATGAATTCTTCTACATTTTTAATTTTCCACTGTTGCAAGGCGATAAAAAAACTATTCTGAAAGAACCAAATACTGCTATAGTTACTGAAAAAATTGCGAAACAATATTTTGGCAATGAAGATGCAATGGGCAAAATCATTCGTTTTGTTTCCGGCGAGCATAAAGTCGATTTTAAAATAAGTGGTATTCTGAAAGATATACCAGCCAACACTGACAGGAAACAACAGATTTATTTGTCATACGCCAATTTAAAAGATTATGACCCGAGACTGGCACGCAACGACAGTTGGGGTAATGTTACTGGCACCATGCAATGTTTTGTGTTGTTAAAGAACGGTGTTTCCAAAACCAATGTGGAGAATACTTTTCCTTCTTTTATAAAAAAACATTATCATGGCGATGATGCAAAAACCGCGCAGCTCAAATTACAGCCGTTAAGCGACATTCATTTCAATGCAGATTTTGACGGCTCTGTAAACAAAAAATACTTATGGGCTTTGGTGTTTGTTGGTATTTTTCTAATTATTACTGCTTCTGTAAATTTTATTAATCTTGCCACTGCTCAGGCGCTCAACCGTGGTAAAGAAATAGGCATACGCAAAGTATTGGGCGGCTTCCGTTCTCAATTATTCTGGCAATTTATTTTAGAAACTACGCTGATTACAGTGTTTGCTTTTGCTCTGGCTTATGGTTTAGCGCAACTGCAGTTACCTTATCTTAATTCATTGCTCAAACAAAATTTAAAATTCGGGCTTTTCACGCAATGGCAGGTGCCGTTGTTTATGCTTGCGTTAATGATTGTAATGATATTGCTTTCCGGTTTTTATCCGGGTTTTATTGTAAGCAGGTTTCAGCCCATAACAGTATTAAAAGGAAAGCTCAGCCAAAAGCAAATCGGAGGTTTTTCGCTAAGAAGAGTGTTGGTAGTAACACAATTTGCTATCTCGCAAATACTTATTATCGGAACAATTGTTATTGCCATGCAAATGAATTTTTCAAAAACCGCCGACCTGGGTTTTGATAAAGATGCGATTGTAATGATTCGCATTCCGGAAAAAGATAGCCTAAAGATGGATGAGCTGAAAGAAAGGCTTTCCCAGATACCGGGCACTGAAAAAATTTCTTTATGTATGGAAGCACCGGCATCGCAGTCACATAGTAACATTTCGGTGCGTTATGATAACCATGATAAAGATGAACCCTGGGAGGTAAATCTGAAAGTATCTGATGATAAATATGTTTCTACATTCGGCTTAAAATTAGTTGCAGGCAGAACTCTTTTTCCTTCAGATACAGTTAGAGAATGGCTGGTAAATGAGACTTTTGTACATAAGTTGGGCGTTGCATCACCGCAGGATGTTATTGGTAAAAAATTAGATATTGGCGGCAAGGCTTTTACTATAGCAGGTGTAGTAAAAGATTTTTACAATAACTCTTTTCGTGATGCAATTGACCCGATTGCAATAACAACCGATTCCAAAAGTTACCGTAACTGCGCAGTAAAAATTAATCTTCAAAATGCTAAATCTTCTTTAGCTGCATTCCAAAAAATCTGGAATGAATTGTATCCTGATTATTTATATTCCTACCATTTTTTGGATGAGAACATTGCAAAATTTTATGAACTCGATAATATCATGCTTGGTCTTATTCAGCTATTTGCAGGCATTGCCATTTTAATTGGTTGCCTTGGCTTGTATGGTTTAGTATCGTTCATGGCTGCACAAAAAACAAAAGAAATTGGAGTGCGAAAAATCTTAGGTGCAGGCATAGAAAGTATTTTATGGCTATTCGGAAAAGAGTTCAGCCGCCTTGTATTTATTGCTTTTGTTATTGCTGCTCCCGTTGCATGGTGGCTTATGAATAAGTATTTGCAGGATTTTAAGTTCCGCATACAGATAGGGGTTGGTGTTTTTGCACTGGCAATTTCAATTACATTGATTATTGCTGTTATAACGGTTGGTTATCGTTCAATAAAAGCAGCAATGGCAAATCCGGTGAAGAGTTTGAGAACGGAATGATGGTGTAAGTAATGAATAGATTTTATGAACTAAAATAAGAACAGATAATGAACAAAGAAAAGCTAAGTACATAAAAAATATTGTTTCCAACTTAACCACAGAACAATATTTATAACGTAAAATTTTTTAAAGATGTTTAAAAACTATTTCAGAACCGCATTAAGGCTCTTTTGGAAAAACAAGTCATTTTCATTTATTAATGTTGGTGGACTTGCATTGAGCATGGCGGTTTGCCTCTTATTAATCATGATTATAAAAGATGCAAACGAGTATGATAAATTTCATCCGAACAGTGACAGGGTTTATCGTATAAATACAGATATGCTGAAGAAGGATGGGAATAAAAATTTATACGCTACCTCTCCTTATATGGTGGCTTCAACACTTGCTTCAAACTATACCGGTATAGAAAATTGGACAATGTTCAGTAATGGGATGAATAAAGAAATTACAGCCGATAGCAGAAAGTTCCAGTTGAATATGCATTTCACCAATAGCAATTTTTTTAATTTATTTGGGTTTACATTAAAAGAGGGAAATGCAGCTACAGCTTTAACTCAGCCGTATACGATAGTTCTTACCGACGACTTAACCACTAAATTATTTCCTGCAGGAAATGCAATTGGTAAGTCGGTGAAAGTTGATGAAGTGGGTCTTTTTAAAGTAACCGGTGTAATGAATAAATTCCCTGGTAAAACCCATTTCGAATTTGAAGCACTGGCATCTTTCAACACAATTCCTTCGCTCGAAAAAGATAGTATTGTTCAGGTAACTACAGGTAACTGGAATAATTTTAATAGTTATAACTACATCCGTTTAAAACCTGGCATTACATCAACACAGGCAGAAGCAGCTTTGGATGAAATAACAAAAAATAATTATCAAAATCTTTCTGCTGCAACCACCACAAACTATCGTTTCAAATTACAATCTTTGAATGCCATCACTCCCGGACCCATGTTAGGAAATAACATGGGCAAGGCATTATCTTCAGGAAGGTTATGGGTTTTTAGCCTGCTTGCTTTTATCATTATTATTTCTGCTGCATTTAATTACACCAATCTTACTATCGCCAAAGCAATGAGCCGCATGAAAGAAATTGCAATGAGAAAGGTAGTTGGAAGTTCAGGAACAAATATTTTCCTGCAGATAGTAGTAGAATCTGTTATCACATCTTTAATTGCATTAAGTGTTGCATTTATCCTGTTACAGTTTTTAATACCGCAGTTTTCAAGTCTTGGCTTTATACACGCAGCCAATATAAGTTTTACAACAGATGCTGCCGTTATATTGCTGTTTATAGCATTTGCTATTGTATTAGGTATTGTTGCAGGAGTGTTTCCTGCAAGCGTATTGTCGCAAATACAACCGTTGTTGCTGATGCAAAAATTGCAGAACCTAAATATTTTCAGGCACCTTGGTTTGCGTAAAACTTTATTGATATTTCAGTTCATGATTTCACTGATTTTTATCAGCCTTGTTACTATTGCATACAAACAAACCCAATTCCAGATAAACACAAATTTTGGAAGTAAGCAAACAAATATTTTGAATGTGAGATTACAGGATGTTTCTTATGATAAGGCGGTTGAAAAATTCAGCAGCATACCTGGCGTTGAAAAAATTTCGGCTGTCTCTACATTGATGGGAAGCTTTGCTGATTGGGAAGACCCGGTACGCATTAGTAAGGATAAAGAGCCGATAACCTTACGTGAATATTTTACAGATGAAAATTATATTAGCAATTTCAATTTA
>Ga0137372_10003855_pt1 | contig 14571 bp, 13 predicted proteins | sample SagtaG_6_FD_104911 | JGI IMG/M metagenome (GOLD analysis project Ga0137372, IMG submission 104911) | Vadose zone soil microbial communities from Sagehorn Ranch, Mendocino, California, USA - Sage1_R_60_16 metaG | ecosystem: Environmental > Terrestrial > Soil > Vadose zone | place: USA...
GAGCAGGAGCGCTTCAATCTGCCTTATGAGATCGATGGAGTGGTCATTAAGATCAGTGACCTGTCACAGCAGCAGGAACTGGGGACGGTGGCACGCGACCCGCGCTGGGCCATCGCCTTCAAATATCCTCCCACACAGGTCGCCACGCAACTACTCGATATTCGCGTCAATATTGGGCGCACCGGCTCGGTCAATCCCTGGGCCGTATTGGAACCTGTCAACATCCGGGGTGTGACGGTAGCTCGCGCCGCTCTGCATAATGAAGGTGATGTCCAGCGCAAAGACCTGCGTGTTGGCGATTGGGTTCTCGTGCAGCGGGCAGGTGAAGTTATTCCCCAGGTGGTTAAGCCCATCATGGAGCGACGAACGGGCAAGGAGCAGGTCTACCATTTACCAGAACGTTGTCCTTTGTGCGATACTCCTATCATACGCATTCCAGACCAGGCCATGGCTTATTGCCCAAACGAGGAATGCCCGTCACGCAATCTGGAAAGCATCTTTCACTTTGTCTCCAGAGGCGCAATGGACATGGATACTATCGGCGAGAAGATGTGCGAGCAACTGCTGAGTACAGGCTATATCAAGAGCGTAGCCGATTTTTACTCACTGACGCGCGATCAACTTCTGGCACTAGAGGGTGTCAAGGCTAAAAGCGCAGATAATATGCTCTCTGCTATCGAAGCCAGCAAGCACCGCGCTTTCTCGCGGCTGCTCTTCGGGCTAAACATCCGTTACGTGGGTGAGAAGACAGCGCAGATTTTAGCGAACGGCTTTGGCGATATCGATAAGCTATTGGGAGCAAGCGAGGAAGAGATCGTAGCGGTACCTGGCATCGGCCCCAAAATTGGTCATAGCGTCTATGATTGGCTGCGCAATGAAAAGAATAGGGCACTGATTGAGCGCTTGCGGCAGGCAGGCGTAAATATGCAGGAGGAGCAACAAGCAAAGATAACGGGCCCGTTGTCAGGTCAGACGTTTCTGCTCACAGGACGCCTTAACAGGATGACCCGCCCTGTCGCGGAAGAGGCCATTACGCGACTAGGCGGCACAATCGCCTCCGGGGTGAGCAAGTCGCTCAACCATTTAATTGTCGGCGAGGATGCCGGTTCAAAGCTGGCCAAAGCTCAAAAAGCTGGCGTGCCAATTCACGATGAGCAGTGGCTGATTGATTTGCTGAAGAAACACGATGCTATAGCGTGAACTACCACTCGGCTAAAGACCGAGTGGCTTCTCTCGAAGCCTGAGTTCACCAGACTCGTTTCCAGAAATGGGAACCCCGTTCGAGCGGTGAGGACACCCTTGGCTGACGCATCAGGCCATTGCAACTGTCGCCTGTCATTAAGTAGAGCTGAGGAAAGGCTCGGTGTGGCAGGTGCAAAAAGCCGCTTGAACCTTGTCGAGATGAAGTCGGATTTTCCTGGTGGTCACAGCCAGGGAATACGCACCACCTGTCGCAAGACAGCGCATTTTTCCGAAAGGAAGTTTTTTCATGAATGTTGTCTATGTGCTTTCGCCAGAGAGAAGGCCACTCATGCCTTGCGCCTCGGTGGTTGCTCGCTTGCTCCTCAAAGAGGGAAAGGCGAAAGTCGTTCGGCGCACACCCTTTACGATCAAGTTGGTTTCTCAGCCAGAGAGCACTTACACCCAAGCATTGACGCTTGGCGTAGATACGGGCAGTTCCGTGATTGGTTCGGCGGTAGCTGAGGAAAACGGAAAGGTCTTGTATCTCTCTGAAGTGGAGATACGCAACGATATTGCCCAGATGCTGAAAGCACGAGCAGCGTCTCGTCGCAATCGTCGTCAACGAAAAACGAGATATCGCAAGGCACGCTGGTTAAACCGTAGGAATTCGATCAGATCAGGCCGCTTCTCACCGACCATGAGAAGCAAGATCGATGCCCATCTGCGAGAAATCCGCTTTGTGCAATCGCTCTTGCCGATCACCTCCATGGTGCTGGAAACAGGAACCTTTGACCCTCATGCCTTGAAACATCCAGAGGTCTTGCAAAACAAGTGGCTGTACCAGAAGGGCATCAACTACGGTTTTGCCAACACCAAAGCCTACGTCCTCACGCGAGACGGGTACACTTGCCAGCACTGTCGAGGAAAATCGAAGGATCGACGCCTGGAGGTACATCACATCATCTTCCGAAGTGCGCAAGGAAGCGATGAGGAAGCGAATCTGTTGACCTTGTGCAAGAGCTGTCATGACGCCCTGCATGCAGGAGCCATCACTCTCAAGCACAAGGGGGCGAAAAAAGGCACCTTGCTTCATGCCACGCAGATGAACAGCATCCGCCTCCAGTTGCTCCAGCGCGTTCCAGCAGAGGAAACGTGGGGCTTTGTGACCAAAGAACACCGCCTTCTTGCGGGTCTACCCAAGGACCATTTCCATGATGCGGCAGTGATAGCTACGCGAGGGATATCGCCTGTCTTCCGAACAAGTGGCGTTCTCGTGCAGAAATGCGTCCCTGATGGGGACTACCAGCAAACAAAAGGGAAAAGGAGCGAACACCGCATCACGACGGGCACGATAGCAGGGTTCCGCAAGTTTGACAAAGTGCGTTACCTCGGTCAAGAATACTTCATCAAAGGCCGTATGTCTACAGGATATGCCATTTTTATGGACATTTCAGGGAAAAAGCAAGAGTTGAAGCCCATTCCCAAGTTTGCGCAAATGCAGAGAGTGAGTGGCCGTTCATCATGGATTATCAGTCAAAAAGCCATGCCAAGTTTCTCATCCTCTATCACCTGATTTTTGTTTGCAACGACCGCAAAAAGCTTCTCATCCACTTTGGGAACGAGACAAAAGGTATTTTTGAGGGAATTGCTGCAAACTCCGATTTTTCTATGGAGACTCTGGAAGTGGACCAAGACCATATTCACTGTTTGGTCCAAAGCGAACCTCGGATATCTCCATTGGCTATCGTACGAAAATTGAAACAGGAATCGACGGTTCAACTCAGGAAAATGCACGAAAAAGAATTGAAAAGGCATTTCTGGAAAGAGAGAACTTTTTGGAGTGATGGCTATTTTTGCTGTACCATTGGGAATGCCAGTCAAGAGACCATTCGTCACTACATTGAAAGCCAGGGGTAGCGCGGCGTTCAGCCACGAGGCTGAAGACCTCGTGGTTTTCTCACCGCGCCTGTATAAAGAGGAGAGGCCTCGCTCAGAACCAGGCATATCTGGTTCTGAGCGAGGCCTCTCCTCTTTATGAAACTCATGCCTCTCAGTCTAAATTAGACTTCGCGGTATTCGCCTTCAACGGTTCCAGGTTCCTGTGGATCGGAACCGGATGTTGAACCCGTTGCCGTTCCGGGCTGGCTGTAGATTTCCTGGCCAACGCGCTGCATAGTGCGCTCCAGGTCATCTGCCGCGAGCTGCATGCCCGACACATCATTCTGGGAGAGGGCATCGCGCACGGCTTTGATCTTCTCCTCGACCTCTGCGCGCAAACCGGCAGAGATCTTGTCACCTACGTCTTTGAGCGTTCGCTCAGCCTGGTAGGCCATGCTATCGGCACGGTTACGCATCTCGATCTCTTCCTTGCGCTGGCGGTCCTCCTGGGCATGGAGTTCGGCTTCACGCACCATGCGCTCCACCTGGTCCTTGGAAAGACCGCTGGAGGCTGTGATGGTGATCTTCTGTTCCCGCCCGGTCGCCTTATCGCGGGCCGTGACATTGAGAATGCCGTTGGCATCGATGTCGAAGGTCACCTCGATTTGCGGCATGCCGCGTGGAGCCGGAGCAATACCTTCGAGACGGAAGTGACCCAGGCTCTTGTTGTCGCGAGCCAGTTCGCGTTCGCCTTGCAGCACATGAATCTCTACCGCCGGCTGGTTATCCTCCGCCGTACTGAACAGTTCGCCCTTGCGCGTCGGAATGGTGGTGTTGCGCTCGATCAGCCTGGTCATCACGCCACCCAGGGTCTCGACACCCAGTGAGAGCGGTGTGACATCGAGCAAGAGCACATCTTTGACCTCGCCTTTGAGGACACCGGCCTGGATGGCTGCCCCGATCGCCACCACCTCGTCTGGATTGACGCCTTTGTGGGGCTCTTTGCCGAAGATCTTGCGTACAAGATCAATTACGGCTGGCATACGCGTCTGTCCACCGACCAGAACCACCTCGTGGACATCGCTCGCCCGGATACCTGCATCTTCCAATGCCTTCATGACCGGACCACGTGTACGCTCAATGAGATCGCCCACCAGTTGCTCCAGCCTGGCCCTCGTCAAGGTCATTACCAGGTGCTTAGGGCCGCTGGCATCAGCGCTGATAAAAGGTAGATTGATTTCTGTCTGCATGGAAGAAGAGAGCTCAATCTTGGCGCGCTCTGCCGCTTCCTTCAGGCGTTGGAGTGCCATGCGGTCTTTGCGCAGGTCAATGCCCTGTTCCTTGCGGAACTCGTCGGCAATCCAATCAACAATCCGCTGGTCGAAGTCATCGCCACCCAGGTGGGTGTCGCCATTTGTCGACTTAACCTCAAAGACGCCTTCGCCTAACTGCAAGATGGAGATATCGAAGGTACCACCACCCAGGTCATAAACGGCTATGGTCTCGTCTTTCTTCTTGTCCAGACCGTACGCCAGCGAAGCCGCCGTCGGCTCGTTGATGATGCGCAAAACCTCTAGACCAGCAATTTTACCTGCATCCTTCGTTGCCTGCCGCTGCGTATCATTGAAGTAGGCAGGAACGGTGATTACTGCCTGGGTGATCTTCTCGCCCAGTTTCGCCTCGGCATCGGCCTTCAACTTCTGCAAAATCATCGCCGAGACTTCGGGTGGACTATACTCGCGCCCTCCCATAACCACTCGTACATCACCATTAGAAGCACGGGTGATTTTATAAGGCACACTCTTCATCGTGCGCTGCACTTCAGGGTCATCGTATTTGCGACCCATGAGGCGCTTAATCGAGAAAATGGTATTCTCAGGGTTGGTTACCGCCTGTCGTTTGGCGACCTGGCCAACCAGGCGCTCACCACTTTTGGTGATGGCAACAATCGAAGGAGTTAAACGCGAACCCTCGTTGTTATCCAACACCGTGGGTTCGCCGGCTTCCATTACCGCCACAACCGAGTTGGTCGTTCCAAGATCAATACCAATTACTTTGGCCATATTTTCTATTGCCTCCTTTGACAAACTTTGTCAAATGATTTAACAGGAATTAGGTATATTACTTTACACCTGTCTGATATGTTACAACAGGAGAGGAAAGATTTTTATTCCCTCATTTCTGTTCTTGTCTGCCTTCTTCAGCACGACGCTGCCTCTCTCGCACTTCATGAATCTCCTGACGCAGGATCCGAACCTCCTGACGTATCTGGAGAATGTAGCGGATACCCACAACATTCACACCTAGATCAGAAAGCTCGGCAATCTCTTCGAGCGCCGCTATATCTTGATCCGAGTAGAGGCGATTCTTGCCAGCCTGGCGCGCCGGTTCCAGCAACCCTGCTTCTTCATAGCGCCGCAATGCCTGCGGAGGCAGGCTCAAGAGCTTAGAGACAACGCCGATGGTGTACTTCGGCATTTGAGCATGCTCGGCTGCTGTTATCGGGCCCTGTGACGCAGCTCTCCGCTTCATAACTGACCTCTTCTTTCCTGGATCCAAGCAAAGAAAAACTAAGAATTCCTTTATGAAAAGGATATATTACTTAACAAAATTTGTCAAGTATTCTTACGTAAATTAGATGGAGTTCTAACAATTCTCTAACATATGATGCTTCTTATATGTGGCCTAAAAACTACCGGCGAAGAAGTGCCCACAAATGCGGCCCAAACACAAGCAACCCTATCACGATCGACAGCATAGCACTTAACAAGACTCCACCAGCCGCCATGTCTTTGGCAACTTTTGCCAGGGGGTGATACTCAGGCGAGGCCAGGTCAACACACAACTCAAAGACCGTGTTGAACAATTCTGCCATGAATACCCCTGTAATGGCCACAAAAACTATGGCAAACTCGACCGTGGAGATGCGTAACGCTATTCCCATCACTATGGCAAGTATGGCTATGATTACATGTACTTTAGCATTGCGTTGCGTGCGCAGCGCATACCACAAACCTCTGAAGGCATAGACAAAACTGGCAATAAATTTTGGCCACGCGCTGCTTTGTGGGCCTCCTGGAAATGGTGACTGGCTCATGGTATCTACCTACCTATGCTTTCTGTCCCATAGCTTCTAGCACAGATTGCTGTATATTGACCATTGCAGAATATCCAGCCTCGCTCTGGTCATCGTATCCAATCAGGTGTAGCACCCCGTGAGAAATAAGATAGAGCAATTCATACGTGGGGCTATGACCTGCTTCGCTGGCTTGCCTGAGGACAATTGGCCAGGAGATCACAATATCGCCCAGGTTAGTTGGTAGTTCGGGTGGTGTCATAAATACTGGCCGGCTTCCCTCCTGCGCTGCCTGGTCTTCTTCCTCACCTTCCGGGGTCATCCATAATTGATCTGCAGGAGCATTGACCAGTGGTTTGTCGAAAAGGGGAAACGAGAGCACGTCGGTCGCTTTGTCTTGCTGTCGGTATTGCCAATTCAAGACCCGAATGGCATCATCACTCGTAATAAGGAGAGTAAGTATCGCTGGCTCAGTAACACCTGCTGCTTGCAAAGTGTTTTTGACTACAAGCTCCACTCCGCAAGAGTCGAGCACGTGTTCGATTGCTGCATTTTGCTTGTCATTGCCAGTGTTAATAGAGAGTTCTATGTGGGGATATTGATCTTGCATACGGCCTCAAATTTAAGAAAGCCTGGCACCCACAAGGGGTGCCAGGCCTGTTTATAAACCCTTACGGGCTGCTTTACGCTGCAAAGCAGCGGCTTTTCTTTTGCGCTTAACGCTCGGTTTTTCGTAGTGCTCTCTGCGTCGTGCTTCAGCAAGAATACCATCCTGCTGAATCTTGCGATTGAAACGTTTGAGTGCGATCTCAAACGTTTCATGATCGCTAACCTTGACTTCCGACACCAGGGCTCACCCCCTCACGGCCCGTTTTCGAGGTATACAAGGCACCACACCTCGCCCACCTTCGTGGACCTACGCAAAAATTATAGTCCAGCATCACTACCATGTCAAGATTTTTTCACTTGCTTTGTCGCTTGCCTGCCAAAGGCCAACATGAAGACAATGAAACCCAGGGCTATAATACTGAAGAGACTGATCGTACGATCCAGTAAAATTGCTGCTGTTGCCAGGCTCAGAGCATTTGCTAAGCCCTTGGTGAAAAGGGTAATCATGGCTAACATGCCACCTTCTACCAGGCCAATACCACCACCTGTGAAAGGAACGACGGTTAACAGCGCCTCACCAAGAGCAATGAAACATGTCGCTGTGACGATGTGTAAGAGGTCGCCACTAATGAGGTTGAGCGCCATAGCAACGAAGAAGAAACGTAAAGCCTCGCACGCCCAGACACCAAAGGTTAGTCCTGTTAACACGGGTAAACGACGGAATGAGCCAAGCGTCCCTTCCTGGAAATGGTCATAGTGACCATGGTAGCGCGTTGGTATCATTTTCGTAATATGGGTGCGAAATAGGCGCAGCATAAAGAGTCCAGCGATTCCTATGATCACTGCCGCTAATGTAATTTCCAATCCGATGCGCAGCTGAGGCGGCAAGTGTGAGTGGAGGCTGATGATAAGGGACGGGATAAAAAGCAAAAGCAGGACAGAGAGGTCTAGCAGGCGCTCAGCAAGTACCGTGCCAAAACTGCGTGTAGCGGAAACTCCTGCCTCCTGGCGCAAAAGATAGGCGCGATACAGGTCACCCAACTTGGCGGGGACAATGGCGTTAGCAAACCAGGAAATAAAGATGATTTCCACCAGCTTCCAGAACTTTGGCAACTTCACACCATTTGCTTGAGTATATCCCACATTTTCAAGGAGAAGCCGCCAGCGTAAGGCGCGTAGGGGAAATGACAGGTAGTATATAACAAAGGCAGCCAGTAAAAAAATAAAGTTGGCGCTGCGTATGGCTGCCCACGTTTTCTGTGGATCAATATGCTCTTGACGAACAAAGAAGGCAATAGCAGCAATGACAATGACCAATGGCACAAGAGTGCGCCAGTTTAGTAATTTTTTGCTTAATGCAAGCTGTTCGCGTGTGATCTCAGGCTCTTCTTGTACTGAATTGTCTTCTTTGAACAACTCCTCTTCAAGAAGTTCTGACTTTTTTTTCTCTATTGCTTCAGCATGATTGTCATCTACAGAAGACGCACTATCATTTTGCGAGTTGCGTGTAATCAAAATATCCTCCAGTACCGCCGACTTTTGTCGTTACTCCCTCTAGACGGATAAGGACAATAAGGAGTAACGCCATAAGGTTGGTAAGACTATGTACATATAAATCATCAACGAGGTTATGTACACAAACAGAGATAAGTGCCGCTAATAGTCCTATTGCTAATGCACGATCATTCTTGAGTAGATTCTTGCTAATAGCCTGGAGGGCACTTCCTCCTGTCACAAAGATAGCCATCAGGAAGAGCAAATAGGCCGTCAATCCAATAGAACCGGTTTCAGCGGCAATATTGATATAGTAGTTATGCGCGTGCCCCAGTGAATTGACGAAAATTGTTATAAAGTACCCCGGATAAGCATCGGGATAGTTTCCAATGCCTACACCAATTAAGGGATGGTTCAGGAACATGTGAACCCCGGCAATCCAGTGCGCCAGGCGCTCTGCGGTTGAGAAATCTGCGCTACCGGGATTGACAAAAGAAATCTGAGTGAGACCAAGGTATTTGAATAGAGGGGTGAGGACATACTCAGGTATCCAGCCGGCAAAGAAGACTTCGACAGCGCCCAGTCCTGCCAGAGCTAACAATGCTATTAGCTTGCGTAAGTGCGGCACGCCCACTATCACAATGAACAGGGTTGCTACTGCAATAGCGATCTCACCTCCACGTGATTGTGTAAGATATTCCGCCCCTGCCAGGAGTATAGCGCTTAGACCTGCCAGAAGGCGCGTTCTCCAGTTGCTTCCCAGGAACATCAATGCCAGGGCAATACTTAACGGCAGGTTGATATAGCCTGCAAATGGATTGGGTTGACCAAAGGTACCATACACTCGCAGGCTCGTATCGCGAATAAATGCTTCTGGACCCAGGTTAAAAAATGCCTGGAAATAACCATACAAGGCCTGGGTGATCCCGGCCACGCAAACAAGAACGATAATGGTCCAGACTTGACGGCGTGTGCGAATATATTGCGCTCCTAACAGAACCAGTACCAGGAATTCCAGCCACTTGCTCACCTCCTTCAGGCTTGAACTGATGTTGATGGCCGCCATCATAGAAAGAAGCATCGTACCAAGGAGTATGATTATGGCCCATATCAGGTAGATGGAGACATTGGAGCTATTGAAGGCTACGCGGTCACGAGGCCCCGTCTCATTCATACTTGTTCCCAGTTGTCCGGCTGGACGCAATACGAAGCTCATGAGCCATCCGGCAGCCAGGAATCCCACCAGGACGTCGGCGCTATTCAAGTTTAGCCCGCCAACGGCGATAATGTCCAGAGACCCCCACGGTACGGCAATAGGCATAAGGTAGAGTGCTACACGCGGGCGTAGGATCGTCCAAACGAAAATAACAAGATAGAAGGGCAAGCGCATATTCCACCCCTCTGGTAGAGGAGCTAAGAGGATAAGGAGTGCACACACCCCACCAATCAAACCTACCAGGTTTGCTGTCGTGGCATTTTCACGCAAGAATTTTAAAGCTGTTTGCAGCCATGCGTCCTGGCGGATTCTCTCCAGTCCGCCAATACCGGAATTATCCATGCCTGTTGCTATTTTCTATTTATGAGATCTGCGATAGTTGAGAAATATTATTACTAAACCATTCAATAGTACGACGTAAACCTGCTTCTAGGCTCACCCTGGGTTGCCATCCCAATATTTGCTGCGCCTTAGAAATATCTGGGCGACGACGTTCTGGATCATCAACGCGGTTAGGTTCAAAAATGATGCTGGAAGAAGCTTCGCACAATCGAATAATGGTATGAGCGTATTCAAGCACTGTATGCTCTTCAGTATTTCCGAGATTAAATACCTCGCCCGCTGTACGCGGTTGAAACATGGCCAGCATCAAGCCATCGACCAGGTCGCTTACATAGCAAATGCTGCGTGTAATACTACCATCTCCATAAATGGTCAGAGGCTCATCGAGCAGTGCCTGGGTAATGAAATTAGGGATCATGCGGCCATCATTGAGCTGACTATTGGGGCCATAGGTATTGAAGATGCGCACAATACGTCCATTGAGTTGATACTGCCGGTGGTATTCCATGGTCAACGTTTCGCCAAGACGCTTGCTTTCATCATAACATGCACGTGGCCCAATCGGATTGACGTTACCCCAGTAATCTTCGCGCTGTGGATGCACGAGAGGATCTCCATATGCCTCTGACGTCGAAGCGACCAGGAACAAAGCGTTCTGCTTCCTAGCCTGCTCCAGCATCAGGTATGTTCCCTGGCTATTAACCAGAATCGTCTCAATGGGATGTTCCATATACCCCACCGGACTGGCCGGACTGGCCAGATGGAAAATGGCCTCCGCTTCAAAGTCAAATGGTTTGGTTACATCCTGTTGTACAAAAGAAAAATGTGGATGATGCTGTAGCGCAGCAATATTTCGTTCAGCGCCAGTGACAAAATTATCTACACAGAGCACGCTGTGCCCTTCATCCAGCAAACGTGTGCAGAGGTGGGAGCCAATGAAACCTGCTCCCCCGGTAACGACAATTTTCAAGAACTGGACCTCCAAGCATGAAGAAAAAGTTTCTATTTTTGAATTATACCTTACAAAACGAGACGATTTGGGCACATTATGGTAACGACTCAGGACTTCTCTGGGCTTCTAATCTCGCTTGACCTTTTTCTTATTATGCCCCCTGTCTCCGTTTCCACCGCCGGTACATCACCTCGTCACCCCAACTGAGAAAGCCCGCAGTCGTAAAACCATGAACAATCACCACTGCCAGCAGCGAACGCGGAGCAGGTTGTTCCAGGTACAACAAACCGAATACCAGACCTGCCAGGCCCACACCGCCAACACTACGCCAGCTCCACTTGCCCAACCGGTGATACAGAACATACGTTGCTGTACTGACCAGCCAGCCCCAACCAATCCACCCCGTCCACTGCGTCACCGCCGCCCACATAAAACCACGGAAAAATAACTCCTCGACAGGCCCATTAATAAAAAAATAATAAGCCCCCTGTAAGAGGTGATCATTGAGTGTAGGCCAGCGAAACCAGGGACCAACAACGACCATACGATACATCGTAGCAAAGGCCGCCATAATTATACCAACCAGCAAGCCAATCGCCAGTTGTTCTCGCGGATTGTTCAACGTCAACCCCAGAAACGCCAGCGGCAAATGAAAAATCGCAATATAGAGAAAAGGGATTATCGCGCAGGGAATAATACGCATCAACAGATCAGGCCACATCCACCGCCAGCTATCGACCACAGTAGATCGTACAACATCAGGAGATTTCACAGGCCATCTTCACTCTCCAAGCGACGCTCAGCAAGGAGCACCCTTTGACTAGTCTCTCATTGATTCTAAATGTGCCAACCCTTCCTCCACCTCATCCTTCGACAAATTCCCAGCCTGGAGGTCAGCATCGCTTTTCTTCAATAAGCTGTTATAGAAAGCAATCCCTTGCTCAATAATCTCATCGCTGGCAGGCTCTTTTTCTTTTTCCTCTCCCTCAACCATCTCAAAAAGGACGTCTTCTGCCCTGGCATAGCTGCCCATCTTTTCAAAGTAGCGGAAAATCTTGATCTTCGTCTTTAGCGGCAATTCGTATTCTGCCAGCTTGTTGAGAATATCCTCGATGGCCATAGTTATATCAATGTCTTTAACATCACTATTACCTGAAGCAACTTCGAGGAAAAGATGCAACGCTTTCAAATATCTATAGTAGCTCTCGTTAGATTTACCCAGCTCCACATAAATATCGCCCTCTTGCTGGAGCAGCACAGCCATCCAAAGGCATTTTTCGACATTTAAAACGCCCAGTGGCGAGATCAGGTTGAGCAGCATCTCTTCTGAGGCAGAATTGATAAACCCTGTCGTTAACCCTGTTGTTTGCAAAAACAGCTCATCGATATAGAGGAGAGCCTCTTCCTGCTTGTTATATTCTCGCAGGCGCAAAATAATGGCTAAATATCGGCCAAACCTCTCAGCCATCCTGAGGATATAATCTTTGTTTATCATGAGTTCATTTACCTCATCTCATAGCCACGGAACCCTGCCCGAGGGACAGAGTTCCGTGGGGTGGCAGCTTTTCTATCCAGCCAGGCGCCTGATTGCTTCCTCGATGCGGGCCAACGTGCGCTCGCGGCCGAGCACCTCCATCATTTGAAAGAGCGGCGGAGTAGCAGTGCGACCGCTGATAGCTACACGGATCGAGCCGAAAAGCTGCCCTGGCTTCAGGCCAAGCTCCATCGCCAGTTCGCGCATAGGCGGCTCTATGATATCATGCTTCCACTCCTCCAGGCGCTCTAGCACGTTTCGTGCTCGTACCAGCGCATCATGGGTACGGGCAGCGTCCATACCCTTCTGGATCAGCATAGCTGTATCATAAACCAGGTCATCGGTATAGAAGAACGAGACCACGTGAGCTGCCTCACCCAGTGTTTTCAAGCGCTCATGCTCCAGGCGCAGCACACGCATAGTGTAATCCCGATCAAGCGGTCGACTAACGCTGTCCGGTAGCCCACCCTCGGCCTGTGGCCGCTCCATATAAGGAATCGCTCGCCGGGTCAATTCCTCTAGCGACAACTGGCGAATGTAGACTCCGTTCATCCATAGCAACTTATCCGGATCGTAGATACCGCCGGAGATACCAATACGATCGAGCGTGAACACCCGTATCAGTTCCTCGCGTGTGAAAAGTTCAGTCTTGTCATCATAGGACCAACCGAGTAGCGCCAGGAAGTTGAACACCGCCTCCGGCAGAAATCCCTGTTGCTTTAAATTCAACCAGGATGGCGCACCGCGCCGCTTGCTGAGTTTTTTCTTATCCTTGCCCAGTACATTAGGGACATGATAAAAGAGCGGCGCCTGCCAGCCCAGTGCCTGGTAGATTTGCACATGGCGCGGCGCGCTGGAGATCCACTCCTCGCCGCGCAGGACATGGGTGATCCCCATCAAATGGTCATCGACGATATGCGCCAGGTGATAGGTAGGTAAACCATCCGATTTGAGCAAAACGGCATCATCGATGTCGCTATTCTTGAAAACAATATCCCCGTGAATTCCATCGTGAACAACCGTCTCGCCTTCAATAGGCATGGCGAAGCGCACGACCCACTTCAGACCGGCTGCGTCATTTGCGGCTCGCTCCTCGTCACTCAGGTAGCGACAATGGCGATCATAGCGTGGAGGCAGCTTCTGAGCCTCCTGTTGCTTGCGCATCTCATCAAGTCGCTGAGGCGTACAGTAACAACGATAAGCATGACCGGATGCAATCAACTGGTGAGCATACTGCTGGTATAATGCCTTACGCTGTGTCTGGTAATAGGGGCCATAAGGACCCCCGACCAATGGCCCCTCATCGATGTCCATGCCGAGCCACTGCAAACCTTCTATCAGATTGTCAACGGAGCCTTCTAATGTGCGAGCAACGTCTGTATCTTCGATGCGCAGTATGAATTGTCCTCCGCAGTGCCGCGCATAAAGCCAGCTAAAAAGAGCAGTACGAAAACCACCGATGTGCTGGAAACCGGTAGGGCTGGGAGCATAACGCAGGCGTGTCATATGCTCTCTTGACATAACCTGCTGCTCGTGTAAATGATTGTCAATTTGTGTCATGAATGAGGCCCTTCTCCTCTACGTCGCTGTATGTATTGCCCTATTGTAACACAGCGCCCCTCTTCTCTCAACGACAACTCACTGTTCTCCGAAATTTACCCTTTTATGGACAAGCCATCATCAGTATTCGGTTCCTGCTTCGCCGGGGGGAGTTTCACTGATCCAGAATGCTCCAGATCAGCCAGCGCTCCCCTCTCCACAGGCGTTTCACCCTTCCCGAGGAACTCCCGGTAGGGACCTGATTGGTTTCCTGGCTTCGCCAGCGCTGCCAGGTTCAGCGCGGCGTTTACATCCCGATCGATGACGAGACCACAGGCTGGGTTCTCGCAGACATAGATGCGTTCCGAGAGGTCCATGTCCTCTTTCACGTTGCCACAGCCCGAGCACATCTTTGTTGATGGAAACCAGCGATCGGCCAGGAGCAACGCTTCTCCCTGCCACGCGGTCTTGTAACCCATTTGTCGCCGGAACTCGCCAAGACCCACATCGCTCATGGAAAGAGCCAGCTTGCGGTTGTGCTTCATACCATCCACATGGAGGTCTTCCAGCACTACCACTGCCGGGCGCAAAAGCACATCGGAAAGCTGGGCAAGCCGAAGCAAGCGTTTGACGTGCTTCGCTTTCACCCGTTTGGCGATCTTCTCTGGCAGAGCAGGCACATCAACCGGCCTTGATCGCTTGCCCTTCCTTGCTTTGACCTTGGTTTTCGGTTCAAGCAAAGAAGCAGC
>Ga0137372_10003856_pt1 | contig 14565 bp, 18 predicted proteins | sample SagtaG_6_FD_104911 | JGI IMG/M metagenome (GOLD analysis project Ga0137372, IMG submission 104911) | Vadose zone soil microbial communities from Sagehorn Ranch, Mendocino, California, USA - Sage1_R_60_16 metaG | ecosystem: Environmental > Terrestrial > Soil > Vadose zone | place: USA...
AGGGGCGGCAGGCAGTTCAGCACCTGGGCGTCGGGGTTGTTCAGCTTGATCACCTGGTCGATGATCTTCTGCCGGTCCACCCCGTAGGCGATGGCCTGGCGGACCTTGAAGTCATTGACCGGGGGCACAGCCAGGTTGAACCAGAACGCATCGCCGAAGTTGGTCGGCCCTGCCAACGACTTGGCATTCGCGTTCGCCTTCAGCTGGTCGATCACGCTGGTGGCGCCGGCCTGCGGGAAGATGGCATCCACCTGCCCCGACAGAAGCGCGGCGATCTCCTGGGGCTGCTCTTCCAGCGGGACGAACGTCACCTGGTCCAGGAGCGGCTGGTGGCCCCAGAACTTGGTGTTGCGAACCAGGATCTCCTGGCTCTTGCTCCAGGATGTCATCTTCCACGGGCCGCCCGAGAAGTTGATGATGTTGTTCATCTCGTCCTTCAGGTCGGGCTTGTTGGGATCGGCCTTGGGGAATGCCGCCTTCTTCAGGACGTACCCGTTGGTGTTGCCGCCGCCAAAGAGGTCCACCCAGTCGGCGTAGGGCTCGCTGAACAGGATCTTGACGGTCTGCGGGTCCGACGTGTCGATCGAGGTGATCTTGTCATAACCCACGGGACCGACGGTGCCGGTCGTGTTGAGGATGGCCTTCCAGGTGAACTCGACGTCACTCGACGTGATCGGCGTTCCGTCATCCCATACGGCCTTCGGTTCCAGCTTGTACGTGACGGTGAACGGATTCTGCGTCACGCTGCCCTTCTCCAGGCTGGGCAGCTCGGTGATAAGCGGCGACTGGGCATAGTTCCCCTTCGCGTCCAGGATCTGCAGCTTGGGCAGGGTCGGCTGTGGTCCGATGATCTGCATCCAAGACGAAGTGGTGCAGGACGTGATGATGTTCAGGCACTGGGGCCACTGTTCGGCACCGAAGACGGCGGCACCGCCCTTCTTTGCCCCAACTGGGGGGCCTGTCGCCTTGGCCCCGCCGCCTCCACCACAGGCAGCTGCCACCAAGCCCACGATCGCCGACAGGGCGATCGCTCGAGCTAACAAGCGCAACCGCATAGAATCTTCCCCTCCTTCCCTACCTATCTGGGCGCAACTCTGATGGGGAATCCCTTCGGCACGGGGAGATCCTGGGTGAGCGTGACGAGCAGATAACAACACCGGAACCGCGGCCGAATGGCACCCCGGGTACGTGGCAAAGAACCTCTTAGGTCCCAGGAGTGAGTCCGGCCACCACCTCCTCCTTCGACGCTCGAACGCCAGCATCTCGCCACGGCCTGAAGGGATCGGTCGAATCCGGCTGAAGAGTTGATAAAGAATCTGGCTAGGCGATTCGTGGCAAGGAGACGGTAAAACGGCTCCCCCGGCCGGGCTCACTCTCGACGGTGATTGCTCCTCCGTGCTGCTCGGCGATGTGACGGGCGATGGCCAAACCGAGACCTGTCCCTTCCCGGAATCTGGCGTTGGCGCCCCGGTAGAACCGATCGAAGATGCGTTCCTGATCCTCCGAGGCGATGCCGATCCCGGTGTCGAGCACGCTGATGGATACGCTTCGGCGGTCCGTGCCCCCGCTCACCTGCACCGTCCCACCTTCGGGGCTGTATTTGAGCGCGTTGTCGAGCAGAATCAGGAACAGCTGCTTGAGGTAGTCCGGATCCCCCTCCACTACGACCTCGTCGAGAGCCCGCAGGTCCCGCCACTCCACGGTGCGCCCTTCCCCGTTGACCGTGCACTCCCGGCAGGCGTCCGCCACCAGCTCGGCAAGGAGAATGGGACCCCGCCGAGCCGTGGCGTCCCGTTCGGATCGGGCCATTATGAGGAGCTGGCTCACCATACGGGCCATGCGCCGTACTTCGGCCCGGAGCCCGCTAAGCGCTTCGGTTGCGAACTCGTGGTCGGACTCGTGGACTCTGGCCAGCACGTCGAGCGAGGAGAGCATGATGGTGAGGGGCGTCCGGAGCTCGTGCGAGACGTCGGCCAGAAACCGTCGTTGCTGAAGGTTCGAGTCGGCCACCTCCTCGTGAGCATGTTCGAGCGAGACGAGCATGCCGTTGATCGTGTCGGCCACGCGACCGATCTCATCGGCACGGCCGCGGTAGCGGAGCCGGGCCGTGTGGTCGTGCGCGGCGGCGATGTCGGCCGCCGCGTTCCCCACCTGCTCGAGAGGACGCAGAGACCGGCGGACCAGCAGCCATCCAGCGACCGCAGCCACGACGAGGGCGGCCGCAGCTCCAGGGTAGAGGAGCGATCGCATCCGGCCGAGGGCGCGGTAAATGGCGAGCGGTGACCGGGCAACCAATACGTACCCCCGGGTGCGGCCATCCACCAAGATCGGTTCGCCGGAGAGGAACAAGGGGCGGCCATCTAGATGGGCCTCCTCCACCCCTCCACCGCGGACCACGGACCGGTCGAATGGGAGATTCCGGCCCTCGAGGTTCGCGGAGCGGCCCACGCTGGTCCCATCTGCACCTAGTACCTGAACGAAGAAGTCCGGGGCGCTGAAGTCGTCGAGTTGCAGGGGGCGGAGCTCCGCGATCCCGGCCTCCGGACGCGCGGCGGCAGCCAGGAGACCCGCCCGGTCGCGCACGTCGCGCTCGATCTCCTGCAAGAGATTGTGGCGGGTGAGCTGATAGACGCCGAAGCTGAGCGATACGAGGACGGCGGCCATGACGAAAGCGAACCACATTGCCAACCTTGTTCGGATGTACACCTCTAGCCTCGCATGGCGTACCCGATGCCCCGAAGAGTATGGATGATCCGGGTCTCGCCTTCGCCCTCGAGCTTTCGCCGGAGGTGGCCGATGTGCACCTCCAGGACGGTGTCCGACTGCTCCTCGTGGCCCCACACTCTTTGCATGATCTGCTCGCGCGCAAGGACCTGTCGGGTATGGCGCATGAAGAGCAGGAGAAGCTCGTATTCGAGAGCCGTCAGCTCGACCTCGCGGTGGCCTCGGCGCACCTCCCGGGTGAGCGGGTTGAGGACAACGTCCGCGTACGCAAGGGGCTCGTCCGTCTGCCCCCGGCGCCGGAGGACTGCCCGGATCCGGGCCAGCAGCTCGTCGAAGGCAAAAGGCTTAGCAACGTAGTCGTCCGCCCCCATGTCCAGAGCAGCCACTTTGTCTACGACCTCGTCTCTGGCCGTCAGCATGATTACGGGGGTGTCGCTCTCAAGCCGCAGCCGCCGACACGTCTCGAACCCGTCGACTCCCGGCATCGCGATGTCGAGGAGCACCACGTGAGGGCGATAACGACTGAGAGCGGCCAAGCCGCTCTCGCCATCGGGGGCAGTATGGACATCGAATCCTTCGTACGCGAGCCCACGCCGCAGGAGCCCCATGATCTTGGGGTCGTCATCGATTAAGAGGATCCGCGTGCTCATCGTCCCGCTGATCGCTCCGGCGCGTACGTCAGCCAGTATGTCACTCGAAGCTGAAGCCGGGGACGCGCATCACCTGAAGAGATCCGGAAGCGGGAATGGCTCCGGGTACCTGCTCACCGGACTGGTCGTCTGCCAGCGCTGCGGCAGGCGCTTCGTGGGCGCGGCAGCCAACGGCAAGCGGTACCGGTACCCCTGGCGGTTGAACGAGATGCTGTTCGCTGAGCGAATCGAGGCCCTGGCTTCGGAGGTGGACCAACTCAAGGCGCGACGATCGGAGCTTGAGGAGGAGATCTCGGCGGCCGGCAGGCCGGAGGTGCTCGCCCCAGAGGACCTCGCCGGACTGCGTGAGGAGGTCTGGCATGTCCTTCGGTCCGGCCCGCTTCCCGAGCGGAAGGCCCTCATGCAGACCCTTGTCGCGGAGATTCGGATGCGTGACCGGAGCTGGATCCAGCCGGTGTTCAAGGTGCCGGTTTTTCGACCACCGTATGGATTGGTAGTCCCAACGGGATTCGAACCCGTGTCTCCACCTTGAGAGGGTGGTGTCCTTGGCCTCTAGACGATGGGACCGTTTTGGGGGCGACAGAGATTATCGCAAGCGCGCTCGGCTTCCGGCTGCCAGATCAAGCACACTTCGTCCCCTGCCGATACCCTATGTGAAGTGCAATTCGAGTCTACTGATCTTGCCCGCGGCCACTCGGCTCATATTCGATCCATAGCGCGACAGCTGCTGCCCGGTGTTGTGCTCCCCGGATTGATCTACTTGATTGCGTCCAGGCGCGCGCCCGTGCTCATTGCGCTGGCGGCGGCCTCTTCAGTGCCCTTGCTCGACTTGGCTGGACGGCTGGTCCGCGGGAAGCAACCGACATGGGCGGGCATGGTGTTCATCGGGGCGGGCGGGATCTCGGTCGGGCTGGCCATGGCCCTGCATTCGCCGATCTTCATCCTCGTCAAGAGCGCCGTGATGAGCGGGATCCTGGGACTCGCCTTCGCCTTCTCGGCCGTCATCCGGCGCCCTCTCACCCGGACCCTGGCGCTTCGCCTCTCCTCGGACCATCCCGAGGGCAGGCGTCGCCTGGCCGAGCGATGGAGGCACCCGAGGGCCCACGCGGTGTTCTGTACCCTGTCGGTCGCCTGGGGCGCCCTGCTCCTGGCGATGGCAGGCCAGCAGGCGGCCCTGGCAGTGACGGTCTCACCCGGTACGGTCATGGTGGTCGACGGGCCCTCCCACGCGGTCCTCACCGTGCTGGGCACCGTGTGGAGCATCATGTACGTGCGGCGAATCCAGCGCAGGCACCCCGACTTGGGACTATTGCCTGTCCGGACGAAGACCAGCGCCTAACCCACCCATCGGGGTCAAGTCCTCCGGAGGGCTGGGCGACTACCCACTTCCGACCGAAGACGGCGAAATCGCCTGTTTGCCTGATGTTCGAAGAGCTGCTTTCTGTCGAACAGACAAGAAGTAGTTTCACGGGGCGTTTGGGAGTGCCAGGCATCCGCACATCTCGTCCACCTCGAGGCGGACTGAAGGAGGGACTTGCGGTGAAGCGGTTCTCAACTCCCGTGGTGCTGATCGGGCGCGCTGTCGGCGTTGATCCTGGTGCCGGCAGGCTCCGCGCTCGGGGCGGCCGATCCCCACGCGGCCAAGGTATATGTGGGGTACGCGGACAGTCGCGGAGGGGGATCCCTTCCGAGCCCATGGGATGGAGATCCGGGTGTGATATTCAGAGGCTCCGGGCCTCCCTTCGACGCGGGAGCCATTCGTGTAACGAATCCTTCGCCTCGCACGCTCACCGTCAATGATGTCTCGGTCGACATCGGCTCCGTCCACTACGACCTCTGGGGGCCCTACCCCATCCTGGTCCCCACTGGAGAGATCGCTGTGGTCAAGGTGGTCATCGGGCGCAAGCACCTTCAGACGAAGGTCTTCCTGGACGTCGGCCAGGTGGTGAACACCGGCGGCATCGACTCCGGCACGTGCCAAGGCGGCAGTGAGGGCCACCCCTGGGAACGGGTCCTTCCTCGGGGGCGCTAGGGCGCCACCCTCTCCGGCGCGCTTCGCGGGTAAGGGATTGCAGCGTGGCGCGTCAACTTGCCGTCGCTGGTCCAGGCCGGGCAGGATAGCCGGCCGGATCAGGGACGAAGAGTGGGATGCGCAGCGGCGAACGCGTCTCGACCGCCCATGCGGGGAGAGGAGAGGGGATGGCCCAGACGAGGACGACCACGCCGTTCGACATGAGCCTGGTGCAGCGGGGCGCTCGGCTGCGCCGTTCGCCTTTCTTCGAGGCCACACAGCGGTATGGTCCCCGAGGCTTCACGGTCTACAACCACACTCTGTTCCCGATCAACTTCGATGATTTCGAGGCGGAGTACTGGCACCTCCTGAACAACGTCACGCTGTGGGACGTGGCGGTCGAGCGGAACGTGGAGATCTCCGGGCCGGATGGTTTCCGTTTCGCCCAGCTCCTCACGTGCAGAGACCTGTCCAAGTGCGCGGTTGGTCAGGGCAAGTACGTGCTCATCATGTCCCCCGAAGGCGGCATCCTGAACGACCCCGTCATGCTCCGCCTCGACCAGAACACGTTCTGGTTCGCCCTGGCCGATTCGGACGTGTACCTGTACGCGGTAGGCCTGGCCGCCCAGGCAGGGCTGAACGTACGGATCTCAGAGCCAGAGGCGTACCCGGTGCAGGTCCAGGGCCCGAGATCGAAGGACCTGATGGCCGACCTCTTCGGCGACGAGGTGACCACTCTCAGGTACTACTTCTTTACACGAACCGAGCTCGACGGCATTCCGGTGATCGTGACCAGGACGGGGTGGACATCCGAGGTGGGCTACGAGGTGTATTTGTTGGACGCCGCCAAAGGAGTGGACCTGTGGGAACGGCTAATGGAAGCTGGCCGCCCGTACGATATCTGGCCCACCGGGCCCTCGGACATCCGCCGGATCGAGGGAGGCATCTTCAACTGGGGCGCCGACATGGACTACTCCAACAACCCCTTCGAGATGGGGCTGGACAGACTGGTCGACCTGGACATCGAGCTGCCGTTCATGGGAAAAGATGTGTTGCGCAGGATCAAGTCCGATGGGGTCCGCCGCAAGATCGTGGGTGTCGAGATCGGCGGCGAGCGACTTGAGATGAACCACTTGAAGTGGCCGGTGGAAGCGGGCGGAAGGCCCGTGGGGAAGGTCACGTCGGCGATCTACTCCCCCCGATTGGAGAAGAACATCGGATATGCCTGGGTCCCGGTGGAGCTCTCGGAACCGGGCACCGAGCTCGGGGTGGCGACACCAGACGGCGATCGTGACGCATCAGTCGTGCCCATGCCCTTCGTGGATCCCGGCAAACAGATCCCGAAGTCCTGACGACCTTACGAGGCGCCTCGACCGACGAGGGAGAGCCCAGGACGCCGCTCATGTGAGGTGTCGGTGGACGAGGGCGATCGATCAGGTGCGGGCATGTTCAGGCGCTTGACTGGGCCTCCCGCTCGCGGGCCTTCTGCTGTCCCTCGGGAGGAAGGTCCGCTATCTGCTTGCCTTGGGACTGGCAGCACTCGCCGTCCGCGTCCGCGTGCTCCTTCCAGGTGCGACCGTCGCAACACCAGCCCTGGCTGGTGTCCAGTTCCTCTGCCATGCCACTCCTCCTTCACGTCGGTCCTTCTTCTGTCTACCCCTTCTTCGTCCTGCCATTCCTGCCCGGGCGGGTATAGGTGTGTGAAGACCGAAAGGGGAGTCACAATGTTGACACCGATCCGACAGATGGAGGTGGTGATCCGGGGGATCCAGCGGTCCCGCCCGCTGGATTCAATAGGCCGAGTGTTGACGCTCGGGTTCGCGAGGATCATCCGACCTGGCAAGCTTAAGGACCTCGTCAGCGGGACGTGGCTGGGCCATCCCCTCCATCCGCTGCTCACCGACGTGCCGATCGGCTCGTGGACGAGCGCCTTTGTGCTGGATCTGCTGGGAGGGGAGGCCGCCCAGGACTCTGCGGACATGCTGATCGGGCTTGGTGTGCTGTCCGCGGTGCCCACAGCCGTGACCGGGCTTTCCGAGCTGGCCGACGTGACCGAGAAGGAGGAGCGAAGCGTTGGTGCGGCCCACGCGATCGGCAATGCGACCGCGGTCGTCCTGTTCGGAATGTCCTACGCCTCGAGACGGCGTGGGAAACGGGGTTCGGGTACGGCCCTGTCGCTCGCCGGAGCGGCCGTGGCGACGGCGTCCGCCTACCTCGGCGGCCATCTCGTGTACCGACAGGTGGTCGGTCCCAACCGCGCCTTCGATGGCCCTCTGCCCGACTGGACCGCGGTGCTCGATACTGAAGACCTGATGGAGGGGAAGGCGAAGCGTGTCGCCGTCGGCGGTGCGCAGATCATGCTGTACAGGGAAGGCGGAAGAACATACGCCCTGATCAATCGATGCAGCCACCGAGGAGGCCCGCTGCACAAGGGGACCATCGGCCACGGCCGCGCGACCTGTCCATGGCATCTCAGTGTGTTCAGTCTGGAGGATGGATCGGTAATCCAGGGCCCTGCGACGGCGCCACAACCCACCTATGAGGTTCGGGAGCGTGACGGGAAGGTGGAGATTCGCCGGCCGTCATTGTAATTGGGTCGGCCTCAGAGCGGACGGAGTCCAGTTCGAAGAGGGAACGTGACGCGCGCACCCCCGGTCCCGAACCGTTGCCGCTGACACGGACGTCGGCCGCGGAGCTCACGCGGTTGCGCGACCCCGGCGAGGACCAGAGGGTCTTCGGCCAGTCGCAGCAGGCGGTCGGTCTCCTCGGAGGCGTTCCTAAGGGCTGTTTCCAGCTCCTCGGGGGCTCGGCCCCGAGCCAGCGCCAGGTCCAGGTCCATCTTCAGCGCGCTCGGCGGTGTCCTGAGCTCATGGCTGGCATCGTTGACGAAACGGTGCTCCCGCTCCAATGCCCGGTGAAGACGGTCGAGCATCGGATTCAAGGTTGTGCCCAGCCGGGCCTGCTCATCTCCCGTGTCCGGGCCTTCGGTCCGGCTCGGACGCGGAGACGGCTTCGGCTTCCAGCCTGCAGCCGCTCAACGGGTCGGAGCGCCCGCCGACGGTAGAAGCGGGTCCCCCGGATGGACCCGAGCACGTCGGAGGAAAGAAGGGGATCAGAGGTCGCCGAGCTGGCCCGGAGCACCCGTCCCGAGCTATCCAGCCACCTGAGCGAACGACTCATCGGCATAGACGTCTACGACGTTCGAGTCCCCCTCGAAGGCGAAGTCCCAAACGTGCTCCAGGAGACGAGTCCGGGTGAGCACCTCTCCCGGGTGCCGCATGAAGTACTCCAGCAGGGAGAACTCCTTCGGCGTCAGCCCGACGGTCTGGTCACCTCGGCTTACGACCTTCGTGGCCGGGTCCAAGTCGTCGGCGCCGACGTCCAGCCCCTGGACTCGATCGCACATGCCGTCACGGGCCGTGAGCATCAGCACGGGCGCCCACCGGCCGGTCCCCGGATGCGGCGACACACCTCGAAGCCATCGAGGTCAGGCAGCATGACATCGAGCACGAGCGCGTCGTAGGGTTCTCCGAGGCCTGCCATCAGCTGAGTATCCTCACGACCAAGACTCGCAGGGGGCGACCTCCGGCCGATCCTGGGACGAGACAGATGAGACGGCCCTGAGAGGCTCCAAGGCCCTCTCAGCGTTCTCTCAGGATGGCACGGTCATGGTCAACCGAAAAGGGCTGGCTCCCAGAGGCTGCTCCGAGGAGGGCACCATGAGCTGGAAGCCGATCGTGGTCGTTTCGGTCGCGTTATTGTTGGGCGCGTCGTGCACGTCATCTCCATCCTCCAAGCGGATTTCACCGCAGAGTCCGAGGGCACGCTCTCCGGCGCCAGCGACACCTGAGCCCTCACCGGCTGCGTCGGCCTCCGGCTATCACCCGACCATCACACGCGCTGACTTCGTCCAAAGGATCGACAACCCCTACCTCCCTTGGATCCCGGGGACGACCTATGTCTTCCGGGGGATCAAGGACGGCGAGAGTCAGCGCGACGAGGTCGTCGTCACCGATCGAACAAAGCTCATCCTGGGGGTGACCTGTGTCGTCGTAACGGACACGGCTACACACGCTGACAAGCTGCTCGAGAAGACCGAGGACTGGTACGCCCAGGACAAGGATGGCAACGTCTGGTACTTCGGCGAGGACACGGCCTCCTACGACGAAAAGGGCCACGTGGAGAGCAGAGAAGGGTCATGGGAGGCTGGAGTGGACGACGCCCAACCCGGCATCGTCATGCCTGCTCATCCACAGGTTACCGAGTCCCACCGGCAGGAGTTCTACCAAGGCCAAGCAGAGGACATGTTCTGGATCGTCAGCCTGGGCCGATCGGTCAAGGTTCCCTACGGAAACTTCAAGGACGTCATGGAGACGCTCGAGTGGACGCCCCTGGAGCCTAAGGTGATCGACACGAAGTTTTACGCGGCGGGTGTCGGGGTCATCCTCGAGGTCGCGGCGGCGGGGGACAAGGAACGGGCGGAGCTGGTAAGCGTCACGAAGCCATGATCATGCTGGCCCGCCTGGATTCGAACCAGGACTAACTGATCCAGAGTCAGTCGGGCTACCGTTACCCCACGGGCCAACGTTGTGCGATGTTACCGGTTTCTCGGCCAGCCTCATCGAGCGGTCGACCTCGCGCGCGCAAAGTCCGTTGAGACAGCCAGCGCCCCGGCGATAACCTCTGGTGGAAACCATCATGGCCATCCGCGAGCTGTCAACTGGCACCGTCACGTTCCTGTTCTCCGATATCGAGGGGTCGACCCTTCTCCTCCAAGAGCTCGAGCACGGCTACGTCGATCTCCTTGAACGTCACAACCGGATATTTCGGGAGGTGATCCGCGAACACGAGGGGCCGAGATCAGTACGGAGGGGGACTCATTCTTCGTCGTGTTCCCGAACCCTCTGGGAGCGGTCCAAGCTGCCGCCCAGAGGGTGATCGGCGAGCGACCGCTGGATCGTGGGACTCGGCTGGATCGACGAAGCCATCGAGATCGCAGGGTCTGGGCTGACCCTCCTGCCGGAGTTCTACCTGCTCAAGGGCGATCTCCTTCTCATGCTCATGGAGGCAAACGGGGAAAGCGCCGAGCCCTGGTTCCAGCGCGCGTTCGACGGCGCCCAGGGACTGGACGCCAGGATGTCGCAGCTGCGAGCTGCCGTCAGGCTGTGCCGGCTGTGGCGCGATCGAGGCAACGTGGAGCAAAGCGCTCGAGCGCTCCGTCCCCTTTATGAGACGTTCACGGAAGGCTTTTCTACGGTTGATCTGATCGAGGCCAATGAACTCCTGAAGGACCTCTCATGAGGAGGCAGTGGGAGGGGGGCGCGAGCGAGCCCAACAAACTCCAACTCTTGGCCTGACCACTCCAGCCAACCTTGACGATCAGATCGGCGGATGCTACCTTGCGCCAACATGAAACTAGGAATCGTTCCTATTCTTGGTTGCGGAGCACAGCGCTGTTCCAGCGACCCGTCCCGTCCCGTCAGCCTGCGGCCTGGCGCCTTCGTGACTCTCCTAGTCGGTCTCGCCACGGCTGTGAGTGCCTGCTCGTCCGGCAGCTCAAGCGGCAACGGTGGGAGGCTGAAGGTCGTGGCCGGGTTCTATCCGCTCGCGGAGGCGGCCACGAAGGTCGGCGGGACCCTGGTGGGTGTGCAGAACCTCACCCCACCCGGGGTGGAACCCCACGACCTGGAACTGACGCCGGATGAGATCGCCGCCATCCAGAGCGCGGACGTGGTCCTCTACCTGAGCCACGGGTTCGCTCCCGCGGTCGAGCAAGCGGTGACTGACGCGCAGGGGATCAGGGTGGATCTCCTTCAAGGGATGTCGCTCAAGCCCGGGGTGGCGGAAGAGGGGGACAAGGGGCCGGTCTCGGACCCTCACGTCTGGCTCGACCCCGTCCTCTACCGGCAGCTGGTTGCCCGAACCGAGCGGGCGCTGGCCCAGGCCAGGCCTGCAGACGCCTCCACGTTCGAGTCGAACGCCGGGGCTTTCCAGGCCGAGCTCGGTGGGCTCGATGAGGAATACCGGTCCGGGCTCACCGGCTGCGCCCGCGACGTGATCGTCACGTCCCACGCGGCGTTCGGATACTTATCGGCTCGATACGGTCTGACCCAGGAGCCGATCGCCGGCATATCCCCCGACGCCGAGCCCAGTCCGCAGCGGCTGGCCGAGCTCGCCCGGCTGGTGAGGCGGGAGGGGGTGACCACGATCTTCACGGAGGAGCTGGTGTCCCCGAAGGTGGCCGAGACCCTGGCCAATGAAGTCGGCGTAACCACCGCTGTGCTCAATCCACTGGAGGGCCTCACCAAACAAGAGCTCTCGGCGGGCGATGACTATGTGAGCGTGATGCGGGCCAACCTGAGGGCCCTCCGGCAGGCGCTGGGGTGTCCGGCGGGCTGATGGGCATGCGCTACGATCTCAAGATCGATTCCCATTCCCGAGACGATGAGGCGCTGGCGGCCGATGGTCCGCTGATCGAATCCGAGCACGTTTTCTTCTCCTACGGCGAGACCCGAGTACTGGAGGATGTGAGCCTCTCCGTGGGGCCCAGGGAGTTCGTGGCCCTGGTCGGCCCGAATGGGTCCGGCAAGTCCACGTTGCTGAAAGTCCTACTGGGCCTGCTCCGGCCGAACTCGGGCCGGGTGAGGATCTTCGGCCAGGTTCCCGACCGGTTCACGGAGCGATGGCGCCTCGGGTACGTGCCCCAGCGGCCCGAGCTCACGTCCGAGATCCCGGCCACGGTTGAGGAGGTGGTGGCGGCCGGTCGGCTTGCCCGTGGAGGGTGGTGGCGTCGGATGGGGCGGGCCGATCACGAGATCACCGAGCACGCCATCGACTCGGTCGCCCTGCAGGCGATGCGCTCCCGGCCGCTGAACGAACTGTCTGGCGGCCAACAGCAACGCACCTTCATCGCCAGGGCGTTCGCCAGCGAGCCTGACCTCCTGGTGCTCGACGAGCCCATCGCGGGGATCGACCGGGAATCGCAGGCCCGCTTTCGGGACGCCCTGACGCATCTCAAGGCCGAGCATGGGGCCGGGGTCTTGCTCGTGTCCCACGAGCTGTCTGCCGTGGCCCGCGATCTCGACCGGGTGATCGTACTGAAGCGGCGCGTCCTCTTCGATGGGCCGCCGGCAGAGCTGATGGCCACCGGGGTCAGCCTGGGGATCCACCGAGAGGACCTTCCGCTGTGGCTGGAGGGCCTGGGATGATGGTGCACTTCGCCGCGCTGCCCCTCCCGTACCCGTTCGATCTTTCGTTCATGCAGCGGGCCCTCATAGCGGGTCTGGTCGTAGGAGCTTTCGCCCCCATGATCGGTACGTTCCTGGTGCAGAAGCGGATGTCCCTCATCGGTGATGGGATCGGGCATCTCGCTTTCGCCGGCGTGGCGTTCGGGGCTGTGGCCGGTGTCTACCCGCTGTGGACTGCCCTCGCCGTCTCGGTGGCGGGAGCGCTCGGTCTTGAACGGCTCCGAGCGAGGCGGAGGGCATCGGGGGACCTCGCGCTCGCGCTGTTCTTCTATTCGGGGATCGCTCTTGGCATCGTGCTCCTGTCACGGGAACTGAACCCCACGAACGTGCTGGTGTACCTGTTCGGGCAGATCCTGACGGTCACCGATGGCGAAGTGCTCACGATCCTCGCTCTCGGCGTGATCGTCGCGGCCACGATCCTGGGCGTCCGGAGACCCCTGTTCGCCGTCGTCGCTGACGAGGAGTGGGCCAGGGTGGCTGGCCTTCCGGTAGGCCTGCTCAACAACCTGCTTGCTGTGACGACGGCCGTCGCGGTGGTGGCGTCCATGCGGGTGGTCGGCATCCTGCTGGTCGCCGGCCTGATGGTGTTGCCGGTGGCGAGCGCCCAACTGCTGGCGCGGTCCTTCCGGGGGACCATGGGCTGGGCCATGTCCATTGGGGTGGGTTCCGTCGTCGTCGGTCTGGTGGCATCTCGCCTGTGGAACCTGGCATCCGGGGGAACGATCGTACTGGTGGCGGCGGCCACGTTCGCGATCGTCGCCGTGATTGGCGGAGGCCGATCCCGGAGTGGCCTGCTTCGGGGGATCGGGTTGCGGAGCGTTCCACCAGCAAGCCCGACTCGGAGGGACGACCGGTCCATTCTCGGTGATTCTCATTCCGGCTGATACACTGCCGCAGATGACGACTGACTTGCACGTCGAGGTGGCCGGTCGACTGCGTCGGTCCGGTCAGCGGTACACGTCGAAGCGACGCGCCCTGGTCGAGATCGTGGCGGCAACGAGCCGTCCGCTGTCGCTCCCAGAGATCATGTCGAAACGTCGGGGGCTGGCCCAGAGCTCGCTGTATCGTAACCTGGCCGTCCTGGAGCAGGCGCATGTGGTCCGGCGCATCGTGACCGGAGAGGACTTTTCCAGGTTCGAGCTGGCCGAGGACCTCTCCGAGCACCACCACCACCTGGTGTGCTCCAACTGCGGAGCGGTGAAAGACGTGTCGCTGCCCTCCAACCTCGAACGGCGCATGGAGGGCGCGCTGACCGCGGTGGCCACCTCGGCCGGGTTCACGCCGGCAGCGCACCGTCTGGACGTCATCGGCATCTGCGGCGACTGCGCTTGAGCCGTTCAGCGGCCGGAGGCGAGGCGGGCCAGCTGGGCGCCTTCGCAAGGTTCGGTCTTCTCGTCGAGATCGATGTCATACCCCCCCGCTACCTTCCCGCCGGCGAGGTGACAGTTCCCCGGCGGAGGATGTTCAGGTGGACGAGGGAAAGGCGGAATCTGCGCTAGGGATATGGTGGATCGCGACGGCGGCGACCGCCATCACGATCTTCCCGGGAGCGATCCGCGCGGTTCTCTCCGGGCCTGCTGCGCAGACCTGGGTCACGATCCTCATCTCGGTGAGCATCCAGGCGCTTCCGTTTCTGGTCCTCGGAGTTCTGGTCAGCAGCCTCCTGGCGGCGCTCCTGCCGGCCGGACTCCTGGCTCGAGTGGTGCCGGGCCGGGCTGGGCTGTCCGTTCCGGTTGCCGGCCTCGCGGGGGCAGCCCTCCCGGGCTGCGAATGCAGTTCGGTCGTGGTTGCGGGGCGTCTCGTTGCCTCGGGCGTTCCGCCGCCAGCCGCGGTTTCGTTCCTTCTGTCGGCGCCGGCCATCAACCCGGTCGTGGTAGTGGCAACGGCGGTCGCGTTCCCGGGTCAACCTCGTATCGTCCTCGCTCGCTTCCTG
>Ga0137372_10003860_pt1 | contig 14558 bp, 11 predicted proteins | sample SagtaG_6_FD_104911 | JGI IMG/M metagenome (GOLD analysis project Ga0137372, IMG submission 104911) | Vadose zone soil microbial communities from Sagehorn Ranch, Mendocino, California, USA - Sage1_R_60_16 metaG | ecosystem: Environmental > Terrestrial > Soil > Vadose zone | place: USA...
ATCTTTGCACGCCGCAGCCGGCGGATTAGCTCTTCCGATTTTCCTGAGAACATCGAACCGGCAATCACTTCGATCCAACCGACATTTGAACGCGAATGGTGCGTAGGCTCGCCATCATTTACCTGTGCGATGAGTTCTTCCATGTTGGAAAAGTTAAGAGTTCAAACGTGCTTGCGTTTTTCTCAAGAGCCTCAAGAATACATCTTCTTATTATAAAACGGTGCAAACGCAGCAATCAGCGCTACTTCAAAACTCATCGAGCGGGTGACAAGATCGCGCGAGAGAATCCCCCATGCGCCCTGGCGACTGCGCACATCCTGGATTCCGGCTACTTCATCGATCACCAGCCCAAGTTCGCGTCGTCCCTCAATTACTTTTTTCGCCAGCGCCGGGGGAACACTAATCGAAGGCGCAGCGCCAAATGTTCCGTTCGTGCCATCAGTTGCATACGCCCAGCCGCGCAAGAATGTGTGCCATTCTCCCTCAATCGAAATGGAATGAAATCCGCCTTCGAGTCCGACGTAAATGTCTGCGTCTCGTCGCTGGATGCGGAGTTGGTCGCGCACTGCAAGCGCTCTTTCGCGGGCCCCCTGCATGAGCTCCCAGTCGTTCAGCGGCATTGCCGGTACCGTTGTTTCTACGGCACGGGCCAGCACGCGCGCTTCAGCCCAGGAACCATCGATGGCCGCAACGCGTGCAATGCTCGCTCTCACCGCCATGATCTTCGCCGCGCGGTCAGAGCCCAGTGCGATTGTTTTGATCTGCGTTGTACGTTGTGGATTCAAAGTCGACAGAATAGAACCAAACCGCTCATAGATGAAACGCGTGAGAGGCTATAACAGAGCGGCCAGTGACGTCAAAAGCGGCCAGTGAAACGGCTGGCTTGACATTGACTACGGCAGGTTGCTGTAATCAATTTCTTCTCGGGGCAGAGTATAAGCCTCAGTTTGATGGGTCTCACAAACAGCAGACTAAAGTTGGGCCTCTGAAGTTATGAACTGATTCGATTGTTGGAGGGTTGAGTGTCGCTTGATGAATTAGTTTACGATTGGAACACAATCGATCCGGCATTGATTGCACCCAATCGTCATATAGGCTTTGACGACGAAACCCTGCGTGATGGCTTACAGTCGCCTTCCGTCAGCGAACCTCCGGTTGAACAAAAGATCGAGCTGCTTCATTTGATGGATGCGTTGGGCATCGATACTGCGGATATCGGCTTGCCCGGCGCGGGCGGGACTCATGCGGCTGGTGTGGAGTTAATGGCGCGTGAGATAGTCTCGAAAAAGCTCAAGATTCGGCCTAACTGCGCGGCCCGCACTCACCGTAACGACATCCTGCCGATTATCGAAATCTCGCAACGAGCGGGCATTGCGATCGAAGCCTGCACTTTTATTGGTTCTTCCGCTGTACGATTCTTTGCGGAAGACTGGACCGTCGACAAGTTGTTGAAACTGACTGAAGAGGCGGTGACTTTTGCCGTCAGTGAAGGAGTGCCCGTGATGTATGTCACCGAAGATACTACGCGGGCAAACCCGGAAACAATTCGCGCGCTCTATACGACTGCCATTCAATGCGGAGCGAAGGCTGTCTGCGTCTGCGACACCGTCGGACATTCAACTCCGGATGGCGCGCGGTCGGTGGTTCGATTTGTGAAGAACATTATCGAGGAACAAGGTGGCAACATCCGGCTCGATTGGCACGGGCATCAGGATCGCGGTCTGGGTGTCATCAACTCGATCGCTGCAATTCAGGCCGGCGCGGATCAAGTTCATGGTTCAGCGCTGGGCATCGGGGAGCGAGTTGGCAATACTCCGATGGATCAATTGCTCGTCAATCTAAAACTAATGGGTTGGATTCCGAATGATCTATCGCGACTGCGCGAGTATTGTGCAGTCACGTCGAAGGCCTGCGGTTGGGCCATTCCTTGTAACTACCCGGTCTTTGGTCGCGACGCCTTTCGCACTGCGACGGGCGTACACGCGGCGGCGGTGATCAAGAGTTACCGTAAGGGCGATCGAGAGCTCGCCGACCTTGTTTATTCCGGCGTACCCGCAGGACAGTTTGGTTTGGAACAGGTCGTCGAGATCGGGCCGATGAGTGGTAAGTCGAATGTTATTTACTGGCTCGAGAAGCGAGGAATCGAAGCGAATGAAGAACGCGTCACCCGGATTTACGAAAGGGCCAAGCAAGCATCGGCTGTTTTGGCAGATGACGAAATCATGAACCTGGTTTGATGAACCTGGAAGCAATAAGGGGGAAAGGGTAAATAAAGATTGTGGCTTTACCCTTTCCCCCTAACTGTTTCCCTTGTTCCCGGTTTTTAGTTTATCGGAATCGTTACCGTCGCTGAACCGGCTTTTCCTGCCGGGAAGCGCTTCTGGCGCGCAATCCGTATCGCACTTGCATCACCGCCTGAAGCCTGCGTAACGCGGCCTGACTCATCGTAAGTAACAGTCACCACAATTTTCTTTGGTCCCGACTTCGCAGCTTCAGAGGCGACATTCGTCGGAACGGCTGAGCTCAAACCTGCCGCTGGTTGACCCAAACCCGCTGTCTTCTCATTTCGCACCTTCACCCTTTCTTTTTCGCGTTGCCGCTTCGCTGCGAGCGCAGCGTCGTCGCCGTGATTGTCCGGCTGTGAATTCTCTGTAGGCGCAACCTCGGCAACGGGGGGAGGCAAAGGTTCAGTCACAACGGCGGTACTCGTTGGCTGGCTGACAACCGGAGACGTTTTGGCGTGACTGTACCAACCTGCCGGGACGCCGATCGCTGCGACGCTGCCAAATACAGCAAAGGCAACTGCCCCGGCGATTACAAACTTTCGTTTGCCCATCGATTCCGTACCCATGAAGGAAAGAAATGCAGGGACGCGCAACCTCTCAAGGTCAGCAACCGAACTTTCCTCGCCAACAGTATCTACAGACTGGTTCTCGTCCTGGTAGTCGGCTGGAAAAGCAGATGTGGGAACGACGCCTTCATCGAGTCGGCGTAAACCTTCAAGCACCACCTGTGTCCAGGGCTGGTTAATAGTGCGCTCGGCTGATTCCGGTGAACCGCCAAATTCGAACTTTGCGTTAGGAAGGGTCAACGCATAATAAACCGCGTCAATTCCGCGCAGCACGCCAATACGGGCGTCAACGACCGACCCGGTCTGCAGATAAAAATATCCTGGACCCTGCGGATAAAGGACCTTTAGCTGTCCGGTCTTGCGTTGATTACAGAAAAATTCGATCAATTCGGAAAGCGAAAGATCGCTAAGGTGTCCGGTTAATGCCATCAGAGTTAGCTCCTCTTATTAAAAGAGATGTAGGGGAAATTGCAAACTGAAAGGTGCCAGCCAGAAGGTTGGCACCCGTAGGATTGGGAGATTACTGGGCGATTGCGAATTTGTAATTGATCAAACCCGATACTTTGACGGGCTGACCCGAAAGCTTAGTTGGAGAGAACCGCGCTTTAAGGGCAGCTTGTACCGCAACCTCTCGCAACGCTGTGGGCCCGCTGCTGGCCACCGCCGAGATTACTTTTCCAGTTTCATCCACGACGACTTCTACCGAGACCACACCAGCCGTTCTCATACGTCTGGCTGTCTCTGGATACGTCGGAGAAGGCAAGCTGACTGCGGTGCCGTTAAGCACGCCGCCCGAGACTGGTCTGAGAATTGGCTTTGGAGCAGGTGGCGGCTCTGCTTCAAGTTGAACTAATGGAGCCTGTGGATTCGTGTTTGTCCCCGCCGTTGCTACTTCGACCGATCCGAGGCTGGTCACTTTGTCAGCATTCACTGCACCGGGTAAGGCTGGTGAAGTTTTCTGACTCGAAGTTGAATTATTCACCGTGGACTTACCAACGAGCGCGCTCTTAGTTTCCGGATTTGACCCGGGGACATTATTTGCCGCTGGTGAAGACGGCGAGCCTGATGGAGTACTTGGCTGCGCGGCGGGTTGGGCCATTTTCAACATATTCTCATCCAGGTAATACATGATCGAACGATAGGTTACTTCCGTGGGCTCGAATGACATCTTACCTGCTTCAATGACGGCAACCGCGGTGGTCATCTTGTTCCAATTTCCCGCAAAATCGAATTCGTATTTGTAGACTTCCTTGCTCAACAAAGATCCATCCGTGTTTAAGAGAGTCATCTCACTGATGTTTCCCTTGTCATCGTATTTATAGACCTCTTTGCCGGTAAGGTTAGCTCCGGATATTGGGAAATATTGGTTTTCGATTTTATTGCCTTTGATGTCGTAGGCCACAATTTCCAAAACGGCGTGTTTCCCTTCCTGTAGTTTGCCGCTCTCATTCGAAAGCTTAACGACTTCCGTTCTTACTCGGCGCACCGGCCCAACCAGTCCGTCCCTAATGCGATCGCTTTCCACTACCGCCCTAGCGGGGGCTGGCTGAACCCGACCGGCTTTCGCCGTAAGGTTCGACTGCGCTAACGTCGTAGCGCTAAATGCGGCCAATACAACCACAGAAAAAGTGGCACTACCGATCTCTCTTAGCATTTGGTTTCACTCCTGACTTGAAGAGGGTGGGACAGTTCTCAAAATAAAGATATGAGGTAATGATGGAAGCGAGCAGATGGACTAGCCGCAAACCCAACCAGAGCGATAATAGCTGGTTAAACAGAGTTTGTCTAGAGCCAACATTGGCTTAGTCTCCGGAAATTTGCTCAGCTTTCTGTGGTTTTTCGGGAGGCAGATCAGGGAAAGACGCCAAGAGGACAACAATTTGATCCATTAGCTCCGTACTGTTGCGGCGGGCTATTTGGTCATTGCACATGATTGAAAAGGCTAAATGTCCGCCCTTGGCGGTTGTCAGATAGCCGGAGAGCGAGTTGTCGTAGGTTAAAGAACCTGTCTTGGCAGACACTCTATCAATTATGGTTTTTAGCCGGCCACCCAATGTCCCATCTCTTCCCGAGATTGGCAATGAGTCTTTGAAAACGGAGGCTGAGGCGGTCTTGGAAATAGCCAACAGCAACCGAGCGCTCGATTCAGGGGTAACCAAGTCAAGTCTGGACAAACCAGACCCGTCATGCAGGGCAATTTGACTTGTCGCGACTCCCGCTCGTGCCAACCAGACACGGATGACAGCCAGCCCGGCTTCGTCATCTCCGCGCTCTCTTCCCGCTGCCTCAGGAAGCGCTGCCATTTCTCCGCGCTCCCTTCCGAGCGTACGCAGAATCAATTCAGCGTTGAGATTTATGCTCTCTTTGTTGGTCTTCCTTGCGATTTCACTCAAGGGCTGACTACTTACTGACGCCAATTCGATCAGATGTGTTGGATTAAGCCTTTGACTCTTAGGCACGCGCGAATTGCGCGCTAGTGTTTGGCCCCCGACCGTTATGCTTCGCGCTTTAAGCGCATCCAAAAACAGTTTCGCAGCCCAGAGTGCAGGATTGTGCACCGCCAATCGAGCTCCAAAGCCTTTTGTTCCAGGAGCAAATTCTCCCCATACTTCTATGGTGTTGTCAGAAAGTCCTCGATGCACACCAATGGTCGGACGCACGCCTGACTTCGCCACAGCCATCCGGTTTTCCGCTGTCACATATCCAGTGGGATCGCTAACTCTCACTACCGGCGATTCACCGCCTTTACTGGATGGCACGAAATTAACGTCAACCTCGTTTCCATTGACTGAGAGCGCACTCGCTTCCGCCCCGAAGTACCATTGCAGATCTGTCCACTGCCATCCGTCGCCAAGCAGATCGCCATGAAAGTAGCTCTCGTCTCCTATTAAGTTACCGGTCACATGTCTAATGCCACGCGCATACAGATCATCCGCCAGCTTTGCAAGCGAGCCATGGTTTTCGTCCTTGCTACGCGCCACCAGATCCGGCGCGCCGCGTCCATAGAGAATTAAGTCGCCTTGAACACGGCCGGTCGCGTCCGGTTGCCCATTTGCGTAAACGGAAGTTCGCCAACGGTAATCAGCCCCGAGAAGATCGAGAGCAACTCCTGTCGTATAAATCTTCATGTTGGAAGCCGGCGTAAAAAGCCTGTCGCTGTTTCTCTGATAGACAACCGATCCGTCAGACATCGAAATTACGCATATTCCCCAGCGCGCCGCAGCCAGCTCACTTCCGTCGATTGCTTTATCGATGCGCTCCGCCAAATTTTCCAAGCCAGCGGATTGTCCACGAGCTGGTTCCTTCGAAACTGCCGGCCGCTTCGGTTGGCCCTTTTGAACTTTGTCTTTTGCTGTGCCAGTGCCCAGAGGTCTGACCAGCAGAAAAGCCAGTAGGGCCAGGAGAATAATTAGGAAGCTCTTTACCACCAGACGGCGAACTCTCGAATAGCTACTATTAATATTCATCAAGGTTTGAGGGAAGCTCAACGGGAAAGAAACTACAGAGTTCTAACGAAACTATGACGTGCTCAACTCGCGAAGAGCGTCGCCGTCCGCCCGGAAGCAAGAATTGATCTGGTAGCAATGTAAACTTCGTCGACGCTGATGTCGCTAATGACACTGTTGTAAATGACGCGATGGCGATCACCTTGCGGCAAATAACTCTCGGGAGCACGATTATCGAGCAGAAGTACTACCGGCGTCCCGACTGCCGAGGCGATGTGCATTGGACCAGTGTCGTTTGAAACGAAAGCCGCCAGTCGCGCTTGCGCTGCCGCCAGCTGCGGAATGGTAAGTTGATCAAGAATAACTATCGATGGGGGGAATTGCTGGCGGACGTCTTTTACGAACTCACGCTCTTCGGGACCCAGAAAAACCAGAACTTTTACCTGATCGTTTCTGATCAAAAAATCCGCAAGGCTGGCAAATTGCTCGAGGGCCCACCGCCGACTTGGATGACCAGCACCGGGAAAAAGTCCGACCAGCGGTGCACCGATATCCGCTTTGGCCTTTACGAGGATCCGCTCAAGTGTCGCGGCATCTGACGGTCGCGTCTTCAGAGTAGGAACACGGTCTGGCTTTTCTATCTCGAGCGGGATTAGCACATCAAGATATCGATCGATCAAATGCCGCTTCCGATGATCCGTTTCAACCGGCGGACGCGGATGAAAATTTGCCAGATAATCCAACGAGCGCCCGGGCCGACGCGAATAAAGTCGCTTTGGCGCTCCGGATAGAAAACCCAACAAGTTCGTCTCCGAGAGACTATGGAGATCGATTACGAAATCAAACTTCTTCTCTCGGACATCTTTGACAAGCTTGAACAGGCGAAAGATAGAAAGCGGTTTGAAGCCATCGCGCAACGCCACGCGATCCACAACTAGCGTCTCATTGGCGGAGCCGGATAAACCAACAACCTCGGCGCCCGGCTTACCCACGGCCACCGAGATTCGTGCTCTCGGAAATCTCTTTCGGATAGCGCTTAGCGCCGGCAAACTTAGCACCACATCGCCGAGTTGGCCAAAATCGATTACCAGGATGTTGCGAGGATCGAACACTATCAAATCTTCTAATAACTTCCCTATCAATCACACTTTAGTCGGCAAGTCTGGGGTCAATCCAAATCGCGCAAATCGCGCCCGGTCATCTCTTTTGGTTTGTCGTTACCCAGCAACCCCAGCAGTGTGGGGGCCACGTCTTCCAGCGCGCCGGCTTCTCGAAGTTTTAAGCCTCGAGATGCATCGTCGATCAAATGGAATGGCACTGGATTGGTCGTATGTGCAGTGTGCGGTTCGCCCGATTGCGGATCGATCATTTGTTCAGCGTTGCCATGATCCGCCGTGATTATTGTCGAACCGCGAGCTTGTCGAATACCTTTCGTTATCCAACCCAGGCAAGTGTCAACGAACTGACAAGCCTCAATTGTCTTATCGAGTTTACCGGTATGACCAACCATGTCAGGATTCGCAAAGTTGATAATGAAGATGTCTGTCTCTCTTTCTCCGATCGCGCGCAAGACTTTATCGGTGACTTTGAAAGCTGACATCTCGGGTTGCAGGTCGTAAGTAGAAATTCTTGGTGACGGAACCAGCAAACGTCGTTCGCAGGCATGTTCCTTTTCCACTCCGCCATTGAAGAAATAAGTGACATGGGCATACTTCTCAGTTTCTGCCAGCCGGTAATTGCGCACACAGATCTTTCCCCAAACTTCGGCCAATACATTTTTGTGGTCGTGTGGCGCAAAGACAACTGGGAGTGGAAACGAACGGTCGTAGAGAGTAAAGCAAACAAAATCGATCTGCGGGCGATTGGATGCATCAAAATCAACGAACCCTGGAATCACCAGCGCCCTCGTAAGCTGGCGCGCGCGATCAGGCCGGAAGTTGAAAAATATGACTGCATCGCCATCCTGGATCGTCGCCACCGGTTCGCTGTCAGCGTCGACGATCACCGTGGGTTCGATAAACTCGTCAGTAATGCCTCGCTCGTAAGAACGGAGAATCGCGGCGACAGGGTCGGCAGCTGGTTCGCCCTTGCCCTTTATCAACAGCTCGAAGGCACGCTGGGTTCTTTCCCACCGTTTGTCGCGGTCCATCGCATAGTAACGCCCTATGAGGGAAGCGATTTGGCCGGAACCGATTTCCTCGGTCTTCTTCTGTAATGCAGCAACGTAGTGGGCCGCAGAAGAAGGAGGTGTATCGCGGCCATCGAGAAAGCAATGTATAAACACTCGTTCCAGGCCGCATTGCTTCGCGAGGCGAAGGAGGGCATAGAGGTGCTCTTGTGATGAATGCACCTGGCCATCCGAAATGAGGCCCATCAGGTGAAGTGCTTTCCCTGGTTTCTTAATCCGATCCATCGCGGCCAGTAAGACCGGATTGCGGAAAAATTCGCCAGTTGCGATGTCGTGATCGACTCGCGAAACGTCCATCCTAATGACCCGTCCGGCGCCAATGTTTAAATGTCCCACTTCGGAATTCCCCATCACGCCCTCGGGCAAACCCACTCTCGAACCTGATGCTTCCAGCAATGTTTGTGGGTAGTTTTCACAAAGCTCGTCATAATAAGGCGTTGCTGCCATGGCAATAGCATTCCCCTCGCGCCGCGAAGAATAGCCCCAACCGTCAATAATGATTAATGCCAGCGGTCCTTGTTTTTTAGTCAAAGGTTAACCCCTAAGATAGCCTTAACTTGAGAGATCATCTTTCCAATAATCGGGACTTTCCTGCATGTTCGGATCGGGACGCTCCATCCAACGCTCAGGCCGATGGAGCGGGATGAAACCAAAGCGCGCATATAAAGCGCGCATATAAGGTGTGTGCGTCTTTAGTTGCCAAAACCCAACGGCGAAACGTTTGCAGTTCCCGATGTGCCAAAATCACTTCCATCAACCACTTCGACAAGCCGCGCCCACGGTAATCCGGCAGTACAAAAACGTCGGCAATCCAGGCGAACGTCGCATAGTCCGTAACGACGCGCGCGAAGCCAATCTGCAGATTGTGTTTATAGAGTCCGAAGTTTAAAGAATTATCAAGGGCACGCTGCATAGTCTCGGTCGAGCGACCCTGTGCCCAGTAAGACTGATTGGCAATGAAGTCATGAATTGTATGAATATCAAGGCGGTTGTTATCGGTGCTGATTGTGTATTCGCCTCGCTGCCAGTCGCGCTCTCCGGCTTCCGTCATGTATTGCTTCCTGCTCCTCTAGTTTTTCGCAGCGGCTTCCCGTATTTGATTTGAAGCTTGATTTGAGACGTGATTTGAACCGTCGGGTTTTAACTGATAGAACGCGGAGCGTCCCGGATAACGAGCAACTCCCCGCAGATCTTCTTCAATGCGCAGTAGTTGATTGTATTTAGCGATGCGATCAGTGCGAGAAAGCGATCCCGTTTTTATCTGGCCTGCATTCGTTGCTACCGCCAGATCGGCGATGAAAGGATCTTCCGTTTCGCCGGAGCGATGGGAGATGACTGCCGTGCGCCCGTGAGTCCTGGCAAGCTCAATGCAATCCAACGTTTCTGTTAATGTGCCGATCTGATTTACCTTAATCAGAATGGAGTTTGCAACGCCCAGGCTAATCCCCTTGCGCAGGAATTCAGTGTTGGTTACGAATAAATCGTCGCCCACGAGTTGTACGCGGTGGCCCAACTCGTCGGTCAAAGTTTTCCAGCCCTCCCAATCGTTCTCAGCCATTCCGTCTTCAATAGAGATGATGGGATACTTCTCAGCCCATCCTTTCCAGAATGCGACCATCTGATCGCTTGAAAGTCTCCGCTGGTCGCTCTTCTTGAAGATATACGAACCGTTCTCATAAAACTCGCTTGCTGCAGGATCCAATGCGAGCAGGCAATCTTTCCCAGGAGCATACCCGGCTTCAACGATCGCTTTGAGTATTGTTTCAATCGCTTCTTCATTGGAGCCAAGATTTGGAGCAAAGCCGCCTTCATCGCCGACGCTGGTGGCGTAGCCCTTATCTTTAAGTACGCCCTTCAAGGCGTGAAAGATCTCCGAGCCAATACGCAGGCTCGCGCTAAAACTCTCAGCGCCCACCGGCACGATCATGAATTCCTGAAAGTCGACGTTGTTGTCGGCATGCGCGCCACCATTGATGATATTCATCATCGGCACTGGCAGTGTCCGCGCGTTGGGACCACCAAGATATTTGTACAGTGGGACTTCCAGATAAGCAGCTGCAGCCCGGGCCGTAGCCATAGAGACCGCGAGTAGTGCGTTTGCACCCAGATTCTTTTTTGTGGGCGTGTCATCGAGACCAATGAGCGCGGCATCAATCTCCGCTTGATCGAGGGCATCCATGCCGCAGATTTCGGGCGCAATAATCTCTTTTACGTTACTCACGGCTTTTAGAACGCCCTTCCCGCTGTAACGGTTCTTGTCCCCGTCGCGCAGCTCCACAGCTTCATGCTCACCGGTCGATGCGCCTGAGGGTACCGCCGCGCGGCCGACTTCACCACCGACCAAAGTTACCTCCGCTTCAATCGTGGGATTGCCACGGGAATCCAGAATTTCGCGCGCGTGTATGTCCTCAATCCAGCTCATCTCGTTAGACTCCGACCAGCAAATGACTTTGGGTAGCGCCGACGAGGCAACTTTATCATCGTCAGTGTAGGAATCGAAGCGCGTGAAGCGAATAACGTTAATAATCAGCCGGCCGCGTGCGCGCCTTCGCTCGCTGTCCCCGTGATGGCGGTCTGCGAGTCGGCGGGTAATTCGAGTCGCACGCTTATGACGCGACGCCGCTCCACTCGGTCAATCTCGAAGCGGATTCCGTTGTAGTTCACCTTATCACCCGGTTTGAGAACGTGGCCCGCCTCGGTCATAAGAAAGCCGGCAATAGTTGTGTAGCTTTCAGACTCGGGCAGCGAAAGCTTTAGCCGGCGATTAAGATCCCGCACTGCCAGTCCGCCTGCCAGCGAATACCTGTTGTCACCCAGAGGCACGATTTGTTCATTGACTTCTTCGTCGTGCTCGTCAGAAATGTCTCCCACAATTTCTTCCAGCAAATCTTCAAGCGTAATGATCCCTTCAAGTCCACCGTGTTCATCGACGACGAAACCAAAATGCGCCTTTGCTTTCTGCATCTGCCGTAAAACATCTTCGAGCCGGGCAGTATCGACAACGTACAGTGGTGGCTGCAGCACGTCCTGGAGACGAAATTTTTGTGGCTGTAGCAGGTAGGGCATAACGTCTTTGCTATGTATAAAGCCAATTACGTTATCCAACGACTCCCGGTAGACCGGCAAACGTGAATACCGAAACTTTTCGAACGCCCGGGTGATTTGCTCGAGTGGGCTGTCCTCGGGAATCGCGGCCATCTCGGTTCGGGGAATCATGGCCTCGCGCACCAAAGTATCGGAAAACTCAAACACGCGATGAATCAAGCGCCTTTCCTCTGCTCTCAGATAGCCGCTATCACGCGCTACATCGATCAACTGCCGCAATTCGGTTTCCGTGTAAACCGCCGCGTGATCGAGCGTCGATTTGAGGCCAATAAGACGGCCGAGCGCGGATCCTACTGAGTTAAAAATCCACAGCGGCGCCTTAAAGATTTTCGCGAATAACTCAAGCGGACGCGAACAGAAAAGTGCAATTCTCTCGGCGCGTTCAAGCGCTACCATCTTGGGCGTTAACTCACCCAGAACAATGTGCAGGAAGGTGATCAACGAAAAGGCGATGACAATCGCCAGCACATGGGCCACATAGCCCGCTCGCCCTTCTGAAGCGATGCTCGAGGCAATGGGCGCCAAAAGTGCCGCAACCGTCGGTTCGCCTATCCATCCCAGAGCAAGCGAAGCGAGCGTAATTCCAAACTGTACGGCGGAGATGAAAATGGTTGGGTTATCTAACAGACGAAGCGCCGAACGCGCGTTCTTACTGCCGGCCGCCGCGCGCGCTTCCAGCCGTGCGTGACGGACGGAAACCAGCGCAAACTCTGACGCCACAAAAAACCCGTTTGTGGCAACGAGAAGAGCGATCGCAGCCAATTTTAAGAGTGCAATCATAGAAGCAGCGTGGCCGGAAAAGCCGTTCGCTGAAAAACGTCGGTGAGATTACTACCGGGTTCGTCCATTGGTAAAAGTGGAAGTTGATTCAGGCTTGGGGATTATAGCACGCGAAGGTTGGCCCAGGAACAAAGGCGCGCCAAGTGCTCATCAGAGAATGAGACTCCAATGATTTTCGCACGCCTTCAGATTCTCGCCATTTCGGCGAGGTTTGCCAGCCGGTTCCGAGTCCCACGCTGGGCAAGTCACGTGGACAATGGTCAGGTCAGTGACCGGCGGCGGCGGCTGCTGCGCGCGCGCGAGCCGGGCGCCGATCATGTTTGACGCAAGCGCGGGTAAGAGCCTGTTCTACGCGAGGTTCAATATTGCATTCCGGCTGGCGGCAAACAGCAGCTAATTCGGAAATCACCAAATAACGAGCCCGCTCAAGCATCCTCTGCTCACGAAAAGACAGCGGCTTGAGGTGATTGAGGTACGTCAAGTGCTTAAGCACGTCCGCCGCTTCAAAAATGTCGCCGGTGCGCATTTTTTCCGAGAAGTCTTTAAACCGATCCTTCCAGTCGTTAGCAGGAAACGAGAAGTCATCCGCTAACACTTTGAAGAGCATTTCGCATTCACCTGAAGAGATTGGGGATCGGAGTCCGACTTCCGTGGCGTTGCAAACGGGAACAAGCACGAGGGAATTGTTAGCAGCGAGCCGAAGCGTATAGAAAGGTAGTAGGGTAGCGCCTATTTGCTTCTGTTCAATCTGCTCGATGGTTCCGATACCGTGATTTGGATAAACAACTTTCTGGCCGACTTTGAAGCCCACCGCAGCACCTCCATTGAGTTTGAAAATCAGACTGCGCCGCACGCGCGGGTCTGGGGGAAATCCGAGCGACGCAGTAAAGCGCCGGGGCCCTATCTTGGTAAGTGATTTGAGTCTAGCAACTGCTCTTGCTAAGCGTCAAGCTATTCAATGACCAACTTCCGCAAGTGAAAAGCGGAACAAACTTTTTGAATTTGCAACCTTGACTTTCCGCCAAATCTGAAACCTGAGCTGTCGAATCCACGAAAAGCCTTCCTAAAGACTGAATCCTCATTGAGATCGGCTTGCTGAGATCTGAGATCGCAAAGTGGAGATCGAAAATCCCAGCAGTTTCGACTGAAATCAATCGTGTGAACACCCCAGACAGCCTTTAGCAAATTCGTCCATGAAAAGCCACTGGTTTAGGGTTTGAGCAACGAATTCTTGAAGGGAAACTCGAAGGTCGACACGTTCTCGCAAGGTTTAAATTCAACGGCTGTTTTGGCGCCTTCGGTGGCATGTCGAATCTGTGTACGCATATCCGCTTCTTCCGGCGCACGCAGTTTTGAAAGAGACTGTGGCTCATGATCGGCTGCAACGCGAGCCAGCACCCAGTAGCGACCGGGCGGCAGGTTGTTGATTCCAAACGTTCCGTCCGCGGCCACCTGGGTAATAAAGAATCGCAATACATCTTCGGCATTCTCTTTTTCCGCCGGAGCGAGGTATAGATAAAGTTTGGCCGGGACGCTTTCGCCTGTCGCAGTTTTAACTGCACCGCGAAACGAGGCTGCTCCTTCAGCGAGCGTGACTGTCAGCCCACTAACGCGCTCACCAAACTTCAGATCGATTCCACTGCGAGCAGCATCCGTTGGCCGGTTAGTTATTCCAACTCTTCCGGTAACGGGATCAACGGCGGTCGCCTCACGCGCGAGCGAACGAAGATACCAGTACTTCGCAAAGAACCGTACAGTCAAACTAAATTGCCCGGGCCCAAGATTACTCAGCACAAAATCACCAGACTTGTCGGGTGAGATCTGAGTGAAGGTATTTGGGAATGCTGATTGATCCTTCGCCGTGCTCTTCTCGCTTCGACGCGCCACCAGCAAGGTTTCGGAAAACAACGGCTGGCGCTTATTTTTACACTCAGCCGCGGCCGAGGTTTCCAAAGTCACATGCCCGCTAATCGACGCGAGCCCTTTGACGAATAGTTCAAGTCCCGTAATGTCCGCGCCCTTGACCGTAATGCGTCGGGGCTCGGATGCGACCATCTCGCCCTGGCCCAAACGTGATTGCGCAATCAGCTCATAATCCCCATCCGCGACTCCATAAAACGCGAACCCTTTGCTGGAAGGTAACTGAAACGAAAACATGCTTGCTTGGGGAACACCATTTACTACTTGC